>JAESGX010000045.1_pt1 | contig 291104 bp, 266 predicted proteins | sample 9269801 | NCBI WGS metagenome assembly JAESGX01 (sample SAMN16773122, study PRJNA677054) | algae metagenome | isolation source: Pleurocapsa minor GSE-CHR-MK-17-07R and co-occurring heterotrophs from wet... | place: USA: Lower Calf Creek Falls, Grand Staircase Escalante National Monument, UT ... | reverse complement strand
ACAGCCAGGCCCAGCTCAACGCCATCGCCCGACAACTCAACGAACGGCCCAGAAAGACCTTGCTCTATCGAACGCCAGCAGAGACCTTTGCAGAGTGTGTTGCGGTCACCGGTTGAGCCCACCGTCGAAAGCAGACTCCACCGCCTCGCCGAATACCGGACGTCTTGGAGCGAGCGCGTACGACAGCCAAGCCAAAGAAAAAGACCCCGGCGTTTCCACCGGGGCCTTCTTCAATCTCGAACCGATGAAGCGGCTTAGGCTTCGGTGTCGGCGGCTTTGTCGGCGGTGCCGGTTTCCGGCACGGCCACGCCCTTGGCGGGACGCACGGTCTGCTTTTCGGCGATCCGGGCCGACTTGCCGCGACGGTCACGCAGGTAATACAGCTTGGCACGACGCACGACGCCGCGACGCTTGACTTCAATGGCGTCGATGTTCGGCGACATCAGCGGGAAGACGCGCTCGACGCCCTCGCCGAAGCTGATCTTGCGCACCGTGAAATTCTCGTTGATCCCGCCACCGGCGCGGGCGATGCAGACGCCCTCGAAGGCCTGGATGCGTTCGCGCTCGCCTTCCTTGATCTTGACCATGACGCGCAGCGTGTCGCCGGGCTGGAAGTCGGGAATGGCGCGGATGTCGGTCAGGCGGGCTTTTTCTTCCGCCGCGATGGTCTGCAGGATATTCATTTGTCTTCTCCTCGGGCTTTTGCGCCCTTTAGCTGTGATTTGGCGGAAGCGGGCTCCGCAGTTTTGGTCTTGTCCAGGTGCGCCGCCCAGAGGTCCGGCCGCCGCGCCTTCGTCGTCTCTTCCCGTTGCCCCTGCCGCCACTCGGCCATCTTGCGATGGTCGCCCGACACCAGGACCTCGGGTATCTCCAGCCCCTCGAACGTCCGCGGTCGCGTATATTGCGGATGCTCCAGAAGACCGTCCTCGAAACTCTCTGACGACAGGCTGTCTGCCGCGCCGAGCACTCCGGGGATCAATCGTACGCACGCCTCGATCACCACCATCGCCGCCGCCTCGCCACCGGCCAGGACCGCGTCGCCGACGGCGACCTCCTCGAACCCGCGCGCGTCCAGCACGCGCTGATCCACCCCCTCGAACCGGCCGCACAGGACGGTGATCCCGTCATGCGTCGCCCAGTCTTTCACACGTGCCTGGGTCAGGGGCCGACCCCGGGCACTCATGTACAAAAGCGGCCGCGAAGACCCCGGAATGCTGTCGAGCGCCCGGGCCACCACGTCCGCTTTCAATACGGCTCCGGGACCGCCACCCGCAGGGGTGTCGTCCAGGAAGCCGCGCTTATCCTCGGAAAAGTCCCGAATGTCCAGCGTCTGCAAGGCCCACAGCCCCTTCTCGCGCCAGGCGGTGCCGATCAGGCTCACCCCCAGCGGCCCCGGAAAGGCCTCGGGGAACATGGTCAGGACAGTGGCGGTGAAGGGCATGGCGGCAGGGTTTAGCGACGAAATGCACACCCGCGAAGCCTAATCTGATGGCCCAGTCAGCCCCTTGACTTGATCCGGCCAGACCAATCACTGTTCTGAAACACAGAGGGGATGACGAATGCGGCCACAGTTTCTCGCCATCATCGGCCTCGTCCTTTCCTCCTGCACATCACTCCCTGAAGCACCCCCAACTCCGATGCGGAGCGAGACCGTCAGGCTTGAGCCAACAGGGGAGCTCTCGCTTAGAGCCGGGGACTACGTCGATGAATCTGGCTTCGTCTTTGTGATCGGTTTTGAAGAGGACGCTCAGGATCTCTCGACACCGAACACAGTGCATTGGTCTATCGGCTTTCGAAACTATTGCCGTGATCGCCCCAGCCGGGTTCGCTCGATCGTCAAGGGTCCATCGGGACAGATTTGGGGCGGGTATCCAGCGTTCGTTCCCGCCGGACCGGACCACCCGCAACACTGGTCCAGCGGCAGCAGCGGGAGCGAAGAGTATGGCGGACCCGCAACGCCAGGAATTCTGGAAGCCATTACCCAAGGCGGTCAGTTCATTCTGGCGGTCGAGGATGATGAGGGTCAGCTTTGGAATGCCGTAACCATCGACACCCTTACCCCGGAGGCCAGAAATCGACTTTTTGCGGCCCAGCCCTCATCTGCGCCGCGCGAGGAAAGCAAGCTGGTCGTAGCCCCGGCACCTGCGGCGGTTGCGCCCCACTCTCCCAGAGCTTGCCCCTGAGGGGACGTCTTCGATTACAGGAAGAAGTGAAGGCCGGTGCGACAGATGACGCCGACGGCTGCTCAGCCTTTTCGCGTCTCCGCGATCTTTGCACTCTCGGCTTTCAGGGGCTTTGAGACCGGGCAGACCTCCTGCGCATAGGCATTCAGCGTATTGGCCAGATGGTCCGGTGCCAGGCTGTAGTGGACGTACTGCCCCTTCTTCACGCTGGTCACCAGGCCTGCGTTCTCGAGCACGCTGAGGTGTTGTGACACCGCAGGCTTGGAAATCTCGAACCGGGCGGCGATCTCGCCCGCCGTCAGGTCCGCATGGGCCAGATAGGCCAGCATCTTGCGGCGGACTTGCGAGGACAGGGCTTCAAACACGCGTTGCATGGTTGGTCATTTAAGCGATTCACGAACCGCTTGCCAGCCTCACGTTTCAATGCTTAAGTAATGTCTTAAATACCGAAGGGTGTGTGGCTATGATTTTTGGTCGTCGTCCCGTGAGTTTGATATCAGATGCCATCACCATGGCGATCAGCTTGTTCGCTGTGGGCTTGACGGGTTTTACTGCGTTCACCGTTGCAGCGACTTTCCTCGGCGTGGTCGGCGGCTGGCTAGGACTTTTGGTAGGGTTTTTTGCGGGCGTTTACTCGTTTCCGTTTTGGATAGCGGGCCTGTTTCTGGTCGGGTGGCCCACGTGCATTTTGCTAGGGTATGACGGTCGACGAGATCGCAGAGCGGTTCTGACTACAGGTGCCGTGGTTGCTGCAATCTCTGCGCCCTCCATCGCGTGGGCACTGCTTGCATATCTGAGAACTCCTCTAGGACTTTTTACTGCTGCCGCTACAGCTGTGATTGCTATCCCCGCCGCTGCAGGTGGCTTGGTTTCGGCCTGGACGCTTTGGCGTTTATCTGAACAACGTCGGGTTTCATGAGCGGCCTCCACGACGATCCCTGCGCCGTAAACAGTCTGGTCGAGACGCCAGATTGTAATCCCGTCGAGGGGCGCGTCGTCTGGGATCCGGCGCACTCTGTATGGAATGGCGCGATGCTGGCGGCGACGATTGTCCTCGGCCCTTTGACCCTGACGCCCGGCGCGCTGCTGGTTTTTGCACTGACGACGGGGACAACTCTGCTGCTGGGCCATTCGATCGGATTTCACCGCCGACTGATCCACGGCAGTTTCGACTGTCCGCTGTGGCTGGAGCGCACTCTGGTTTGGTTCGGGACCGCCGTAGGCATGAGCGGTCCGTTCTGGATGATCCGCACACATGACATGCGCGACTGGGCGCAGCGGCAATCGGACTGTCACGATTATCTGGCCCACCGCCGCCCCATGCTGATCGATGCCGTCTGGCAGATGCATTGCCGACTGGAACTGAAAAATCCCCCGACGTTCGATCTGGGGCGGGTCGGTCGGGACCATTTCTATCGATTTCTGGAACAGACGTGGATGCTGCAACAGCTTCCGATCGCCATCGTGCTCTACCTCATTGGCGGGTGGGGCTTCGTCATCTGGGGTGTTTGCGCGCGCGTGTCGGCGTCAGTCGTCGGTCATTGGTTCGTCGGCCATCTGGCCCACCGACGCGGTCCTCAGACCTGGCACGTCAAGGGCGCGGGCGTTCAGGCTCATGACGTGCCATGGGCGGCCATCCCCACGATGGGCGAGGCCTGGCACAACAATCATCATGCGTTTCCCGGCTCGGCCCGCATCGGACTTTATCGGGGTCAGACCGACTGGGGCTTTCGCTTCATCCAGTTGCTGGAGTGGCTAGGTCTGGCGTGGAATATTCGCACGCCCGAGACCATGGGGGCCCGCAAGGTTCTCGAACCCGTCAACACACCTGCCCTGCCGCCCAGCCCGCCGACCAGGCCCACTGAAAGTTATAGCCGCCCAGCCAGCCGGTGATGTCTACCGCCTCGCCGATGACGAACAGGCCGGGGACCGGGGTCGCCGCCATCGTCTGCTGGTCCAGCTGGTCCGTCGCGACGCCGCCCAGGGTGACCTCTGCGGTGCGATAACCTTCGGAGCCGACGGGCTTGACGGTCCAGGCATTCACCGCCTCGTCCAGCCGGCGCAGGGTCTTGTCGCCGATCTCGGCCAGCTTGCCCTTGACGCCTTCGCGCTCGGCGATGCTTTCGCCCAGGCGGCGCGGGACGATGTGGCCCAGGGCCGTGTGCAGCATCTGCTTGCCGTTCTCCTCCTTGGCCGCCTTCAGCCGGGCATAGACATCTTCGCCGGGGGCCAGGGCGGCGGTGATCGCCTCGCCCTCGCGCCAGTAGGAGCTGATCTGCAGGATCGAGGGGCCGGACAGGCCGCGGTGGGTGAACAACAGCCCCTCCTTGAAGGTTGGCCTATCGCCCTTCGGGCTGCTTGAGGCCGTTCGGACCTCCGCCTCGACCGACAGGCCGGACAGGGGGGCCAGCTTCTCGAGCAGGCCCGGCTCGAAGGTCAGGGGCACCAGGGCGGGGCGGGTCTCGGTGACCCGAAGGCCGAACTGGCGGGCGATGTCATAGGCCCAGCCGGTGGCCCCCATCTTGGGGATCGACTTGCCGCCGGTGGCCAGCACCAGGGAGGGGCAGCGCACGAGCGAGCCGTCCGACAGGGCCGCCTCGAAGCCTTCGCCGTTGCGCGACACCCGGTCCACGCCGGTGCCCATCTTCAGCACGGCCCCCGCATTGCGCATGTCGTCCGTCAGCATACGGACGATCTGTTTGGCGCTGTCGTCGCAGAACAGCTGGCCCAGGGTCTTCTCGTGCCAGGCGATGCCGGCGCGATCGACCCGCTTGATGAAGTCGTGCTGGGTGAACCGCTTCAGGGCGCTGGTGGCGAAACGGGGGTTTTCGCCCAGGAAGTTGGCGGGCGTGGTGCCCAGATTGGTGAAGTTGCAGCGCCCCCCGCCCGAGATGCGGATCTTCTCGCCGGGATTGCGGGCGTGATCGACGATCAGGACGGAGCGGCCGCGTCGGGCCGCCTCGGCCGCGCACATCATGCCGGCGGCTCCGGCACCGACGATCAGGACGTCTATGGTCTGTGGCTTCATGCGGGCGTCCTAGCACCGACGGAGACGGGCAGCGAGGCCCGCCGCCGGAGGGAGCAGGGTCGGGTTTCCACGGCAGGCGGCGAAAAACGGGAAGGGCCCCTCGCGACGTGCGCAGAGCAGGACCGTCATGCGGGCATTTCGGCCGGACCTGGGGCGGTCGGGCGGGATCGGGGGCGGGGCTGTCAAAGACCGGTCAGGCAGGGCGGGGCCGTGGAGGCCCCGAAGCGCATTATAACCCGGCGGGTTCATGGGGGGCGAAAAAGGGCGCGGCGCGAGGGGGTCAGGCGGGCGTTCGGGCGGTGACGGGGGCCACAAGGGCCACCTGAGGGGTCGCAATAGGCGACAGGATCAGGGTCCGGAATCCACACTCTGGAGAGGTGTGGGGGGCACCGCCGCCTGTTGTGGAGAAACGGAACAAAGCAGGAACAATTGTCTTGCCAGAGACGCGCGGCGGGTCTTGTGTGAGGGCGACCGCCGCCCCCTGCACAGAGCCCCGCCATGACCGTCACGCCCGATACCGCCCCCGACCTGCTGGCCTCCCTGAAGGGCCTGGACCTGACCAGCGCCGACGGCCGCGCCGGCATCCGCACCCTGCTGTCAGAGATCGAGCGCCTGTCGCCCGGCCTGATCCTGCAACAGGCCGCCGGGATCGAGCTGCGGCGCGTGGGCATCGGAAAAGGGGGCGTCCCGTTCAGTCGATCAGGCCACCCAGCAGGGTGACAAGCGGCGCTTCGTCTCCGTGGAAGGCCGCGATCATCGCTTCGATATAGGCCTGCCGGTTGATCCGGCGCACATCGAGCGGATGCCCCGCCCGCTCGGCCACTGCCGCCCGATCTGCTCGGGATAACAGAACATGCTGGTTCCCTTGGCGATGCGGATCGTCCGGTCGCGGCCCGCCCAGCGATAGACAGGGCCGAACAGATGGCGGTGGATGGCGCGATAGTGGCGGGCGTCCAGCGCGCCATCGGGCAGGGGCTGCGTCGATCGAAACGTGACGACGGCCGCCTCGAACTGATCGAGTTCGGCCTGGTCCCTCAGCCCGTTGCGGTTCTTCAGAACGGCTGTCCCCTTGTAGCAATAGGGATCAGCCTCGGCGTCATACAGGGGCTCAAAGGGCGCGTCGGACAGCGGTGCCTACTTTTTGAAAGCCGCGACGATCGCACCCAGTTGCTGCGCCGGGGTCATCCCCGACGCCTGGACGTCACGCAGCAATCGCCGCGAAGTCGCATTCATCGCCACGCCCTCGATCGCGTTGAGGCGTACAGCCGTATCTCGCCCCAGTGTCAGGGTCTCGCTTACCTTGCCGTCGGTACCGTGGACGGTCAGCGTCCCACCCTTGCGGGCCAGCGCCGTCCGGGCCGCCACCACCGCTTCGGCCTTGGTCGTAAACTGGGCAGAGGCGTCGCCGGTCGTCGAAGACAGCATCCAGCCCGATCCGTTGCGCCGCACCGCGACACCACGGGTTCCGGAACGCATGGAAGACGATGCCGACGCCGCGTTTTTCATGTCTCTATCCTAACACCAAGCCGTCTTCGCGAAAACCGTAGCTTTGCCCAGGCCGCGAGCCCAGCGGGCCGAGCGATAGCGACCAAACCATTCGCTCAAGCAGCGAGCCGCCGCGCGGCGAGCGATAGCGAGCACCAAAAATGATCAACCTGCCCGATCACCGACCCCTGCCGCCACGCCACGCGCCTGTACCCAGGGGCCCGGCCCTGTCCGAGCCGGGGCTGAGGACGGTCCTTGTCGAGGGCATCTTCGAGGTCATCACGACCCAGGACGATCCCACCGTCGCCCTGATCCGCGCCGCCTCACGCAGCCGCTCGCACATTTTCCTCAGCCGCAGCCAGTGCCCGCCGTTCGCGGGGATGCAGGCGACCTTTCAGGCCCGCTGGGTCAAGGGACGGCCGGTGTTCGTGCGGGAGGTGGTGGAGGGGTAAGGCGGATCGGTACCGGCGGCGCATCCGCGCCGACCTGAAACGCATCGCCCGCCAGCGGAGCCCGGCTTGGTCCTGTGGGGCCGCGCCATGACCTGATGGAGGATTGGCTGCCCCGGGCGTGTGACGTTCTGGGTGCGGCCGCATGGGACGAGAGGGGATGTGGCGATGACGTGAGCGGAGAGTTCGTGTCCTTTGCCAAGGTCACAGCGTCGATCCTCGAACAACGAAAGGATGCGCTATTGAGAAATCTCGCCAACTCTAATAGCGCGTGGAGTTGAACCGCCCGATAGTGCTGATGTCGTCGGTTAGGGCCTTACACTCTTCGATCAAGCCAATAACCATCTTCAGTGTTACGGGTTGAGGCTTGCGATTGTAGCCGCCTCGGCGGATCAGCCAGCGAACGCCAGGATCGGTGCCCCCATCATTGCCGGCATCGAAAATGACCATCCCGTGGACCAGAAGATTTCGATCACCGACCAACTTGATGACGCGTTTTCTCAGCCCGCGAAGATGCACCGCCACCTCATCGTTTCGGTTCCGCTCATGGATGGCCAGCAACAGCTTCAGGCTATCGGCCAACTGAAGACCGTCGGTTACTGGATGGCCCTCGTCGTGGACCAACCGGAGTTCCAGCCAGATAGCTTGAGCCACGGCTCCTTGGAGGTAGCTGTAGTAGGCGCAAAGCCGCCCCACACCCTCAAATATGTCCCGGGACACCCATTCCGCTACTTTGACCATGCCGCTCTCCGCCGCCCTGCAGTGATATGAGAAAAAGCCGTGCCAACCTTGATCGAGGGAGTCTTTAAGGATGCGGAAGGTATGCGACGATCGAGGATATGGCACCGGTAAACGAGCAGGCGTCCACAGTCTTGGGTTGAGAAGCCGCGATGGCCGTTTCGTAGCGTTCCAAGCACTTCGTCTACGCGTCGCACGCCGCTTCACGCAACATCAATAGCCGATCAACGAACAATCCTAAACTATGATTGCCTTCTTTTAGCTTCAGAAGATGCTTGCGTTTTATTTCGCGCGATATGCGTTCGTAGCTCCGCCCAGTCTTGGCTATTGGCTCAAGATTTTGTTTTCTTAGTCGCCGGTTCAGGCGTTCAAAGCTGTTCTTCGGCTCGTCAAGGTTAAACAGACAAAGAAGGAGCCAACTTTCCATCGAATGAACCGAGATGGCAAAAACGAAGCGTTCGGCATGGCTTTGATATAAGTCCTGACCTATCCGGGCGGAGATTACCCCGATAACATCCGATACTAGTGCGTCGTAGGCTCGATCCGACCCCTGCTCGGTCAGGGCCACACCAAAATTGGGATGATCACATTCATCCGTATCTAGGTGAACTACAATATAGTCATTGGCGGCAAGGGCATCAGCAGCACGCTGCTCGCAGTATTCTAGAACAAGTTCCCAGCCGCCATGGGGAGCGGTGTTCTTGTCAGTCGCATCTCGCAGCGGTTGTAGCGGGTTAATGAAGACGTCGTTCAAAACCACTTGTTCGATCACCCGTTCGAGAACGATCTGATCAGTCACACCTTCAGATATCAGTGCAAAAGATGGCATCAGAAGCGCTTCGGGAGTCCGCCGAGCGCGCCACTGAGGAACAACTCTGATAGTCGTCGTGGTCGCTCGTCAGAGGGTTTTTTCTCGAACCGGCGAACCCGCGTTTGACCATCAGTCGCGCGGGAAATGACAAAAAGGCGGTGTTCCGGGTCCGTAAGATCTAAGCCGTCTAGGATGGCCGGATTATGCGTAGTCAGGATGACCTGCTTGTCGTGCTCTTTTGCGAGCGTCGTCAAGCGCTTCATCAGCGCCTCGCAAAGCTTCGGATTAAGCGAAGCGTCGACATTGTCGATCGCAAAAAACCGTGGCGTCAATTCGCTAGCAAACAAAGCAAAATAGAATGCCAGGTACAGAAACCCCTCATTGGCGCTCCGCTGGTCAAGACTCTGAGAGGATTTATCCAGGAATTGATCAAATATTTCCAGAAACCCTCGAGACTTGCTTCTTGAAACCTTAAAATCTTCAAACCAGCTGAACATTTTTAAAGATTGTTTTATCGAATTTATAGCTGCCTTGTCCCTCCTATTCGAAAGCACAGTAAGAAGCTTCAACAGACCCTCACCGTTTATTCCCAGCGGCTCTATCTGACCTTCACTCTCGAACAAACGGAGCATCGAATTCTCAGGAGAATATATTATAAAATCCTCGATACCGCCCGAGTCCATTTTTCGAATGGATGGGGTCGGGAGTTCAATTTTTATCTTCAGTTCACTTTCTGAATCTTCACTGTCAGATTTTGACGCACGATTCAGAGCGGGAACGAGCGTGTTTCTCAAAGTATCTAAGGCTTTTAGTCTCTGCTTGTCGCTCGGCAATGAAAGTAGATAGTCATCAAACCAATTCCTGAATTGTTCAAACCCAATAACATCAGACCGAATTGCAGAGTTTATCCATGTCGAGTAGGGCTGATTATCATTTGTTAGTTCATAGTTGATCGATGGGCGGCCGAGAAGCTTGACTGATACCTTGATCGCGTCTCGGGATTTACTCGCATCGAATGCTGATCTCATGAGCTCTGGAGCGCTCACGCGGATACCGCGAGAAGCCAAAAATTCGTTGTCAAGTTTATGCGCCTGAGCAGCACCTGCAAGAGCAACGGCCTCCAATATATTACTCTTGCCCGCACCGTTCTCCCCGATAAACACATTCACGCGTCCGAGCGGCAAGACAAGCTTGTCGATCGACTTGTAGTTTTCGATTGTTACGGTTTCGATCACTGGCTAGACCAATTTGGTGTTTGGGAGGCCATTGGCGTTCCTGACAACGGTTAGAGTCGACGGAGATTCTGGGCGCGACAGTTCAATTTCAAGAACGTGCGGTAGCTTCCAGCCGGTTAATCTTTCGCTTCGCCAAGGCTCGTAGCAGAGCCGCAAAGGGTCAGGCAAATCAGACATCACACCGACTCATAGAACGAAAGATCAGCACGGCAGGGCACCGCGTCATACAAGCATACTCTAATGCGCCTCGTCCCAGTTCGCCGCTGCCCGCGCCTCGACCACCAGCGGCACGCTTAGCGCCACGGCCGGTTCCGCCGCCTTTTCCATCACCCGCTTGATCACAGTGATGGCGCGGTCGGCCTCGGCTTCGGGGGCTTCGAAGACCAGTTCGTCGTGGACCTGGAGCAGCATGCGGGTGCTGAGGCCTGCATCTGACAATGCCCCGGGCATGCGCATCATCGCTCTACGGATGATGTCGGCGGCGGCGCCCTGGATGGGGGCATTGATGGCGGCGCGTTCGCCGAACTGGCGCTCGGCGGCGGACTTGGACTGGATGGCCGGGATGTGGATGCGGCGGCCGAAGACGGTGGAGACCGTGCCGGTTTCCCGCACCAGGGCCTTGGTGGCGTCCATGTATGTGCGAATGCCGGGGAAGCGTTCGAAATAGGTCTTGATGTAGGCCCCGGCCTCGCCCTGGTCGATGTTCAGCTGATTGGCCAGGCCGAAGGCGGAGATGCCGTAGACGATGCCGAAGTTGATGGCCTTGGCGCGGCGGCGGGTCTCGGGGTCCATCTGGTCGACGGGGACGCCGAACATCTCGCTGGCCGTGGCGGTATGGATGTCGATGCCGGCGGCGAAGGCGCGCTTCAGCTCCGGAATGTCGCCGATGTGGGCCAGAAGGCGCAGCTCGATCTGGCTGTAGTCGGCGCTGATCAGGACGTGGCCGGGGGCGGCGATGAAGGCCTGGCGGATCTGGCGGCCGGTCTCGGTACGGATGGGGATGTTCTGAAGGTTCGGGTCGCTGGAGGCCAGGCGGCCGGTGGTGGCGGCGGCGAGCTGATAGCTGGTGTGGACGCGGTCGGTGGTCTTGTCCGCCGCCTCGATCAGGGCGTCGGTATAGGTGCCCTTCAGCTTTGACAGCTGGCGCCAGTCCAGCAGGACGCGGGGCAGGTCGTGGGTGAGGGCGAGGGTCTCCAAGGTGGCGGCGCCGGTCTCCCACTGGCCGGACGCGGTCTTCTTGCCGCCGGACAGGTTCAGCTCTCCGAAGAGGATGTCGCCGATCTGTTTGGGGCTGCCGATGTTGAAGGGGCGGCCGGCGATCTGATGGGCCTGGGTCTCCAGCTCGGCCATGCGCAGGCCGAACTCGCTGGACAGGCGCTTCAGGCGGTCGGGGTCGACGCGGATGCCGGCCCGCTCCATGTCGGCCAGGACGGCGGGCATGCCGCGCTCCAGCGTCTCATAGACGGTGACCAGGCCCTCCTCGGCCAGGCGGGGCTTGAGGATGTGCCACAGCCGCAGGGTGACATCCGCATCCTCGGCCGCATAGCGGGTGGCGGGGACCAGATCGACATGGCGGAAGGATTTCTGGCTCTTGCCGGTGCCCGCCACCTGTTTGAACGGAATGGGGTCGTGGCCCAGGTGCAGCCGCGCCAGCTCGTCCATGCCGTGGCCATGCAGCCCGCCCTCCAGCACATAGGAGATCAGCATGGTGTCGTCGATGGGGGCCACGCGGATGCCGCGCTGGGCCATGACGGCCAGGTCGTATTTGCCGTTCTGGACGACCTTGAGCACGCCGGGGTCCTCCAGCAGGACCTTGAGCCGGGCCAGGGCCGTGGGCTTGTCGATCTGCGTCGGGACGGGGGCGCAGGCGGCGTCGTTGTCGGTGCCGCCGAAATCGAGGCCGCCCGCGCTGGCCGTCGGCTCGGCCTCATGCGTCAGGGGGATGTAGCAGGCGTCATTGGGCCCGATGGCCAGGGAGATGCCGCACAGCCCCGCATGCGTCGCCGACAGGGCCGAGGTCTCGGTGTCGAATCCGACGAGGCCCGCCTCTGTGGCCCTTGCGATGAAGGCGTCCAGCGCCTCGATCGTCTGGATGCAGACATAGGCGTCCAGATCGAAGGTCTGGTCGGCGACGGGGGTGGTGGCTTCCTTGGGCGCATAGCGGGGTGTCATGACCGGGGCGGTCAGCGGTTTGGGGCGGACCACGAAGGCGGTGCCGTCCTTGGCCGGGGCCACGCCGTCGCCGACGCGGTTGCGAAGGCTGCGGAACTCCATCTGGTCCAGGAAGTCGCCCAGCACCTGGGGGTCGGGGTGGCGCACGACAAAGTCGTCGATGGGCTCGGGCGCGGGCGCATCGCAGGTCAGGCGCACCAGCTCGCGGCTGAGCAGGATCTGGTCCTTGAAGTTGATCAGGGTCTCGCGCCGCTTGGGCTGTTTGATCTCGCCCGCCCGCTCCAGCAGGGTGTCCAGGTCGCCGTATTCGTCCAGCAGCTGGGCCGCCGTCTTGGGGCCGATGCCGGGGGCGCCGGGGACGTTGTCGACGCTGTCGCCGATCAGGGCCTGGAGGTCGATCATCTTGTCCGGGTTGACCCCGAACTTCTCCATGACCGCCTCCTCGGCCAGGCGGCGGTCCTTCATCGGATCCCACATGACCACCCCGCCGCCGATCAGCTGCATCAGGTCCTTGTCGGAGGAGACGATCACCGCCTCGCCGCCCGCGTCGCGCGCCTTGCAGGCATAGGTGGCGATCAGGTCGTCGGCCTCATAGCCGGGCAACTCCAGACAGGCGACACCGAACGCCGCCGTCGCCTCGCGCACCAGCGGGAACTGGGGGATCAGATCCTCGGGCGGGGCGCTGCGATTGGCCTTGTACTGGTCGTACAGATCGTTGCGGAAGGTCTTTTCCGAATGGTCGAAGATGGCCACCAGATGGGTCGGGCCGTCCGATCCCTTCATGTCCTGCAACAGCTTCCACAGCATGTTGCAATAGCCCTGGACCGCCCCGACCGGCAGGCCGTCCGACTTGCGCGTCAGGGGCGGCAGGGCGTGATAGGCGCGAAAGATGTAGGCCGAGGCGTCGATCATCCACAGCCGCAGCGGCGGGCCGTCCTGGGTGAGGGGGCGGTCGGGCGTCTCGGTGGCGGCGTCGGTCATGCGCGGACCATAGGCGGGTGGATCGCCGCCGTCATCGCCCGTTTGCCGCTACTTCGCCCGCAGGCCGGTGATCGTGCGATTGGGGGCGATGTCCTCGGCCGAGGTGATCAGGTGAAGCAATGCGGGGCGGCCGGCCTTGCGGGCGGCGTCCAGGGCGGCGGGGAAGTCCTCGGTGCGCTCGCAGCGGATGCCGAACGCCCCGAAAGCCTCGGCATATTTGACGAAGTCCGGGTTCTTCAGGTCGGTGGCGATGACGCGGTCGGCACCGGGATAGTGGCCCTCCTGATGCATGCGGATGGTGCCGTAGGTGCCATTGTCGACGACGATGACGACGGCATTGATGCCGTACTGGACGGCGGTGGCCAGCTCCTGACCGGTCATCAGATAATCCCCGTCGCCCGCGACGCAGATGACCTCGCGGTCGGGATGCAGGCTCTTGGCCGCAAGCGCTGCCGGATAGCCGTAGCCCATGGCTCCCGACGTCGGGGCCAGCTGGGTGCGGCAGGCGCGGTGACGATAGAAGCGATGCAGCCAGGCGGCGAAGTTGCCGGCTCCGTTGGTGACGATGGCGGTCGGCGGCAGGGCCTCACCCAGATGGGCCATGCACTCGCTCATGTTGACAGCGCCGGTGACCGGCACGGGAGTGGAGAAGGCCTGATAGTGATCGTGGGCCGCCCTGGCCTGGTCGTGCCAGGTGCGACCCGGGTCGATGGTGGACAGGGCGTGGGCGGCCAGGGAATTGTCGGCCGTCGCGCTGAGCAAGGGTGTCCAGACGCGGCCCAGTTCCTCGGCTCCGGGATGGATGTGAACCAGCGCCTCTGCCGTGCGGGCCCGGTCGAACAGGGTGTAACCCTGGGTCGGATTCTCGCCCAGACGCGCCCCGATGGCGATCAGCAGGTCCGCGTCCTTCGCCCGCGTCATCAGTTCGGGATTGCAGCCGAGGCCCAGGTCGCCCGCATAGTTGGGGCGGGCGTTGGACAGGATATCCTTGCGCCGGAACGACAGGCTGACCGGCAGGCCCAGCCGCTCCGACCAGTCGCCGATGGCGGCGGCGGCCTCTTCCGTCCAGCCGGAGCCGCCCAGGACCAGCAGGGGCCGCTCGGCCTTCGACAGGCGTTCGCGCACGGCCTCGACGAAGGCCGGATCCAGGGCCGCACGAGCGGGAACCACGGGGCGGATGGGGGCAGGACCGCCGTCCTCGTGCAGAACGTCTTCGGGCAGGGCGATGACCACCGGCCCCATCCGCCCCTGCTGGGCGGTGGCGAAGGCGCGCTCGACGACCTCGACGGTGCGGTCCGGGCTTTCGATCTCGGTCGCCCATTTGGCCAGGCCGCCGAACACCTCGCGGTAGTCGACCTCCTGAAAGGCGCCGCGCCCGCGGTCCGACAGGGCGATCTGGCCGACGAACAGGATCATCGGGGTGGAGTCCTGATGCGCCGTATGCACGCCGATGGAGGCATGGGTCGCGCCGGGGCCGCGCGTGACCATGCAGATGCCGGGCTTGCCGGTCAGCTTGCCATAGGCCTCGGCCATATTGGCGGCCCCCGCCTCGTGACGGCAGGCGATGACCTGGATCGTGTCGCGGACGTCGGCCAAGGCATCCAGCACGGCCAGATAGCTCTCGCCCGGCACGCAGAAGACACGGGTCACACCGTTCATCACCAGGGTTTCGACAAGGCGGCGGGCGGCGGTATGGGCGGGCTGGGTCATGAGCGGTCGCTTAGCAGATCGCAGGCGCATCTGGCCATGCAACCGAACGGTCACGCTTGGCGTTACGGCGCAGGTTCAACACCAGTGAAGGGGATTTCCCATGAAGAAGATCATCGCTCTGTCCATCGTCGCCGCCGCCCTGGCCGTCTCGGCTTGCAACACGGTGTCCGGCGTCGGCCGTGACGTTTCGGCCGCCGGTTCGGCCGTGACCTCGGGCGCCGAGCAGGCCAAGAACTAAGGGTCGTCTCAGACCTCAATGACGAAGCCCGCCGGTCTCCGGCGGGCTTTTTCGTGTGCGCGGGCCGTCATCCGGGCGTAGCCTAGTCGTGCCACGCTGGCGTCACACCACAGAGGGAGACGGACGATGGGTATTCTGGACAGTGTTCTGGGCAATCTGGGCAAGGATGCAGGCGGCGGCATCGCCGACCTGCTGAAGGGTCAGGGCGGGGTCGGCGGTCTGGTCGAAAAGTTCACCCAGGCCGGGCTGGGCGACACCGTCGGCTCGTGGATCGGCACAGGGCCGAATGCCAACATCTCCGCCGAGCAGATCCAGCAGGTGCTGGGCAGCGGCCCGATCGCCGATCTGGCAGCAAAGCTGGGCATCTCCACCGATCAGGCCAGCGAGACGCTGGCGGGACTGCTGCCGGAGGCCGTGGATCGGCTGACGCCCGGTGGTGATGCGGCGGGTGCCGACGGCCTTCTGGACAGCCTGCCCGGTGGTCTGGGCGACATGATCGGCGGCTTCCTGAAGCGTTAGGCTTTCTAGTTGGCCTATCGCGCTTCGCGCTACTTGAGGCCCGGTTGGCCTACCGCGCTTCGCGCGACTTGAGGCCGGCTTCACCGGCGTATTCGACGCCGGTCAGGTAGAGTCCGGTGGACGGTGCGACGGGCCCGCAGGCGGCGCGGTCGCGGGCCTCCAGCGCGGCCTTCAGGTCGTCGGGGGTCCAGCGGCCCAGGCCGACCTGGACCAGTGATCCCGTCATCGACCGCACCTGTCGATGCAGGAAGCTGCGGGCCTCGAAGATCAGATGGACCTCGTCGCCGACGCGGCTGACACGGGCGACGTCCAGCGTCTTTTCCGGCGAGTTGGACTGGCAGTTCACATCGCGGAAGGTGGTGAAGTCGTGAAGGCCAACCAGGGCCTGGGCCGCCGTCTGCATGGTCTCGACATCCAGTGGCTGTTTAACGTGCCAGACGCGGCCCCGGTCCAGCGCCGGGCGGCCGGGCCGGTTGAGGATGCGATACAGATAGCGTCGGCCCGTCGCCGAAAAGCGGGCGTGCCAGTCGTCGTCCACGACCACGCAGTCCAGAACCGACACGGCCTCCTCGACCATGTGGGCGTTCAGGGCATTCATGACGGTGGAGGCGGGCCAGGCCTTGTCGAGGTCGAAGCTGATCACCTGACCCGTGGCATGGACGCCCGTATCGGTCCGGCCCGCCGCCGCCAGTCGCACGGTCTGGCCGCAGAAGGCAGTGATGGCGATCTCGACCGCGCCCTGAACCGTCGGCTGGTCGGCCTGGGCCTGAAAGCCGTTGTAGCCCGAGCCGTCGTATTCGAGGGTCAGCCGGTAGCGTGGCATGGGGTGTCTTGTGTCCTATCGCTCGCCGCGCGGCGGCTCGCTGCTTGAGGACAGGACGGTGCCGGCTGGCAAGGCCAGGCCACGCAGCATCTCCGGTGCCGACTGTGCCGCCTTGCCCGCGCGCTGGACGCGGGTCAGGCGCACCGCACCCTGGCCGCAGGCGACGGTCAGGGCGTCATCCAGAACCGTCCCCGGGGCGACGCTGCCCTCGGCCACCTGGGACATCAGGGCCTTGATGCGGATCGGCCCCTCAGTGCCAGCCACCTCGAACCAGGCGCCCGGAAAGGGCGACAGGCCGCGGATGTGGGCATCGACGTCGGCGGCCGGACGCGACCAGTCGATGCGGGCTTCGGCAGGCGTGATCTTGCGGGCATAGGTCGGCTCGCCCGCCTGTTCGGTGCCGGTGACGCCGCCGCGCTCGATGGCCGCAAGGGCGCGGGGCCAGAGACCGGCCCCGATGTGCGACATGCGTTCGGACAGGCTGGCGGCGGTGTCGTCGGCGCGGATGTCCATGACTTCCGACAGCAGGATGGCTCCCTCGTCCAGGCCCTCGGACATACGCATGATCTGGACGCCGGTCTGGCGGTCGCCGGCCATGATGGCGCGCTGGATCGGGGCGGCCCCGCGCCAGCGCGGCAGCAGTGACCCATGCAGGTTGAAACAGCCCAGACGCGGGGCCTCCAGCACTTCAGTCTTGAGGATCTGGCCGTAGGCGACGACGCAGGCGGCATCCAGATCCAGGCTCTGGAAGGTGGCGATGGCCTCAGGCGATTTCATCGAGGCGGGCGTGAAGACCGGCAGACCCATGGCCTCGGCAAAGGCCTGCACCGGCGAAGGCGTCATCTGCTGGCCCCGTCCCTTGGGCCGGGGCGGCTGGGAATAGACGGCCACGATCTCGTGCCCGGCCGCGATCAGTTCGGCGAGGGAGGGCACGGCGAATTCGGGCGTACCCATGAAGGCGAGGCGCATCAGACAGCGCCCAAGCTTGCGCTCAAGCAGCGAGCCGCCGCGCGGCGAGCGTTAGCGCCAAGGAAACCCATTATTCCCAGCGGGTGGAAACGCCGCCGCCTTCGTCCCATTCGCCACCGGCATCCAGGGCGTCGTCGAAATCCAGCAGACGATCCAGCACCACGCCGGCGATGACGCCCAGGGCGGCGACGCCGACCAGGGTGGCCAGGCTGCCGATGCCGATCTTCTCGTTGCGCGTCAGGCGACGGCGACCCATGGGGTCGATGATGCGGTCACGGTGGCGTTTCAAACGGGCCATCAGGCAGCCAACCTTGCGTTCTTCTTGACCTTGGCGACCGCGCGGTCGCGCTTCAGCCGGGACAGGTGGTCGATGAACAGCACGCCGTTCAGATGGTCCATCTCGTGCTGGATGCAGACGGCATACAGGCCCTCGCACTCTTCCTCGACCGTCTCGCCCTGATAGTTCAGATAGCGGATCCGGGCGCGGGCGGGCCGCTCGACGGCGTCGAAATAGTCGGGAATGGACAGGCAACCCTCTTCATAGGGCAGGGTCTCTTCCGAGGTCCACAGGATCTCGGGATTCACGAAATAGCGCGGGTTGCGGCGTTCCGCCTCCCATTTGGCGCGGTCGTCGTCGCTCATCTCGGCGGGATCGTCATCGCAGGTCACGCCGTCCTTGTCGGACAGGTCCATGACGATGACGCGGCGGGTGTCGCCGATCTGGACGGCGGCCAGGCCGATGCCGGGCGCATCGTACATCGTCTCCAGCATGTCATCCATCAGGGTCCGCACCTCATCGGTGATCGGTCCCTCGACGGGGGTCGAGACTTGCTTCAGCACCGCCAGGTCGGCGGCGTTGTCGATGGTGAGGATGCGACGGATGGCCATGCCCGGCAGGTAGGCCGTGGGGGCCCAAAGGTCAAGATTTCCGACCGTTTCGCTGGGTTATGCGATGACGCCGGGCAAGGGTCGTGGATTGCGGTCCTGATCGATGGCCACATAGGTGAAGACGCCCTCGGTCACCCGGTCCGAGGTCGCATGGGCCTGATTGCGCGGGCGTTTCCAGGCCTCGACATGGACGCGGATGGAGGTGCGGCCCGTCTTGATCACGCGGGCATAGATGGAGACCTCGTCGCCCACGGACACCGGCTTGTGGAACACCATGGCGTCCAGGGCCACGGTGGCGCAGCGCCCCTGCGCCAGTTCGAAGGCCGGCGTCGCCCCGGCCAGGTCCATGTGCGCCAGAAGCCAGCCGCCAAAGATGTCGCCCTCGGGATTGGTGTCCGCCGGCATGGCGATGACGCGGCCCACAGGCTGGCCCAGCGGCTGGTCGGAGGGCGCGGGTACGGGGGCGTCGGTCACGCGGGTCGTTTCCTGAGCAAGAGAAAATGGCGCACCCGACACGATTCGAACGTGTGACCTTTGCCTTCGGAGGGCAACGCTCTATCCAGCTGAGCTACGGGTGCGTCTTTGCGGCGATGCGCGGACGACGGGCCTTACAGCAGGATGCGGCGGCCCTCAATCCCGAATGCGTGACGGTGGGACTCGCCGTGGGTTGAGCGTCATGGCGGCCACGCCTAGCGTGCGGCCCATCGAAGTCGCCATTTCTGCCCGGAGAGCGCCATGCGCCGTCTGATTCCTGCCCTTGCTCTTCTGCTGGGAGCCTGCGCCTCGACCCTGCCGCCGGCACCAGAGGCGGAACGCCCCGGCGTGCGCATCGGCGGCGAGGGCGGGCCCATGAGCGCCGCCCTGATCGAGCAGGTCACGATGAGTGCGCTGGCACGGGACTATGTCGGGCTGATCCTCGAGATCGGCGAGCACGAGCCGGGCTATGTCGACGCCTATTATGGGCCGGCGGAATGGCAGGCCGAGGCCAAGGCGGGCAAGCGTGCGCTGCCCGACCTGCTGGCGCTGGCCAACAGAATGGTCGCGGATCTGGAGGCGGTGCGACCGACCGACCCGGAGGTGATCCAGCGCAAGGCCTATCTGATCGCCCACACCAGGGCCGCCGCGGCCCGCATCCGCATGCTGTCGGGCGAAATACTGGGTTTTGCCGATGAGGCCGAGGCCCTGTTCGGCATCCGGCCCGAGCTGCGACCGCTGGCCAGCTTCGACCCCATACTGGCGCAGATCGACGCCCTGGTGCCGGGGCAGGGCGACCTGACCGACCGGGTCACGGCCTTCAAGGCGCAGTATCAGATTCCGAAGGACCGGCTGCAGGTCGTGATGGACACCGCCATCGCCGAATGCCGCCGCCGCACGGTCCAGCATATCACCCTGCCGGCCAATGAACGGTTCACCCTCAGCTTCGTCGGCGACAAGCCCTGGTCCGGCTACAACTACTATCTCGGCGACGCGGCCAGCCGGATCGAGATCAATGCCGACTTTCCCATCTACACGGAGCGGGCGATCGATCTGGGGTGTCACGAAGGCTATCCCGGGCACCACGTCTACAACGCCCTGCTTGAACAGACATTCGTGCGCGAGAAGGGCTGGGTGGAGATGAGCGTCTATCCCCTGTTCAGCCCCATGTCCTTCGTGGCCGAGGGTAGCGCGAACTACGGGATCGATCTGGCCTTTCCGGGTAACGAGGCGACTGCGTTCGAGCGCGATGTGCTGTTCCCGCTGGCCGGGCTGGATCCCTCGACGGTCGAGGCCAAGGCGGAGTTGATGGCCCTGACGCGGCAGCTGGCACGGGCGGAATACACGATCGCCGACGACTATCTGGCCGGGCGGGTCGGGCGCGAGGAGACGATCACGCGGCTGGTGAAATATACGCTGGCGGAGCCCGACAAGGCGGCACAGCGTCTGCGCTTCATCGACACCTATCGCAGCTACATCATCAACTATGGGCTGGGCCGGGACGTGGTTCAGGCGTGGGTCGAGCAGCAGGGTCCGGATCGCTGGCAGAGCATGGAGAGGCTGCTGTCCAGCCAGATCCTGCCCGTGGATCTGATCCCCGAGACATGAGTGATCCGCGCATCTTCATCGACGCCGATGCCTGTCCGGTGAAGGACGAGGTGTATCGGGTCGCGGCCCGCTATTCCTTAAGGGTCTTCGTCGTCTCCAATGCCTTAGTGAACACGCCGCGCGAAAGCTGGATCGAGCGGGTGATGGTCGATGCGGGGCCGGACGTGGCGGACGACTGGATCGCCGAGCGCGCGGGCCCGGGCGACATCGTGGTGACCTCCGACATCCCCTTGGCCGACCGTTGTCTGAAGGCGGGGGCGCAGGCGCTGAAGTCGAACGGCCAGCCGTTCACGGCGGACTCCATCGGCTCGGCCCTGGCCGGGCGAGAGATCGGCGAGCATCTGCGCTCCATGGGCGTGGCGACCAGCGGGCCGCCGCCGTTCGGGCCGAAGGACCGGTCGGCCTTTCTTCAGGCGCTGGACCGGGCGGTGGTCATCGCCCGTCGCGTGCCGCGATGACGATCATTCCAGAAAGCGAGCTGGAGTTTCGCTTCTTCCGCTCGGGCGGGCCGGGTGGCCAGAACGTCAACAAGGTCTCGACCGCCGTGCAGATGCGGTTCGATGCCCGCAACTCCCCCTCGCTGACCGAGCCGGTGCGGGCACGGCTGATGAAGCTGGCGGGCAGTCGGCTGACGCTGGACGGCGTCATCCTGATCAGCGCCGTGCGGTTCCGGACGCAGGAGCGAAATCGAGCCGACGCCATCGCCCGCTTGCAGGTGATGGTCGACGAGGCGTCGATAGCCCCGACCTATCGTGTGCCGACCCGGCCCACGCGGGCCTCGAAGGAGCGCCGCCTCGACGGCAAGGCCAAGCGTTCCACCATCAAGAGCGGTCGTGGTCGTCCGGGCGCTGACGACTGAACGCCGACCCGGAGCGGGCGAAAGTCCGCCTTATTGGGCAGGCGGAGGCGTCGTCGAAGGCGTGGCCGAGCCCTCGGCTGGCCGGAACAGCAAGGCGGCGACCTTTCCACCGTCCTCCATGCCGACGATCCATTCGGTTTCGGCATTGGCGAAGTTGACAACGAACATGTCGGCCCCGCTGCGGCTGCCGACGAAATCGAACGACTGGATGGCTCCAAAGCCCTGCATGATCGGCAAAATGGTCGGAGCCTGGGCGCGCATCTGGGTCGCCAGGTCGTCGGTCAGCAGGCTGTAGTCCGGTGTTCCGGCCTGGAGACCCGCGATAATGGTACGCAGCGTCTCTTCGGATGCCGCATTGGCCGGTGTCGGCGACATCGCCGGGGCGGCGGCCGGAGCAGCAGCCTGCGCCGGTTGAGGGGCGGGACGCGGCGTGGGCGCAGCGGTTGCGGGGCGGTCGAAGGTGTTGGGCACGGTCCCGGCGGCGACCTGGGCCGCAGCGACAGACGGCAGGGTCAGGGCCACGGCGAGGGCAGCCGGGGCGGCGATGGTCAGAAAACGCTTCATGGGCATTGGAACTCCAGAACTATGCCGGAACCATATCCTGCTCAGGATGAACGGCGTCCGACCCGATCAGGTTCGATCTGGCTCAAAGGATGCCGGGCCAAAGCGACAGAACGAGGGCGGCCGCTGAAGCGGCTAGAGCCAGGGTTACGCCGACGATCAGCCAGGTTGGGGTGTAGGCCTCCCGCACGACGATCGTCTGTGTCGCAGGCGGGTTCTGAACGAGCCGTGACGCGGCCTTCAGGGTAGCGCGAATTTCAGTGACGGCATCGCGAACCTGGGCCTGAGGGCCCAGCTCGCGGCGGATCCAGCGCTCGACCACCGGCTGGGCCGCGGCCCACAGATCGTGGTCGGGGTTCAGGCGGCGGGCCACACCCTCGACCGACACCATCGTCTTCTGCAGCAGGATCAATTCGGGGCGAAGGCGCATGTCGAACAGGTCGGTGATCTCGAACAACTGACCCAGCAGGCGGCCCATGGAGACCTGCGACGCGGCCTTGCCGATGACGGGCTCGCCGACGGCACGCAGGGCCTGGGCAAAGGCCTCGACGGAGTGTTCAGGGGGAACATAGCCGGCCTCGAAATGGACGCGGCTGATGCGGTCGTAGTCTCTGGAAATGAAGCCCCACAGGATTTCGGCCAGGTAGCGGCGCTCGGCCGGACCCAGGCGCCCTACGATGCCGAAGTCGATGGCGGTCAGCTCGGCCGGCGCGTGGCAGAACAGGTTTCCCTCGTGCAGGTCGGCGTGGAAGGCCCCGTGGTCCAGCGCCTGGATCAGGAAGGAGCGCACGACATTGTCCGCCAGGGCATTGATGTCCAGGCCCGGTTGCTCGACGGCGGTGGGGTCGGTCATGGCCTTGCCGGGGGCCCATTCCATGGTCAGGACGCGCTTGCCGACACCGTCCCAGACCACGGCGGGCGCATCCATGTGGCCGCCCAGTTCGGTGCCGCGATCCTTGGCCAGGACCTCCTTGATTTCGGAAGCGGCGGCCGCCTCCAGCCGCATGTCCAGTTCAAGCTGAAGCGCGCGGGCGATGATCTCGACGAAGGCCTCGGGTTGCAGGCGGCGCGACAGCGGTACGAACCGGTGGGCCAGACGGGCGGCCAGGCGCATGGCGTCCAGACCCTGGGCGACCTTGCGCTCCACGCCGGGACGCAGGATCTTGACCGCGACCTTGCGCCCGTCGGCCAGCCAGGCGGGGTGGGCCTGGGCCAGGGAGGCGGCGGCGACGGCGGGGCCGAAGTCGGTGAACAGGCTCTCGACCGGACGGCCCAGCGACCGCTCGACCTCGCGGCGGGCCTGATCCAGCGGAAAGGGCGGGAGATTGTCCTTCAGCCGACCCAGGTCGCGCGCGAACTCCACACCGAAGATGTCGGCGCGCGTGGCCAGCACCTGTCCCAGTTTGATGGCGACGGGCCCCAGGTGTTCGAAGGTCCGGCCCAGGCGCTGGCCGGGGCGTCCATCGCGGCCCTCGCGCCCGGCGAAGATGTGCAGCAGATGCGCGATCCACCGCACCCAGGGCGGAAGCAGCGGCGTGATCTCGCGCGGCACCAGGGCGTCATGGCGGATCAGAACCGCCAGCCAGCCCAGCAGGCGGAAGGACGACTCGACCGGATGACGCACCGGCTGAGTGGTCGGCGCAGGCGGCGGGGTGGCGGCGTCGATGCGGCGGGTCAGATCGCCCACCCGTGATGAATGGCGGCGACCCCGCCCGACAGGTTGGTGACGGTGACCCGGCTGAAGCCGGCGGCCTCGATCATGGTCTTGAAGGTCGGCTGATCAGGAAAGCGGCGGATGCTCTCGACCAGATACTGATAGCTGTCGCGATCCTTGGCGATCCAGCCCCCGATGCGCGGAATGGCATTGAAGGACCAGGCGTCATAGGCCTTGCGGACCGCCGAGGCGGTGGGGCGCGAAAACTCCAGGCACAGGAACCGCCCGCCGGGCTTCAGTACGCGCCGCGCCTCCCTGAGGGCCTGGTCGATATCGGCCACGTTGCGGATGCCGAAGCTGATCGAATAGGCGTCGACCGAGGCATCGGGCAGGGGCAGGGCCATGGCGTCGCCGACGGACCAGGACATCTCGGGCTCACCGCCCTTCTGCACGCCCGCCATGATCATCTCGGCATTGTAGTCCAGCACGATGACGCGGGCGTCCTCGCCGCCGCGCCGCTGCTGGGCAGCGCGGGCCATCTTCGAATAGCGGCGGGCCATGTCGCCAGTGCCGCCCGCGACATCCAGGATCACCTCGCCGGGACGGGGGTTCAGCTTGGCTGCAGCCGCGTCCTTCCACAGCCGGTGAACGCCGCCGCTCATCAGGTCGTTCATCAGGTCGTAGTTGGAGGCGACGCTGTCGAAGACACCGCGAACCATCTGCACCTTCTCGGTCGCGTCCACGTCGCGGAAGCCGAAGGAGGAGGTCTTGCGGGCAGTGGCGGTATCGTCGGTCATTCAGGCGGTGTAGCCGCTGGCGAGGGCGGCGTCACCGGTCCGTGTGGTCGCGTATCAAGTCCGCTTGTGGCGACGGTGCCGGCGCGATACGGCTGATCCAAACAGGAGCGCCCATGACCAACCGGATTGACCCTGCGGAAGCCTTGAAAGGCCTGCCCCTCTGGCGCGTGGACGAGGGTGAGCGCGAGGCCATCGCGCGATCGCTGACCTTCGCCGACTTCAACGCGGCCTTCGGCTTCATGACCCGCGTCGCCCTGCTGGCCGACAAGGTCGATCATCATCCTGAATGGTCCAATGTCTACAATCGGGTGAGCGTGCTTCTGACCACCCATGACGCCGGCGGGGTGACCCAGCGCGACATCGACATGGCTCGCTTCATCGACGAAGCCGCCGCCGCCGTGGGAGGCAAATAGATGGCTATCCAACGGAAAGGCCGGGTCGAAGGCAAGGCCGCGCTGATCACCGGGGCCGCCGGGGGTCTGGGTGCCGCCATGGCCTGGATGTTGGCGCGCGAGGGGTCGAAGGTTGCTCTGACCGACGTCAATCTGGACGGGGTCCAGCTGCTGGCCGAGGCGATCAATGGCGAGGTACCGGGCGCGGCCTTCGCCTATGCCCAGGATGTGACCGATGAGGCCGACTGGATCTCGGTCATCGAGCGCGCGATCGCCGACATGGGCGGACTGTCGATCCTGATCAACAATGCCGGGATCGGCGGGGCCTTCGTCTGGTCCGAGCAGGACACGCTTGAGAACTGGCGCAAGGTCCAGTCCGTGAACATCGAGTCCATCATGCTGGGCTGCAAACACGCCATGCCGCACCTGAGGGCGTCGGGTGCGGGCTCGATCGTCAACATCTCTTCAGTGGCGGGGCTGGCGGCGGCGCCGGGCATGGGGGCCTATAATGCGACCAAGGCGGCGGTGTGGATGTATTCCAAGACCATCGCCCTGGAAGCCGCCAAGGCCGACTGGAACGTGCGCTGCAACTCGGTGCATCCGGTCTTCATCAAGACGCCCATCCTGGATCCCTTCATCGCCATGGCCGGTGGCGACGCGGGCAAGGCGCACGAGCGGCTGGCGCGGGGCATTCCGCTGAAGCGGATCGGCGAGCCCGACGATGTGGCTTACTGCGTGCTGTATCTGGCGTCGGACGAGAGCAAGTTCGTGACCGGCTCAGAGTTCAAGATCGACGGCGGCATGCTGGCGCAGTAGGCGCGGAGGGCGCGCCTACTGCCTTTCCTGTTGGGCCGCGGTTGTCGGCCCTTCGGGACCTCCCGACCCGACGCGGCCTGGCGGCTCAAGCGCACCCCGCGCTCAAGCAGCGAGCGACCGCGTCGCGAGAGGTAGCGCCCTTAACGCGTGTAAGCCGGGGGCATGGCCCCCTCCCCGCCGTCGCGGTAGCGGTCGCGCAGCAGGAACTGGCGGCTGGTCGGGGCCTGTTCCTGACCGTTGACGAAGATGGTCTCGGCCAGGCTGAGCGGCTCCAGCGGATCGCCGGACCAGACCACGACATCGGCAGCGGCCCCGGCGCGGAGTTCACCGAACTGGCCGGTCATGCCGAAGATGCGGGCCGGATTGACCGTCAGGGCCGCGATCGCCGCCTCATAGGGCAGGCCGTGCGAGACGGCGTTGCCGGCGTTGTAGCGGGCCTCACGCGCCCGGTGGATCGAGCCCTCGTTGCCCTTGATGGCGATGACCACACCCGCGGCGTTCAGGGCGGCGGCATTCTGCATCCGCGCGGCGCGCGTCTCCAGATTACCGGGCAGGTTGGAGATGGGGTTCAGCAGAACCGGCACCTGGGCCGTCGCGATCTGGTCGGCGACCAGCCACGCTTCCTCGGCCCCGTCCAGAATGATCTTGACGCCCTCCTCGCGGGCCAGGCGTAGCACCTGTTGGATGTCGGAGGCGCGGCGCACCGTGACGATCAGGGGCATGTCGCCATTGGCGACCGGGATCAGGGCCTCCAGATCGGCGCGGGACAACGATAGCTCGCGCAGGCCCGCGCGGTCATAGGCGGCCTTGTTGCGGGCATAGAGGCGAACCTCGGCCAGGGTTTCCTTGAACTGGGTGAACTGGGCCCCGCGCGCGCCGCCGACGATGCCGGCCCCGGCCTCTCCGAACGGCGCGACCATGGCCACGCGCGGCTTGACCAGGATGTCGGTGCCTTCCGCCAGGTGGATTATCGCGGCCTGGCCGGCGAACAGGCCAGGCGATTGCAGGCCCGCATGGCCGACACCGGCGAAGTCGCTGTCGTCATGGCTGTGGCCGCCGCCTCCGCCACCGGCGTGGCTGGGCATGACGATGGCCCGGGTGATGCCGCCCAGACGGGCGACCGGCAGGGTGAAGGACCAGGGGTCCAGACCATAGGAGACGTCGAACGAGGCGCTGATCGAATTGGCGCTGTTCCGAAGATCGTCCGACCCGCCGACCGACGACACTTCAGAGCCGCCCAGGCCGCTGTCGACCGCGACGAAGCCGGGCGAGACGACCTTGCCGCGCGCATCGATGACGCGGGCCCCCGAGGGGGCGGCTCCGCTGCCGACCGAGACGACCCGGCCGTTCTGGATCACGACGGTGCCGTTCTCGATGATGGACGAACCGGTCAGGACGCGGCCGCCGGTGATGGCGGTCAGTTCCTGCGCCAGGGCGGGCGAGGCGATGGCGACGACGGAAGCCGCAGCGAGGATAAGGGTCCTGAGGCGCATCAGCGGGCTCCCTGCGTGACGTTGGCGGCGGAGAGGCCGAAGCCGGGCTGGCCCAGTTCATAGTCGGAGACCGGCTGATAGGCCGGGTTCATGCGGTCGAAAGCGAGCCCGCCGTCGACGAAGACCTGATCGGCGCGGGCGTAGACGCTGAACGGATTGGCGCTCCAGATCACGACGTCGGCGCGTTTTCCGGCTTCCAGCGATCCGGTCTGGTCCGCGATGCCCAGCGAGCGGGCAGCGTTGAGGGTGATCCAGCGGATGGCGCGTTCTTCGGCGATGTCCATGCCGATGCGGCGGCCGGCGGCCAGTGAGGCGGCGGCTTCCTGGTTCAGACGCTGGGTCAGTTCGGCGTCGTCGGAGTGGATGACGGCACAGCCGTTCTCGGGCGCATCGACCAGGGCGGCATTGGCCTCGATCCCGTCCAGGCTTTCCATCTTGAAGCCCCACCAGCCGGTCCACATGTCGGCGCAGATGCCTTCGCGGGCCAGCATGGGCGCGACCTTGTAGGCCTCGATGGCGTGGTGGAAGGCGGTGATGCGGAAGCCGAACTCGCGCGACAGGTCCACCATCTGGGCCATTTCATCGGCGCGGTAGCAGTGGTTCTGGACCAGGATCGAGCCGTCCAGCACCCCGACCAGGGTCTCGTTCTGAAGGTTGCGGGTCGGGGGCGAGCCCTCGCCGTCCTCACGCCACTTGTCCCATTTGGCCTTGTAGTCGCGGGCCGCGATGAAGGCGGCGCGATAGCCGGCCATATTGCCCATGCCGGTGGCGGGCGACTGGTTGCGGCTGCCATAGACGCGGCTGGGGTTTTCGCCGCAGGCCATCTTCAGGCCGTAGGGCGCGCCGGGCATCTTCATGCCCTGCATGGTGACCGAGGGGATGTTGCGCACCGTCACGCCGCGCCCGCCGAACAGATTGGCCGAGCCGGGCAGGATCTGGAGCGTGGTGATGCCGCCCGCCCGTGCATGGTTGAAGCCAGGGTCCTGGGGCCACAGGGAGTGTTCGGCCCAGACTTGCGCGGTGTTGGGGCTGGTCGCCTCGTTGCCGTCGCTCATGCCCTGCACGCCGGGCGAGGGATAGACGCCCAGGTGGCTGTGGGTGTCGATGATGCCGGGGGTCACGAACCGGCCGCGCGCATCCACGCTGCGGTGTCCGGCCGGGATGGCGGTGGAGGCGTCACCGACGGCGACCACGCGGCCATCCGTGATGACCACGACGCCGTTCTCGAACCGGCGTCCGGCTCCGTCGAAGACCGTGCCGCCGACGATAGCCATGTTCTCGCGCGGCAGGCCGCGATAGGTCGAGGGATAGGGATCGGCGTTGGCCGAGGCGTCCAGCCCCGTCGCCAGCGGAGCCCGGTCGGCGCGGTCCGAGGAGCCGTTGGTGTCTGTGCTGTCGTCACCGGTGGTGGCGCAGGCCGAAAGGCCCAGGCCGATGGCAGCCAGTACCGCAAGGCTGACGCCCCGCATGCGATCGATCTTCATTCGGAACGCTCCCCGCGCGCCACCCCCTGGAGGCGCTGAACGGGGCGCATAGAAGACACTGCAGGGGCCTGCGTAAAGCCCCTTCCGGTTCTAATGTTTAACTCAAGACGGGAGCAGGCTCAAAATGGCTCGACTCCATATTTTGCCTGGCCGCCCGACTTGCCCATCGCAGCTATGATCAGATCGCGGGAATCGCCGTAAAAGTTCGTATCGAAGACGCGAGCGAACTGGCCGAGGTCACCCGCTGATACGATCAGAATCGCCCGCGCAAGCTGTTCGGCCCCAACATTCAGATCGGTATCCCAAAGCGAACGCAGGCGAGTTTTGACCTCTTGACGGGCAGCATGGTCGTCAAAGTCTTCGTCAATGCGCTTGAGGATATCGCGCGCCAACCTCTCCGACATTTTGCGATTTTACCCCAGAGCCTTCATCAGCTCCGGCACGGCGGTCTTGTAGTCGGCGACCAGGCCGTAGTCGGCGACCTGGAAGATCGGGGCGTCGGCGTCCTTGTTGATGGCGACGATGATCTTGGAGTCCTTCATCCCGGCCAGGTGCTGGATGGCGCCCGAGATGCCGATGGCGATGTAGAGGGCAGGCGCGACGACCTTGCCGGTCTGGCCGACCTGATAGTCGTTGGGGGCGTAGCCGGCGTCCACGGCGGCGCGGCTGGCACCGACGGCGGCACCCAGTCGGTCGGCCAGCGGGTCCATGACGGCGTGGAACTCTTCCGCCGAACCGAGGGCACGACCGCCCGAGACGACGATCTTGGCGGCACCCAGGTCCGGACGGTCCGACTTGACCATTTCCTCGGAGACGAAGCTGGCCTTGGTCGCGTCGGAACCGGAGGCGGTCTCGACGGAGGCGGACCCACCTTCGGCCGCGGCGGTGAAGGCTGTCGGGCGCACGGTGATGACCTTCTTGGCATCGGACGACTGGATCGTCTCCAGCGCATTGCCCGCATAGATGGGGCGCACGAAGGTGTCGGCGGAGACGACCTCGACGATGTCGGAGATCGGGGCGACGTCCAGCCTGGCGGCGATGCGCGGCATGAAGTTCTTGCCGTCCGTGGTGGCGGGCGACAGGACGGCGTCATAGCCGCCGGCCAGACCAACGACCGTAGCCTCGACCGCCTCGGCCAGTTGATGGCCCAGGCCGGCGCTTTCGGCCAGCAGGACCTTGCGGACGCCCGCGATGGTGGCGGCGCTGTCGGCGGCGGCCTTGGCACCCTGGCCGACGACCAGGATGTCGACGTCTCCGCCCAGGGCGAGGCCGGCGGTCACGGTCTTGTGGGTGGTGTCACGCACGGTGGTGCCGTCGTGATCGGCGATGACGAGAACGGCCATTTACAGGACCCCCGCAGTCTTGAGCTTGGAAACCAGTTCGGCGGCGTCGGCCACCTTGATGCCGGCGCTGCGCTGGGCCGGGGCGGTGACCTTGACCACCTTCAGGCGCGGCGCGGTATCGACCCCGTAGTCGGCGACCGCCTTCATCGCGATCTCCTTCTTCTTGGCCTTCATGATGTTGGGCAGGCTGGCGTAGCGCGGCGTGTTCAGGCGCAGGTCGACCGAGACGACGGCGGGCAGCGGGGCCGCCAGGGTCTGCAGGCCGCCGTCGACTTCACGCGTCACGGTGGCGGTGTTGTCGGCGATGACGATCTTGCCGGCGAAAGTGGCCTGCGGCCAGTCCAGCAGGGCGGCCAGCATCTGGCCCACCGCATTGTTGTCGCCGTCGATCGACTGCTTGCCCAGCAGGACCAGGTCGGGCTTCTCTTCCTCGACCACGGCCTTCAGCAGCTTGGCGACGGCCAGAGGCTCCAGGTCGGTATCGGACTGGATCAGGATGCCGCGATCCGCGCCCATGGCCAGGGCGGTGCGGATGGTTTCCTGGGCCTGCTGCACGCCGATGGAGACGACGACGATCTCAGTCACCGTTCCGGCCGCGTGATGCTCCTTGCCTTCCTTCATGCGCACGGCTTCTTCGACGGCGATTTCGTCGAACGGATTCATGCTCATCTTGACGTTGGCCAGATCGACGCCGGTCTGGTCCGCTTTCACACGGGCCTTGACGTTATAGTCGATCACCCGTTTGACGGGGACGAGTACCTTCATTGCGCTGTCCATATGTTCGCCGGAATATGGGGGCAGGGAATGGAACGGCTGTCACGGCCTGTCAACGTAACGCAGCGTCAAGGGCTCTCAACAGTCCGTGCGCAAGATGAGGAAAGTGCGCATGAACCGCCTTCTGACCATGAAGCGCCTCAGCATCCTGTTCGCGGTCCTGTTCGTCGTGGGCGTGGGCGGGCTGGTCGGTTACAAGTCTCTGGTGACGGAGCCCAACGAGCGCTGTCAGGCCCAGGGTCAGTGGTGGGATCCGGAGGGCGGCGAATGCGTCACGCCCATCTTCCTGCCCGACATCACCGGCCGCCCGATCGATCAGAGCCGCGCCGACGCCTCGGCCGAGAAGAATCGCGAACTGATCGAGATCGAGGATGCGCTTGCGGCCCAACGTCGCGCCGCCGCTGCCGACACGGCCCGCCAGCGCGAGGCGCTGGACAACTGATCCTGAGCCTCAGCGTGTCGCGCCGGGTTTCCATTTGACGTCTTCGGCCCCGTTGGCGTTGGCGCGTCGGGCGGCACAGAAGAGGTGGTCGGACAGGCGGTTCAGATAGCGGATGGCGGCGGGGGTGACGGCCTCTCCGGCCTCGACCAGGCGGATAGCCTCACGCTCGGCCCGGCGGGCCACCGTGCGGGCCAGATGCAGGTGAGCCGACAGGGGCGCGCCGCCCGGCAGGATGAAACTGTCCAGGGCTTTCAGGCTCTCATTCATCCAGTCGATCTCGGTTTCCAGCCGCTCGACCTGGCTGTCGATGATCCGCAAGGCCTCCCATTTCGGAGGCGGATCCAGGGGCGTTGCCAGATCGGCCCCGAGATCGAACAGTTCGTTCTGGATACGGGCCAGCATGGCGTCGATGCGGTCGTTCTGACCAGAATGCAGCCGAGCGACGCCGATCACGGCATTCAGTTCGTCGACGCAGCCATAGGCCTCGACCCGGGCGTCGCTCTTGGACACCCGCGCGCCGGAGGCCAATCCCGTCTGCCCGTCGTCGCCGGTCCTGGTATAGATGCGGTTCAGCACGACCATGGGCTCAGGCTCCGTAGGTGGATTTCCACCACATGCCGGTGACCAGCAGAATGACGGCCAGCGCCTGCAAGGCCACGCGCAGCCGCATCAGCTTGTTTGAGTTGGATCTCGCATAGTCGCCGCCCCGGTACAGCGAATAGATGCCGAACCCGAGGGTGATCGCCACGGCACCGATGGCCGCCAGAACGAGGATGTCGAATACGTTGCCCATGCTCGCAACCTAGGCCGGTCCCGAGAGCGACGCCATAGGACAGAGGCGCACGCCGCGCGACGAATTGCGACAGGCTCGCAAATACTTCTTGCATTCCCGCCTGACTCGATATTGAGAAGCGCTCTCAATACAAACAGGGCTGTCTCGAATGTCTGCTTCCCGTCGCCACGTCTCGCGTTCCGTCTGGCTCTGCTCCTCGGCCCTGATTCTGATGGCGGGCCCGGCGCTGGCGCAGGACCGGATGATCGTGGCGGCTGGCGAGCCGACGCAGCTGGAAGAAGTCGTTGTCACGGCCTCGGGCTTCGAACAGCGCATCACCCAGGCCCCTGCCTCGATCAGCGTCATTCCCCGAGCCGAGATCGAGGAGACGCGCGCGACCTCGATCGCCGAGATCCTGACCAGTGTCGAAGGCGTGGATGTCGGAGCCCCTGTCGGCAAGACGGGCGGTCAGACCATCAACATCCGGGGCATGGGGTCGGACTACACCCTGATCCTGATCGACGGTCGGCGCCAGAATACTGCGGGCAGCGTGACGCCCAACGGCTTTGGCGAGACCTCGAGCAGCTTCCTGCCGCCTGTCTCAGCCATCGACCGGATCGAGGTCGTTCGGGGGCCTGTCTCGACCCTGTACGGGTCGGATGCGATGGGCGGGGTGGTCAACATCATCACGCGCAAGGTCGGTGATGTGTGGGGCGGGGCGGTCACGGCCAACTACACGCTTCAGGGCGACGATGCCTTCGGCGACCTGTTCGGGGGTGACGTATATCTGAGCGGGCCGCTGGTCCCCGACCTGCTGGGCCTGTCCCTGCGCGGCAACTATTCGGCGCGTGAGCAATCGGCCCTGACGTTCGAGACTGTCGGCGGGGTCGAGACGCCGGTCACCGGCTTTGGACGCAGTTCGACGCAGAACGAGATCTGGTCCCTGGGCGGGCGGCTGAGCCTGACGCCCCATCCCGATCATGACCTGTGGCTGGACGTCGATGTGGCGCGGCAGTGGTATGACAATGCCAATGGCCAGTTGGGCACCAACACCACGGCCGGCGGCTATGGCAATGCGCTGGAGTTCAACCGCGACCAGGTCTCGCTGGCGCACGACTGGCGTCTGCCGTTCGGCCAGCTGTCGTCCAACCTGTCCTATGGGCGGACCGAGACGATCGGGCGGATCATCCCCAATGGCGTGGCCGGGGCCGGGGGGCCGCGCACGCTGGAGTCGGAGAACACCATCTTCGATACCAAGCTGTACTCTCAGTGGCGCAACCACACTTTCACCGTCGGCGGTCAGTACTGGGACGCCCAGATGGTGGACGGCGTCGCGCCCGACATCTTCGAACACCAGCAATGGGCCCTGTTCGCCGAGGACGAATGGCGGTTCACCGACACCCTGGCCCTGACCCTGGGGGCGCGGCACGACGATCATTCGGTGTTCGGCTCGCACTTCAGCCCGCGTGCCTATCTGGTCTGGAACGCCACACCGGAATGGACGATCAAGGGCGGGGTCAGTCAGGGGTTCAAGACGCCGCGTCTGGAACAACTGGCCAGCGGCATCAACGGCTTTGGACAGCAGGGTCGGCTGCCGCTGCTGGGATCGCCCGGCCTGATGCCCGAGACCTCCACCTCGACCGAAGTCGCGGTCTTCTATGACAACGGCGGGGCATTGCGGGCCAGTGCGACGCTGTTCCACAACCAGTTCGACGACAAGATCGCGACCGGCACGCCCGTGGCCAACTGCACCTTTGGCCTGACGGCGGCCCAGTATGAAGCGGGCGGCTATCCGACCACGGGCTGTGTCGATGTCGGCTTCTGGCCGACCTTCGCCACCTTCGGCCAGAGTGTGAATATCGACGAGGCGGAGACGCAAGGGTTGGAGGTGTCCGCGCGCTGGCGGTTCGCCACCGACTGGAGCCTGCAAGGCAACTACACCTATACCGACAGCGAGCAGAAGTCGGGGTCGGCCGCAGGCCTGCCCCTGACCGACACGCCCGAGCATATGCTGAATGGCAATCTGAGATGGGCGGCGACGGACCGGCTGGGTTTGTGGTTGCGCGGCGAATACCGGTCCGAGCGGTTCCGTGGAGAGGGCGCGGCCCGCGACGCCTGGGGCGACTATGAGGCCTACAGCCTGTTCCATCTGGGCGGATCGTATGACGTGACCGATCGCGTCACGGTCAATGCGGCCATCTACAACCTGTTCGACACCGACTTCGTCAGCCTGCTGCCCTATGGCACGCCCGTCGCCTACACACCGGAGTATGCCAACAATCAGGAGCCGCGCCGCCTGTGGATGTCGGTGGCCATGACGTTTTGACGCACGGGTCGATGCGAATGGTGACGCTTCGCTAAGGGCGTGGTCATCTTTTTCTGACAAACAGGGTTCTTCCAAGGAATCCTATGACAGATCGTTCCGTCCGCAACCTGGTTCACCTGCGCGCCTCGGCGTCGACGGCGCGCGTGCTGAATCTGCTGAACGTCTACAAGGAGCACGGCGACACCGAGGAATGGGCTGAAAAGCCCATGTTCCGGACGCCTGCCCTGAACCGGTCGATGATCATCAAGCACCGTTTGCGGCGTGATGAACTGGACGCCTTTCCAATCCGTCGGCAGGTGGCGACCAAGATCGTCATCCCGATAGACACCAACGACCTGCGGACCGGCGGGCGCTTCCTGTTCGTAGGCCAGCGCCATTTCGAGCGCCTGCTGAAGGAAGCCTTCGGCATGGAGCACGATCATCCCGATATCGCGGTCCTGCGTCTGCTGGACCGTCTGCCGTCGCTGGACCCATTCCTGTTGCGTGAGCAGTTGAAGCGGAATGGCGTAGAGCCCGCCCCCTGCTATCTGGCCATCAGCGAATCCGACATGGCGCGGATGATTCACTTCGTGGAGGAGGAGATCCGCCCACTGGTGACGCTGAGCCTGGGGGGCGAGAATGCCAACTCGGCCTCGTCGCGGCGTCTGGCCGGCAAAATCCTGTCCAACGAGCCGGGCGACCGGATGGAGGCCCTGCGCCACACCCTGCGGCTGGAGCCCGAGGACTATCAGGAGGGCATCTTCTGCTGGAAGGGCTTCCTCTATTACAAATGGGTGCTGAACAGCCTGCGCGGCGAGATCGATGGCGTGGCCAAGGCGGTGCGCACGATCAAGCCCGTGGGCAAGGTGGACCGCGCCGCGCGTGAGTACCTGGATCGCGGCCGCGAGGTGCTGAGCGACCGGATCACCCAGACTTGCACGGAGGTTTCGCGCACGCTCAAAATCTACGACGATGCCTATGTCGGCCTGTCGGTCGAGGGCGGGGCCAATGCGTTCCGCGACTTCCTGCTGTCGGCTCCGAACCTGTTCGCGAGGCTGGGCGACCAGCTGGGCGCGGTCCAGCATGTCGTCAGCTTCTGGCGGTTCCGCTTCGGGCCCAATGCCAACCCGGTCAGCGTCGAGGAGCTGATCGACATCTTCATGGATTTCGAGAACGGCCTGGCGGACCGCAATCAGGACCTGGGCCAGTCGATCATGGCCGCCTGATACGGCAAGGGCCGGAAGCATAGCTCCCGGCCCAAATCGTCTATTCAAAACTGCGCTCAAGCAGCGCGCGACCGCGTTGCGTGCGTCAGCGCCCTTAATAGCGATAATGATCCGGCTTGAACGGGCCCTCGGTCGGGACCGAGATATAGTCGGCCTGTTCCTTGGACAGGGTCGTCAGCCTGGCCCCCAGCTTGCCCAGGTGCAGCATGGCGACCTTCTCGTCCAGGTGCTTGGGCAGGACATAGACCTGGTTGTCGTACTTGGCCTTGTTGGTCCACAGCTCGATCTGGGCCAGGGTCTGGTTGGTGAAGCTGGCGCTCATCACGAAGGACGGGTGGCCCGTGGCATTGCCCAGGTTCACCAGACGACCCTTGGACAGCAGAATGATCTTCTTGCCGTCGGGAAACTCGACGTGGTCGACCTGGGGCTTGATCTCGTCCCACTTCATGTTCTTCAGGCCGGCGACCTGAATCTCGCTGTCGAAGTGGCCGATGTTGCAGACGATGGCGTTGTGACGCATCGCCCGCATGTGCTCGACGGTGATGACGTCCTTGTTGCCCGTGGCGGTCACGAAGATATCGGCTTTGCCCGCCACGTCGTCCAGGGTCTGGACGTCATAGCCTTCCATCGCGGCCTGCAGGGCACAGATGGGATCGATCTCGGTGACGATTACGCGGGCACCGCCCTGACGCAGGCTGGCGGCCGAACCCTTGCCCACGTCGCCATAGCCGCACACCACCGCGACCTTGCCCGACAGCATGACGTCGGTGCCGCGGCGGATGGCGTCGACCAGGCTTTCGCGGCAGCCGTACAGATTGTCGAACTTGGACTTGGTGACGCTGTCGTTGACGTTGATGGCGGGGAACGGCAGGTCGCCCTTCTTGGCCATTTCATACAGGCGGTGGACGCCGGTGGTGGTTTCTTCCGACACGCCGCCGATGGCGTCGCGGATAGCCGAATAGAAGCCGGGCTTTTCCTTCAGATACCGCTTCATGACGGCGAACAGGGCTTCCTCTTCCTCGTTCTGCGGGTTGTCGAGCACCGAGATGTCGGCCTCGGCCTTGGGCCCAAGCACGCACAGCAGGGTGGCGTCGCCGCCGTCATCGAGGATCAGGTTGGGATAGCCGCCGTCGGCCCATTCGAAGATCTTGTGGGCATAGTCCCAGTATTCTTCCAGCGTTTCGCCCTTGGTGGCGAACACCGGCGTGCCGGCGGCGGCGATGGCGGCGGCAGCGTGATCCTGGGTCGAATAGATGTTGCAAGATGCCCAGCGCACCTCTGCGCCCAGGGCTTCCAGCGTCTGGATCAGCACGGCAGTCTGGATGGTCATGTGCAGGCTGCCGGCGATGCGGGCACCCTTCAGGATCTGCGACGGACCGAACTCCTCGCGCAGGGCCATCAGGCCGGGCATTTCGGTTTCCGCGATCGCGATCTCCTTGTTGCCGAAGGGGGCCAGCGAGATGTCGCGTACGATATAGTCGGTCATGGGCGGGGTCCGGTCGATAAGAGTTGCGGCGCATATAGACCGCTCACCCTCTGGCGGCAAGAAACCCATAAGGATGTCTTTATGTGTTTGGTGGCGACGCGGCTTCTGTAACAGCTTGGCGGCACGGACAGGCGGCGCTAATCAGCGGCCATGACCCAAACGACTGCGACCTCTGTGGCCACGCCCCGCAACGACTGGACGCTGGAGGAGGTCGAAGGCCTGTTCGCCCGGCCCTTCATGGAACTGGTGTTCGAGGCCGCGACGGTTCACCGCGCCTGGTTCGATCCATCCGAGGTGCAGAAATCCCAGCTGCTGTCGATCAAAACGGGCGGGTGTGCCGAGAACTGCGGCTACTGCTCGCAATCCGCCAGTTTCCAGACGGGGCTGAAGGCCGAAAAGCTGATGGACACCACCGCCGTCCTGGCCGAGGCGATGGCGGCCAAGGCGGGCGGGGCCTCGCGCTTCTGCATGGGGGCGGCCTGGCGCGAGCTGAAGGATCGCGACACGCCCAAGCTGGCGGCGATGATCTCGGGCGTGAAGGCCCTGGGGCTGGAAACCTGCGCGACCCTGGGGATGCTGACGGCGGATCAAGCACGGCAGCTCAAGGACGCCGGGCTGGACTACTACAATCACAACCTGGACACCGGCCCGGAGTATTACGCCGAGGTGGTGACGACCCGGACCTACGACGACCGGCTGGATACGCTGAAGCATGTGCGCGATGCGGGCATGTCGACCTGTTGCGGCGGCATCGTGGGCATGGGCGAGAGCCGCCGGGACCGGGCGGGCCTGCTGCACGCGCTGGCGACCCTGCCGGTCCATCCCGACAGCCTGCCGGTCAATGCCCTGGTGCCGGTGACGGGCACGCCGCTGGGCGATCGGGTCAAGCGGGAGGGCGAGATCGATCCGATCGAGTTTGTGCGCACGGTTGCCGTGGCGCGGCTGGTCTGTCCCCGGGCCATGGTGCGCCTGTCGGCCGGGCGCGAGACGATGAGCCCGGAGATGCAGGCGCTGTGCTTCCTGGCCGGGGCCAACTCCATCTTCGTGGGGGGCAAGCTGCTGACCACGCCCAATCCGGAGCAGGACGAGGATGCCCAGCTGTTCGCCCTGCTGGACCTCAAGCCGATGGCCCCGCAGATCGCCCCATCACAGACGCAGGCCGCGTAACCGGACCTTAAGCGCCCTGTGCGAGGGTCCGGCCATGGATCGTCGCGCCCTTCTCGGACTTGCTGCCGTTGCCGTGTCTGCCTCCGTCCCATCCGCTTCGGCGGCTGGAGGCAAGGATACAGCCGCCCCCCAGGCCACCTTCACCCGCCTGCCGACTGTGACGGGCAATGTCACCGGCTCGAACGGGCGTCGCGCCGTCATGTCTGTGGAGGTCGGGCTGGACGTACCGGACGCCGCGCTGAGAACGCGCGCGACCCAGTCCGCCCCACGCCTGCGCGCGGCCTACAATACGGTGGTGCAGCGCGTCGCCTCGACGACGCTGCCCGGCATGGCTCCGGACGTCGAGCGTCTGGTCGCCCAGCTCCAGGCCGCGACCAATGCGACCTTGGGCCGGTCGGGCGCGCGGCTGCTTATAGGGACGGTGATGGTGGTTTAGGGCCTAGGTTCTAGGGTTTAGGGATTAGGTTCTATGGAGCGGTCCAGCCGGTCTTTCTTGCCTGAAATCTAAAACCTAAAACCTAGTCCCTCGTCGGATCGGCCTGGTTGTCGTCGCCATAGGTCAGGGCCAGGAAGACGTCTTCCAGATCGGGATCCTCGGTGGTGATATCGGCGATGGTCACGCCGGCAGCACGGACGGCGGCCAGGACGTGTTCGACCGAGGACTGACCCTTCTTGTAGCTGACCGAGAACGACCCGTTGGCGCGGGCCACGGCCTCGAAGCCGTCCAGCACCGGCAGGCTCTCCAGCGGGTTCTCAGGCGTCACCACCACATTGCGGGTGTCCAGGCGGCGCAGCAGTTGCGGCGTCGGCTCGCAGGCGACGACCGAGCCGCGGTTCATGATGGCGATGGTGTCGCACAGCTCCTGGGCCTCCTCCAGATAGTGGGTGGTGAGAAGGATGGTCACGCCCTCGGCATTGATGCGGCGGACGTAGTCCCACAGCTGACGACGCAGCTCGACATCCACGCCGGCGGTCGGCTCGTCCAGGATCAGGATGGGCGGATTGTGGACCAGAGCCTTGGCCACCATCAGGCGGCGCTTCATACCGCCGGACAGGGCCCTGACATAGGCGTGGGCCTTGTCCGACAGGCCGAGCGCGGCCAGCAGTTCGTCGCTGCGGCGCTCATTGGCGGGCACGCCATAGAAACCGGCCTGGACCTCCAGCGCCTCGCGCGGCGTAAAGAAGACGTCGGCGACGATCTCCTGCGGCACGACCCCCAGTGCGGCGCGGGCGTCGCGCGGCTGCCTGTCGATGTCGCGGCCCCAGATGGCGGCGGTGCCGCCGGTCTTGTTGACGATACCGGCCAGGATGTTGATCAGGGTGGACTTGCCCGCGCCATTGGGGCCCAGCAGGCCGAACATCGACCCGCGCGGAATGACCAGATCGACGCCGTTCAGCGCGGTCTTGGGCGGCGACTTCTTGTTGCCGGCATAGGTCTTTTCCAGCCCGCGCACCTCGATGGCATTGACGGGCAGGGTGTCGGTCTCGGTCATCAAGTCGGCTTTGTCGGAACGCTCGCGGAGGCGCGGGACGGCATAGGTATGGGCTGTCCTGCCCGACGCCAAGTCTCGAGCGAAAAGAGTAGGTCCGGAAGGTGTGTAAATGACGCTTGACACCACCCGCCGATGTGTCTAGCTTACTTGTCATTGTGTAGCGCATCCTTGACGGAGACGAATGATGAAACCTCTCAACCGCACCCGCATCATCGGCTTTGCCGCCATGGGCGTCTGTGTCCTCGGTTATGGCGGCATGGCCGTCGCCCTGATCCTGGGCAAGACCGAGGCCCTGACCACGACCCAGTCCCTGATCATCGCGGGCATCGCCGCCGTGATCGGCGAGATCGGCCTGTGGGTCGGTGCGGCCTGTCTGGGCCTGACGCTGTTCAAGAAGCGCAAGGCGATGCTGGACCGTCTGATGGGCCGAAAGCCTGCGCCTGTGGTCACAACGGGCCCGGATGTTCGCGAGCAGGTTTGACCTTGGCGGCGGGTCCGCATAGGACTCGCCGCGTTCATTCCGAGCCCGTATCCAGCCCTGTCAGGTCGACATGCCGCCGCGCCATCCCGACGTCCTCGTTCCCCCGCCCGAACAACTGGTCGTGCCCACCAAGCGTGTGGCTTGCGATGGTGGTGGCGGGGCCCTGGGTCACCCGCTGGTTTATATGGACATGGGTGAGGACGACTTCGTCGAATGCGGCTACTGCGACCGCCGGTTCGTTCTGAGCGACCATTCGCATGCCGAGAATGAGTATCTGGACCCGGCCGCCCGGCCGCCCGAAGCCCACTGATCAGGTGAGCCCAGGAGGGTTGCTTTTGAAAACGGTCGTGCGATAGTCGTCTCATGACCGCCGCGCCCTCCTCCACCGCCGCCGCCTTTGCCACCATGACCGGCCGCGACCTGCTTCAGGCCGTGATCGATGGGCAACTGAAGGGCGCGAGCATCGCCGACAGCCTGACGTTCGAACTGGTCGAGGTCGGCGACGGCTTCGTGGCCTTCGAGGGCGAGACCGGGCCGCATCTTCTGAACCCCGCCGGCATGGTGCATGGCGGCTGGTGCCTGACCTTGATCGACAGCGCGGCGGGCTGTGCGGCCCACTCCACCCTGCCCGCGGGCGTCGGCTATTCGACGCTGGAGACCAAGGTCAATTTCGTGCGCCCCATCGCCGTCGACACGGGCCGGGTCCGATGCGAGGGCCGGGTGATCAATCCGGGGCGTCAGATCATCACCGCAGAGGGCACGGTCAAGGATTCCGGTGGCCGATTGCTGGCGCACGGCACCTCGACCCTGATGGTGCTGCAACCGAGGGGCTGAAACCGCTCGTTAATCGACGCGGCGCACCTTGGTCTTTCCAGCCGGGAGAAGACGCGGTGTCGACCATCCAGACCAACAGCTATCGTCGTCCGCGCGATCATTTCGAGCCCGAGGACAACGACCCGCAGGAGCAGCGACGCATTCGCGGCCTGCTGGAGCAGATCGACTATTCCGCCTTCGTCGCCAATCGGGAAGTGGTCAGCCAGATGCTGCCGCCGCTCGACCCGGCGGTGTTCCAGCGCCTGGCCGTCCTGACGGCGACGGCACGGGCCAAATGGGTCGCCGAGGCGCTGCGCCTGTCGGAATCAGGCGCGCCCGCCACGCCGGACCAGGTCGCCAGGCTGACTTCGGCGCGCACGGCCTACGAGGAACTGGGCGAGGCCTATGAGGGCCTGCGCCGCATGGTCGAGCGCGGCTATGTGGCGATCAAGTCGCCGCCGGCCTGAAGATCGGTCCTGAACCCTAGTCCAGCGGCTGAGGGCGGGTAACGACGGGCGCGTCCGGATCGCTGGTCGGCGGCGCGGCGATCGTCGGGGGCGACCCTACCGGTTGAGTCGGAGCGATCTCGATCACGACGGGCGGCGGTGACTGAACCGTGGGTGCCGGCGTCGGCGCAGGCGTGATGGCCGGAGCCGGACGGGGCGCGGCTGGTGTCGTCGTTCGAGGAGACGGTGTTGTTTCGGCACGGGCCGGAGGGGGAGCGACGGGCGCGGTCGTGGGTGTCGAAGCCGCGGTCGTCGCGTCCGACGTCACTGTGGCGGGAGCGGCATCGATCACAGGCGCGACCGCAGGCACGGCCTCGGTCGAAGTGGGCAGGGAGGTCGCCGGTGCGACAGAAGCCGCCGCAGGGGCGACCGGGGCGCGGTTGACCCACCACACACCGGCAGCGGCGACCGCCAGAACCGCAACGGCTCCCCCGGCGATCAGGGGCATGCGGCTTGTCTTCCGAGTGGTGCGCGCGCGCGTCGGGGTGGTCGGAGCGGAGATCGGAGACGTCCCGGCGACCGCTTCGACCGGCCGCGATGCGCTCTCTTGTGGCTGGTCGGACGCAGTCACCGGGGTCTTCTGCGCAGCCAGGGCCGTCGGCGCGGTCGCTGCTGCCGCCTGAGCCGTAGCGGGCGTCGGCAAGGGCCGGACCGTCAGATCGGGCGCGGGCGTGACTGGCGGTGTGTCTTGCGATGCGTCCGGGGATGTCTCGACGACGGGTGTCTCGGTCCTGGCCTGCCGCTGTGGCGGCAGGGGCGGGGTCGGCTTGTAAGCCGGGCGGGGGATCATCGAACCTGAGAAGATGTCGGGCCGCGTTCCCATCGGCTGCGGCGGTTGTTGCTGCGGCACGGCGGACAGAGGCGTAGCGATCACGGGCGGCTCACGTCGGGGCGGCTCACTTCGGGGAGGCTCGGGCAAAGGCGGCAGGCGTTCGCCGCGCGGCAGGGGACCGGCGCGGAAGGTCGTCTGGGGCGGGCGGCCCCAGATCGCGGGCTTGCGGAAGGGCTCGGCTGGCGGTGTGGACTTGGGATCGTTGTCGGTCGGCATCGGGGCTCCCGCGCCTCACGGGGCGCGTCTCGCAGGCGTAATCGGCTAGGGTGCGGGCCGATCTGGCCCCTTTCGTGACGATCAGTTCTTCAGACGATAGCCCGTCTTGAACATCCAGCCCACGATGCCGAGGCAGATCAGGAAGAAGGCGATCATGGCCCCCACGCTGACGCCGACCCCCACATCGCTCATGCCGTAGAAGGCCCAGCGGAAGCCGTCGATCAGATAGACCACCGGATTGAACAGGGTCACCGTCCGCCAGGCGGCCGGCAGCATGTCGATCGAATAGAAGGCGCCGCCCAGGAAAGTCAGGGGCGTTACCACCAGCATGGGGATGAACTGCAGCTGTTCGAAGCTGTTGGACACCAAGCCAATGATGAAGCCGAACAGGCTGAAGGTCACCGAGATCAGCAGCAGGAAGCCCAGCATGGCGAAGGGATGCTGGACCTCGAGCGGCACGAACAGGGCGGCGGTCGCCAGCGTCACCAGTCCGACCAGCATCGACTTGGACGCCGCGGCCCCGACATAGGCGGTCACGGTCTCCAGCGGCGACAGCGGGGCCGACAGGATCTCGTAGATGGTGCCCGTGAACTTGGGGAAATAGATGCCGAAACTGCCGTTGAAGATCGACTGGGTGAAGACCGACAGCATGACCAGGCCCGGCACGATGAACGCGCCGTAGGGTACGCCGCCGACCTCCTCCATCCGGCTGCCGATGGCCGAGCCGAAGACGACGAAATACAGCGCCGTGGTGATGACCGGCGTTACCAGGCTGCCGAAGATGGTGCGGCCGAAGCGGGACATCTCGAAGCGATAAAGGGCCCAGATGCCCCAGCCGTTGACGCTCATGCGGCGGCTCCCGTGGTGGCGGTGGTCGTATCGCGATGGACCAGGCTGACGAAGATGTCCTCCAGCGAGCTCTGGCGGGTGTTCAGGTCCTTGAAGGCGATGCCGAGGTCCGACAGCCTGCGCAGCAGGGACGGCACGCCGGTGCGTTCGGCATTGGAATCGAAGACGTATTCCAGCTCATTGCCCTCGGCCTTCAGCGACAGATTCCACTCCGCCAGTTCGGGCGGCAGAGCGTCCAGAGGGTCCTGCAGGTTCAGGGTCAGCGTCTTCTTGCCCAGCTTCTTCATCAGGGCCGCCTTCTCCTCGACCAGGATCAGCTCCCCCTTCAGGATGACACCCACGCGGTCGGCCATCTCCTCGGCCTCCTCGATATAGTGGGTGGTCAGGATGATGGTGACGCCGTTCTCGCGCAGCTGGCGGACCAGTTCCCACATGTCGCGGCGCAGCTCGACATCGACGCCGGCGGTGGGCTCGTCCAAGAACAGGATGTCGGGCTCGTGGCTCAGGGCCTTGGCGATCATGACGCGCCGCTTCATGCCGCCGGACAGGGTCATGATCTTGTCGTTGCGCTTGTCCCAAAGGCTGAGGTCGCGCAGGACCTTTTCGACATGGGCCGGATTGGGCGCGCGACCGAACAGGCCGCGGCTGAAGTTGACCGTGGTCAGCACCGTCTCGAAGGCGTCGGTGGTCAGCTCCTGGGGCACCAGGCCGATCTTGGTCCGGGCCCGGCGATAGTCGGACTGGATGTCGTGGCCGTCGGCGATGACCGTGCCGGTGGAGGGGGTGACGATGCCGCAGATGATGGAGATCAGGGTCGTCTTGCCTGCCCCATTGGGGCCCAGCAGGGCGAAGATTTCGCCCTTGCCGATGGTCAGGTCCACACGCTTGAGCGCCTGCAGGCCCGACTTGTAGGTCTTGGTCAGACCGTCGATCTGGATGACCGGATGCATGAATGCCCTCCCGTGAGCGATGCGCAGATAGGCGCAGGTCCTTGACCCTACAAGCCGGAGACCGACAAGAAGGTTCGAAGCGGAGCCTTATCCGGCGCCGCGCATTTGCAGCCTCGTGTCCATCCTGTCGCAAGCCCTGCCCCGTCGCCTGATCCGGAACCTGCCGTCCACGGACAGTCTGTTGGAGGCGGCGGCGCGCGTCGGCTATGGCGCGCGGGGATTCGTCTATCTGTCGGTGGGCGTGATCGCCCTGATGGCGGCGATGGACTGGATGGCCGATGCAGTGGGCACCAGCGGTGCCGTCGGCTGGCTGGCCCAGCAGCCGTTCGGGCGGGTCTGGCTGGTGCTGCTGGGCGTTGGCCTCTGGGCCTTTGTGCTGTGGCGGGTGCTGCAGTCCGTCTTCGATGCCGACCGGGAGGGTACTTCGCTGAAGGCCTGGGGCATGCGCGGGGGGCAGGCGATCAGTGGTCTGGTCTATGGCTTGCTGGCCGCCGGTGTTTTCGAGCTGCTGGATGAGGTCAAGGCCAATCCCGCTGCCGAGGATATCGCCGAGAACCAGCAGAAGGCAGCGGCCCTGCTGGAAATGCCGTTCGGCCACTGGCTGCTGATCGGCGTGGGGCTGACCGTCGGCGGGGTGGCGATCGGAAACATGATCCGGGGCTTCCGGTCGGACTTTTCCAGCGATCTGGCCTGTTCTGCCGACATCTGTCGCCGGGTCGTGCCGGTGGCGCGGGCGGGCTATGTGGCGCGGGGGTTTGCCCTGCTGCCGCTGGCGCTGTTCGTGATGATCGCGGGCTTTCAGGCCAGTGCGGCAGAGGTGTCGAGCTTCGGCGCAGGCCTGGATGCACTGGAGCGTCAGCCGGGCGGGTCGATTATCCTGTCGTTGACGGCGATCGGCCTGATGGCGTTCGGGGCCTTCGCCTTCGTGGAGGCGCGGTATCGCCGGATCCGCGCGCCGAAGGACCTCAATCCACTGAATTAGGCGCCATGGCGTCGCGGCCTGCGTCCGGATGGAACAAGGGTCGTATATCGTGGGTTGTCGTCATCTGCCGGACCCGCATCATGTCGCTGAAATCGCTCGCCGCCGCCCCCTTCATCGCCGCCGCCCTCGTCCTGAGCGCCTGTGTCACCGCGCCCTCCCCGGATCAGGTGCGCGCGCCTCAGCCGCTGAAGCCGGTCGATCTGGAGAGGTTCTATTCCGGACGCTGGCTGGAGATCGCCCGCCTGCCCATGCGGATCACCGACGGCTGTGTCGCCGGGGCGACCAACTATGTGATCGTCAATCCAACCCGCGTGGACGTGCGCGACACCTGCCAGTCCGGCACGCCTCAGGGCCGGGAGAAGGCTATCGGCGCGCGCGGCGAAATCCTCGATCCCGGCACCAATGCCAAGTTGAGGGCACGTTACCTCGCCGGCTTCGTGACCTGGGACTATTGGGTGCTGGACCGGGCCGACGACTACAGCTGGTTCATCTCGGCGGACCCGACCTTCGACAAGCTGTGGATCTACACCCGCGAGGTGCCCGACGCCGCCGAGCGCGAGCGGCTGGTCGCCCGCGCCGCGGCTCTCGGATATGATGTCAGCCGTCTCGAGTTCCCTGAGTTCTGACGTCCGGAGCCACCATGACACGATCACTTGGCCGACCTCGCCTTCTGGCGGCGGCCGCCTGTCTGACACTGGCCGCCTGCGCGGGACCTGCGGCGCTGGATCCCCTCGTCGGGTTCGGCCCCAATCCGACATTGCCGGAGCCGACCGCGTCGCTGGTGCCGCGGGTGAACATCGCCGATGCCGTAGGATGGCCCGAGGGACGGACTCCGATCGCCGCGCCGGGGTTCCGGGTCCAGGCCTTCGCGTCGGGGCTTGATCATCCCCGCTGGCTGTATCGCCTGCCCAATGGCGACATCCTGGTGGCCGAGAGCAATGCGCCGCCCAAGCCGGACGACAAGAAGGGTGGTTTGCGCGGCTGGGTCCAAGGGCTGATCATGGGTCGGGCCGGGGCGACTGTGCCGAGCGCCAATCGCATCAGTCTGCTGCGTGACGCAGACGGCGACGGCGTGGCCGAGACAAGGACGGCCTTCCTCGAAAACCTGACGTCGCCCTTCGGCATGGTCCTGGTCGGCGACACTCTCTACGTCGCCAATGCCGATGCCGTGGTGGCCTTTCAATATCGTACGGGCCAGACGCGGATCGACGCCGCGCCGCGCACGGTCGTGGCCCTGCCGGCTCAGCGCAATCACCACTGGACCAAGAGCCTGGTCGCCTCACCAGACGGATCGCGGCTGTATGTCGGGGTCGGCTCCAACTCCAATATCGGCGAGAATGGCCTGGACGAGGAAGAGGGGCGCGCCGCCATCTGGGAGATCGATCCGGCGACCGGCGCGCACAGGATCTTCGCTTCCGGCCTGCGCAACCCCGTCGGCATGGACTGGCAGCCCGACAGCGGCAAGCTGTGGGTCGCGGTCAACGAGCGGGACGAACTGGGCAACGATCTGGTGCCCGACTACATGACCTCGGTCACGCCCGGCGGCTTCTACGGCTGGCCGTGGAGCTATTATGGGCAGGTTGTCGATACGCGCGTCAAACCGGCACAGCCCGACAAGGTCGCATCCGCCCTGCGGCCTGACTATGCGCTGGGGGCTCATACGGCCTCGCTGGGCCTGACGTTCGGCGAGGGCGACAGTTTCCCGGCCCAGTATCGCGGCGGTGCCTTCATCGGTCAGCACGGATCGTGGAACCGCAAACCTCGCAGCGGCTATAAGGTCATCTTCGTGCCGTTCGCCAACGGCATGCCCAATGGCGGGCCGCAGGACATTCTGACGGGTTTTCTCAACGAGAACGAACAGGCCATGGGGCGTCCGGTCGGCGTGCAGTTCGATGGAACCGGAGCCCTGCTGGTCGCCGACGACGTGGGCAATGTGATCTGGCGCGTCTCGCCGATTTCTTGAGATCGCCCGCAAATGGAAAGGCCCCGGCGGAGTGAACCGTCGGGGCCTTCTGCTGTCTGTTGTCCGCGCTTAACCGGCGGGCGGAACCACGATCACCGGGGCCGGGGTAGGAGCCGGGGTGACCGGCGAGGGCGTCACGACGACCGGCGCGCGATTCAGCGTGGAGGTCGGTGACGGGGCGGCGCTGGAAGCCGGAGCTGGCGGCGTGGCATTGTACGGCTGGGGACCGGTCAGGACAGGCTCTGGCGTCGCTTCCACACGCGGCGTGGTCGTGGCTGCGGCACGCGGGGCAGAGCTGCGAACGGAGGCGGACTCACGGGCGGGTTCGACCGAACGCGCCACAGGAGTCGGGGCCGGAGCGACGTCCACGGGGGCGGGCGTCGCGGCTGCCGTCAGGGGCGCGGTGGCCACATCAGGCTGCAGCAGCTGGCTGGCCAGCGGAGCGGGGGTCGCCACCTCGGCCTCGGCCATCTGGCTCTGCCCACCGCCGCCCATCATCATGACAGCACCGATGCCGCCGATGGTCAGGACGCCGATGGGGGCCAGGATCATCCAGGTCTTGAGGCCACCCTTGCTCTTGCGGCTCTGCCGGCTGCGGGCATAGGCGGGAACATAGGGGGCTTCGCTGTCCAGCGAGCGGTCATTGGGTTCGTCTGTATAGGTTACGGACATGTCTTTCACCTCCATTAGCGAGGTCATGAAAACCGGTACGACAGAACAGAGTTCCGGAAAAACAGCTTTGCCGTGAAGAAACACCGATGCCGCCACACATGAGGCGACGGCTGGATCGAACTATGTTTGCCGACACGGAAAATCGCGGCACTTCACCTTGAGCCATCGATATCTTGACCCTGCGTTACCGTGTTCGCGGCGAGGTAGTTTTCGGCCCAAACGACATCATGGCACGATAAATGTGTTCAATACCGGCTCTTTGGTTGACCGCGGCGGACGCCTTGTTCATCACCATGGAACGGGTGAATTTCGCGAAAGGCACAGGGGAACGATGGGTCTGGTGGCGAACATCAAGCGCGATATCCGGTTCGCCAAGGGGCTGAACCGCCTGTTCAAGCGCATCAAGCCCATCGAACTGGATAGCCCGGTTCTGGTCTGCGACGACTGGGAAGAGGCGGTCGACAAGTTCGGCGACAATGTCGCCATTCAGGACGATCAGCGCAGTCTGACCTATCGCGAGCTGGACGCCATGGCTAACCGCTTCGGCCACTGGGCCCAGAGCCGTCGGCTGAAGCGCGGCGACACCGTCGCGCTGGTGATGCTGAACCGCGCCGAATACATCGCTGCCTGGATGGGCTTCGCCAAGGTCGGGGTCGGCACGGCCCTGATCAACACCAATCTGACGGGTCATGCCCTGGCCCACTGCCTGTCGATCTCCAATGCGTCACAGGTGGTCACCGATCTGGAATGCTGGCGCAGTGTCGACGATGCGCGCCTGCTGTCGGGACGCAATCTGATGCTCTGGGTGCTGGGGCTGGGCGATGCCGATGAAGCCGACAGCCGCCGGGGTCTGGACAAGCCGGTTCGCAGCGGGTCCTCGGTTCGGCCCAACCGCTCGCTGCGGTCGGGACTGACCAATCGCGACACGGCCCTGTATATCTACACCTCCGGTACGACCGGCATGCCCAAGGCGGCCAAGATCACCCACGCCCGGGCCCGCACCTATATGCGCGCCTTTGCCGGGGCGACGGCGGCGACGGACAAGGATGTGACCTTCAACGTACTGCCCCTGTATCATTCGACAGGTGGCCTGGTCGGCATCGGCCCGGCCCTGCTGAACGGCGGCAAGCTGGTCCTGCGCCGGCGGTTTTCCGCCTCCAGCTTCTGGCCCGATGCCAAGGCGAGCGGGGCGACCCTGTTCGTCTATATCGGCGAGCTGTGCCGCTACCTGGTCAACTGCCCGGAGCAGCCAGACGAGCGGTCGCACAAGATCAGGCTGGCCTTCGGCAACGGCTTGCGCCCCGATGTCTGGGACGATTTCCAGAAGCGGTTCCGCATCCCCGACATCCTGGAGTTCTACGGCTCGACCGAGGGCAATGTTTCGCTGTTCAACTTCGACGGCAAGCCGGGGGCCATCGGCCGCGTGCCCGGTTTCGTGAAGAACAAGATCAATTTCAAGCTGGTGAAGTTCGACATCGATACCGAAGAGCCCCTGCGCGGCAACGACGGCCTGTGCCAGCTGGCCGGACCGGGCGAAGTGGGCGAGGCGCTGGGCAAGATCAGCGACGACCTGCGCCACAGCTTTTCCGGCTATGCCGACAAGGCCGCGTCGGAGAAGAAGATCCTGCGCGACGTCTTCGTGCGCGGCGACCGCTGGTTCCGTACCGGCGACCTGATGCGTCAGGATTCCGAAGGCTATGTCTATTTCATCGACCGTATCGGCGACACCTATCGCTGGAAGGGCGAGAATGTCTCGACCGCCGAGGTCGAGCAGCGGCTGGCCGATGCGCCGGGCGTCAAGGAAGTCATCGCCTATGGCGTGCCCATACCCGGTCAGGACGGCAAGGCGGGCATGGTCGCCCTGGTGATGGAGGGCAAGTTCGGAGCCGCCGCCTTTGCCCAGTGGGTCGATAACGAACTGCCGTCCTATGCGCGCCCCTGTTTCGTACGGCTGATCAAGTCGGCGGAGACGACGGGCACCTTCAAGTATCGCAAGATCGATCTCGTCACCGACGGCTTCGATCCGGACAAGGTCGATGGAGCCCTGTACGTTCGGGGTGGCAAGAGCGGCTATACCAAGCTGACGGCGGCGGCGCGTGCGGCGATCCTGAGCGGCGAGACGCGTCTCTGATCGACCACGGTTCGCAACCGCCCCTTAATCATTAACGGTGATTATGCGCGTCTCTCCTGCCAGGACGCGCCTGCCTCATGTTTCAGATCATCGGTATCGTCGTGCTCTTCGGCATGGTGTTCGGCGGCTATACGATCGCCGGCGGCAAGATGGGGGTCATCCTCCATTCCCTGCCCTATGAGATGATGATGATCGGCGGGGCGGCGATCGCGGCCCTGCTGATGTCCAACTCGCCCGCGACCCTGAAGGGCGTTCTCGGCAGCTTCGGCCGCATCTTCGGCGGGCCGAAATGGAAGAAGCAGGACTACAAGGACCTGCTTTCCCTGCTGTTCCAGCTGACCAAGACGATGAAGTCCAAGGGCGTCATCGCCCTGGAAAGCCATATCGAGAAGCCGGGCGAAAGCACCATCTTCCAGCAGTACCCCAAGGTGCTGAAGGACCATTTCGCCACCGACTTCATCTGCGACACCCTGCGTATGATGACGATGAATCTGGAGGACCCCCACCAGATCGAGGACGCCATGGAAAAGCAGTTGGAGAAGCACCACCACGAGGCGCTTGGTCCAGCGCACGCTCTGCAGAACATGGCCGACGCCCTGCCGGCCCTGGGCATCGTCGCCGCCGTTCTGGGGGTGATCAAGACCATGGCCGCCATCACCGAACCGCCCGAGGTTCTGGGTGGCATGATCGGCGGGGCCTTGGTCGGCACCTTCCTGGGCGTATTCCTGGCCTATGGCCTAGTCGGGCCGCTGGCCGCGCGCCTGCAGCAGATCGTCGATGACGACGGCTCCTACTACAAGATCATCCGTTCGGTTCTGGTCGCACACCTGCACGGCAATGCGGCCCAGATCTCGATCGAGATCGGTCGTGGCGACATTCCGTCCTCCGCCCAGCCTTCGTTCGCCGAGATGGAAGAAGCCCTGTCGGCAGCGCCCGCAGCCGCGTGATCAGCGTTCACGAACGCGTGATAATTTCGCTTGCCTGACGCCTCGCCTTGGCGTTCACTCCGCCTTGCGGGGGCGTCTGATCCCGCATAACCTTCTGAAGGACTACATACATGCGCATCACCGCTCTGGTCGCTGCCTCGGTCGCCGCTCTGGCCCTGGCCGCCTGCACTCCCGCCGCTGACGACAGCGCCGCCGACGCCACCGAAACCGCCGCCGACGCGACCCAGGCTGCTGCCGACGCTACGTCGCAGGCTGCTGAAGCCACCACTGAAGCTGCTGCTGCTACGGCCGACGCCGCTGCTGCCACCGCCGAAGGTGCAATGGCTCCGGCTCCTGCCGCTGACGGTGCGATGGCTCCTGCCGCCGACGGCGCAATGGCTCCGGCACAATAAGACGAACGACCCGGCGGCTACGCGCCGCCTGGTCGAAAGGGTCGCCCGCAAGGGCGGCCCTTTTTCGTGGGCCATTGGCGTCTGATCATCCGGTGCGATCGGGTGGATTGTCTGATAGTCAGGACGCGCCGTCCTCCATCCTTGCAGAGACCCGACCCATGCGCCTGCCCCGCGCCGCCCTGTTCGTGTCGTTCGTCGCCGTTCTGGCGATCACGGCATGCAGCAAGCCTGCCGAAGAGGCCGCACCGGAGGCACCTGGAGACGAGGCTGCGGACGGCGACCATACCGTGGCCGCAACGGAAGAGGTCGTCACCATGGAACAGGCGGTCGAGGACGCCCGCGCCGCAGCCGAAGCGCCTGCCGCCGCGACACCGACCGCCGCTGCGCCCGCCAATGGAACTCCGCCTGCCGAAGGTCACGATGCGGCATCGGGCGATCATTCGGCATCGGCTAAAGCCGCGCCTGCCGTCCCTGCCGAACACGCGTCGGGCCATTGAGCGACGATCGGTCGCCGCGTCTGCTATGGGCCGATGACGGCGCGCCACGCTCGGGCCGGTTTGATGACGTCTACTTTTCAAAGGAGGATGGTCTGGCCGAGAGCCGGTCGGTCTTTCTGACCGGTTGCGACCTGCCCAATGCCTGGGCGGGACGGCGGCATTTCACTGTGGCCGAGTTGGGGTTTGGCACGGGGCTGAACATCGTCGCCCTGCTGGATCTGTGGCGGCGCAAGCGGCCGGCCGATGGCCGCCTGCATGTCTTCTCCGTGGAAGGCTTCCCCCTCAGCCGGGATGAGGCCGCACGGGCCCTGTCGGCCTGGCCCGATATGGCAGAGATCACCGCGACGCTGCTCGACCGCTGGCCTTCCGGCACGCCGGGTTCTCACCGGCTCGATTTACCGGAGTTCGGGGCCGCGCTGGATCTGGTGGTCGGCGATGTGGAATGGGCCCTGACCCAATGGTCGGGACAGGCGGATGCCTGGTTCCTGGACGGGTTCGCCCCCTCGACCAATCCCGGCATGTGGTCGGACGCGGTGATGGACGCCGTCGCCGCCCGGTCGGCACCGGGGGCACGGGTTGCCACCTTCACCGTCGCAGGCACGGTGCGGCGCGGCCTGGCCGAGCGGGGCTTTCAGGTCGACAAACGCCCCGGTCACGGCCGCAAGCGCGAGCGGCTGGAGGCGCGGCTGCCAGGTACGATGCGGGAGGCCCTACCTCCGACGGTCGCCGTCATCGGCGCAGGCGTAGCGGGCGCCTCCCTCGCGCGGGCGTTTGCCGCCCTGGGCCATCGCGTCACGGTGGTGGAGGCGGAGCATGCTGGTGCGGGCGGATCCGGCTTTCCGGCCGCCCTGGTGACCCCGCGACTGGATGCAGGAGATGGCGAGATCGCGGCCCTGCACGCCCAGGCGCTGGAACGCGCGGGGGCGCTGTATGCCGCTGTGCCAGAGGCGGTGGTCGCGCATGGTGTGCTGCAACTGGAACAGGCCGCGCGCGATGCCGGTCGGTACCGCAAGATCGCCGATCAGGACGTCTGGCCCGAGGGGGCCATGACCGTGGTCGATGCCGCGACTGCCTCGGCCCATTTGGGGGAGGCCATTGAGACCGGAGGGCTGATGATGGCTTCGGCCTGCGCTGTTCGGCCTGCGCCGGTGCTGGAGGCCTGGCTGGCCCAGGCGGATCGGGTGACGACCAGCGTCGAGCGTATCGAGCAGACCGCTAAGGGGTGGCGGCTGTTGCCGGAGAAGGGCGACCTCATTCTGACGGCGGATGTCGTGGTCGTGGCGGCGGGCTGGGGCGCGGCGGCGCTGGCGGTTGATCTGCCTCTGTCGCCGGTCCGGGGCCAGGCGGATTGGGTCGATGTCGAGGGCGACGCGCTCGCCGCTCCGGTCGCCTGGGGCGGCTATCGCGTGCCGACGGGCGAGGGTTTTCTGTTCGGCGCGACCCACGATCGGGGTCGTGTCGATACGGCGGCCTCAGCAGAGGATACGGCCCGCAACCTTGCCACGCTCTCGGCCCGCCTGCCCGAGACAGCCGGTCTGATGCCCGGGACGATGCACAGCCGCGCCGCCATACGTGCCACGACGCCGGACCGCCTGCCGCTCGCGGGCGCGGTTCCCGATAGACCGGGTCTCTACGTTCTGGGCGGCCTTGGGTCGCGCGGCTTCTGCGTCGCGCCGCTGCTGGCCGAGCATGTCGCCGCCCTGGTGACCGGCACGCCGTCACCGCTGCCCAGAGACCTGGCCGCTCGCCTCTGTCCGGGGCGTGGCAGGGCGTCGGCCCTTGCGGAAACGGCGAAAACGGCGGACCCTTGATCGACAGCGGGGGCTGTCGTGGAGCCAGCCATGCGTAGCGTCACCACTCTCATCGCCCTGATGATCCCGTCCGTCCTTGCGGCCTGTGCGCCCATATCGGGCGATGCGTCACAGACGGCGTCCGCAGCCCGACCCGAGCGCCAGTGTTTCAACGTCGGCCAGGTCAACAACTTCCGTCAGGGGCGCGCCACCGAGGTTTATCTGAAGGTGGGTCGCAGCGACGTCTATCGTCTGGATGCGGTCGGGGGCTGCAACGATCTGGATTTCGCCTATCGACTGGCCATCCTGCCGGACGGCGCAGGGTTGAGCGGCAGTCGTCTGTGCACGGACGACTGGGCCCGTCTGGTCGTGCCGGGATCGACCACGCCGGCCAGCGTCTGTCGCGTGCGGATCAGCAAGCGGCTGACGACCGAGGAGATCGCGGCGCTTCCCGCTGCCTACAAACCCTAGCCCTTCTGGGCATAGCCGAGCCGCTGGTTCAGTTTCTCGATCAGGTCGATGGCCGTATCGGCGATGACCGAGCCGGGCGGATAAACGGCGGCGGCCCCCATGTCGATCAGGGTCTGGACGTCGCCCGGCGGGATTACCCCGCCGACGGTGATCATGATGTCGGGCCGCCCCAGCTTGGCCAGCTCGGCCTTCAGTTCGGGCACCAGGGTCAGGTGGCCGGCGGCGAGGGATGAGGCCCCGACCACGTGGACGTTGTTGGCCACCGCGTCCCGGGCGGCCTCGGCCGGCGTCTGGAACAGCGGCCCGGCGACGGCCTCCAGCCCCAGGTCGCCATAGGCGGTGGCGACCACCTTCTGACCCCGGTCGTGCCCGTCCTGGCCCAGTTTGGCGATCAGGATGCGGGGCGGGCCGCCGTCGTTCTCGACGAAGGCGGCGACCATGTCGCGGGCCCTGGATATCCTTGGATTTTCCCCGGCCTCTTTCGCATAGACACCTTGGACAGTCTGGACCTTTGCGACATGGCGTCCGAAGGCGGCTTCCAGCGCATCGGAGATTTCGCCGACCGTGGCGTGCGCGCGTGCGGCCTGGACCGACAGTCCCATCAGATTGGCCTTGCCTCGAGCCCCTTCGGTCAGGGCATTCAGAGCGGCCTGCGTCTTCGCCTCGTCGCGTTCGGCCCGCAGTTTCTGGAGCTTCTCGATCTGGCGCGCCCTGACCTCGGCATTGTCGACCTTCAGCATCGGAATGTCGTCGAGGGTGTCGTTCAGATAGCGGTTCACGCCCACGACCGTCTGCTGGCCTGTGTCGATCCGGGCCTGGGTCTTTGCCGCCGATTCCTCGATCCGCAGCTTGGGGATGCCCGCCTCGATGGCCTTGGCCATGCCGCCCAGTTCGCGCACTTCGGCCATGTGGGCCCGTGCCCGCTCGGCCAGTTCGTGGGTCAGGCGTTCGACATAGTAGCTGCCACCCCAGGGGTCGATGACGCGGGTCAGCCCGGTCTCCATCTGCAGCAGGATCTGGGTGTTTCGCGCGATCCGGGCCGAGAAATCCGTCGGCAGGGCCAGGGCCTCGTCCAGGGCATTGGTATGCAGGCTCTGCGTCTGACCGCCCGCCGCCGCCATGGCCTCGACCATGGTGCGGGGCACATTGTTGAACACGTCCTGGGCCGCCAGAGACCAGCCCGAGGTCTGGCAGTGGGCGCGCAGGGACAGCGACCGCGGGTCGGTCGCGCCGAACTCGGCCTTGACCGCCTCGGCCCACAGCAGGCGGCCCGCGCGCATCTTGGCCACCTCCATGAAGTAGTTCATGCCGATGGCCCAGAAGAAGCTGAGACGCGGCGCGAACCGGTCCACCGCCATACCCGCATCGACGCCCGCCCGAATGTATTCCAGCCCGTCGGCCAGGGTGTAGGCCAGCTCGATATCCGCAGACGCCCCCGCCTCCTGCATGTGATAGCCGGAGATAGAGATGGAGTTGAACTTCGGCGTTTCCTGCGCCGTCCAGGCGAAGATGTCGGCGATGATCCGCATCGAGGGCGCGGGCGGATAGATGTAGGTGTTCCGGACCATGAACTCCTTGAGCACATCATTCTGGATGGTGCCTGTCAGGGCGGCGTGGGGCACGCCCTGCTCCTCCGCCGCCACGACATAGAGCGCCAGGATCGGCAGGACCGCGCCGTTCATGGTCATGGAGACCGACATCTGATCCAGCGGAATGCCGTCGAACAGGGTGCGCATGTCCAGGATGGAATCGATCGCCACCCCGGCCATGCCGACGTCGCCCGCCACGCGCGGGTGGTCGCTGTCATAGCCCCGGTGCGTCGCCAGATCGAAGGCGATGGACAGCCCCTTCTGACCCGCCGCCAGGTTGCGGCGATAGAAGGCATTGGACGCCTCGGCAGTGGAGAAGCCTGCATACTGGCGGATGGTCCAGGGATTGCCCGCATACATGGTCGGATAGGGGCCCCGCACATAAGGCGCGATGCCGGGCAGGCCGTGGATGAAGTCCAGCCCCTCGACCGCGCTGGCGTCATAGGCCGTGGCGACGGTCAGCCCCTCGGGCGTGCGCCAGGCGTCGCGCTCCGGTCCGGTGCCCGTGGCGGAAGTGTCTAGAACGACGCGGGAGAAATCGGGGAAGCTCATTGCGTCTCTCCCTGGCCTTGCGTCTCGAAGGCGGCGGCAAAGCGTATGGGCGTCAGGGGTTCGCAGGCGTCGCCACCGCCATGGGCCACTGTCATCGGCTCATCTTCCACCGGGGCCGGACGCGGCTCTGCATCGACATACTTCGTCACGCCCACGATCTGGGCCGCGCCATTGGTCAGCGCCTGTTCGCGCAGGGTCCGCGCCCGCACGACGCGCGGCTGGATCAGTCCGCCCTTCAGCGCGTCGATCAGACCGCCCTCGGCCTGGATGATCTGGAACTCGGCCCAAGCCGCTTCGGCCAGGTCGCGGGTGCGGGCGTCGAGGTACCAGGAGCCGGAGGCGGGGTCGTCCACCCGCCCAAGATTGGCCTCCTCCATCAGCACCAGCTGGGTATTGCGCGCCTGACGCCGGGCAAAGGCGTCGGGCCGTCCGGCAGCGCGCGAAAAGGCATCGACCACCACGGCATCGGCCCCGCCGACCGCGCCCGCGAACCCAGCCGCCGTCAGTCGCAAAAGATTGGGCCAGGGATCGACGCGGCTCAGCATCCGCCGTGACGACCGGGCTTCGATCATGGCGGGAGCCTCGAAGCCGAAGGCCCCCGTCAGCGTCTTCCACAGCATGCGCAGGGCCCGCACCTTGGCCAGTCCGTCGAAATATTCGGCGTCGACCGACACGCCCAGAACGGTCGCCCTCAGCGCCGCCTCGGCCGACATGCCCGCGTCCGTCGCAGCACTGGCCAGGGCCACGGCATTGGCGAGAACGAAGGCCAGTTCCTGGGCGATCGACCCGCCCGCTTCATGCACCACGCGCCCGCCAGCCACGAACAGGCTGGCATCCGGATAGGCCCCGGCATGCCGCGCCGCCGTATTGGCCGCCAGTTCCAGATGCGCCTCGATCGGACGCGGCGATGCGCCCGCCTCGGCAAAGGCGGACAGAGGGTCCAGGTGGAACATCAGTTTGGCGCGCGGCGAGCCCTTGCCCACGACCGCCAGAGCATTGGCCGCATCCGGCCCGTCCAGACCCGCGTCCAGCCCGACCGCCGCCAGCTCCAGCGCGACACCGTCCAGCGCCCGCGCCAACGGCTCACTATCGTTCAGGATCGCGCCCTTCAGGATCACCGAGGCCGCGCCTCCGGTCAGATCGGCCAGCACCGCTGAATTGACGGCGTCGGGCGCGTCGCCCTCGACCAGGGTCCGCAGGTCCCAGGCCCGCCCCTCCGCATCCGTCGGGCGGGGTGCGAAGATAGGCTCGACCGTCGTCGCCTCGGCATAAAGCGGCCGAACCGCCAGCTGATCCGCATCCAGATGGACCAGACTTTCCAGAGGCCGATCCTTGAGCGCCTTCTGGGCCAGCTCGCGCCACTGGCTGGGGGAGGGGGTATCGAACAGGTTCGCCATGGCGCTTCATTGCCCCCGGATGCGCGCCCGGTCCAGTCCGGCAGAAGCGACGGGGCTCAGCGCTTCCTGAACCGCGCGGCCTCTGCGGCCATGCCCGCGCCCCAGGGCTCGGGCGTGTCGTCGTCCGGACGGAACGGCAGTTCGCCCGCCAAACCGCGCATGGCCAGGGCCAGCGGGAGTGCGAACTGGTCCAGCATGCGAAGAGGTTTGCGCCGATCGCTGGTCACCTCCCAGCCCTCGGCCTCGAACGCTTCGATCCGGTCCTGGCCTTCCAGCCGGTCGATGCCGTCCCAGTCGGCGGGCAGGGCGACCGCCTCGGCCTCGTCCACGCTCAGGCCGAAGGCGGCACGGGCGCAGTCGTCGATATCCGGGAACTCTGACCGATACGCCTCGTCCGCATAGCGCGGCTTCATCAGCGCCTTGAGCTCGAGGTCGTTGACGCCGGGCAGGTCGATCAGACGGCGCAAGGGCGCGGACGTGGTCATGCGAACCCTCTCGGGGCGATACGGTCGGAATGGAAGGAAAGGAATGGTGGACGCGACAGGGATTGAACCTGTGACCCCCTCGATGTCAACGAGGTGCTCTCCCGCTGAGCTACGCATCCGCCAAGACGGTTCCGAGGAAACCCCGGAACGGGAAGGAGGCGTCTATACCCCACCCTTCGCGCGGACCGCAAGGGCGAAACAGAGGCCAAGTGGCGACGATTATTGGGGCGGCTGGCCTGGGCTCAAGCGGCGGCGACCATCTTCTCGACCTCGCCGACCAGATCGCGCAGGTGGACGGGCTTGGACAAGACCTTGGCCTGGGGGCTGGCCTGGGCGGCGGTCAGGGCGACGGCGGCGAAACCGGTGATGAACATGATGCGGATGCCGGGCTGGCGGGCGGCGGCGACACGGGCCACCTCTATGCCGTCGGCTCCTGGCATGACGATGTCGGTCAGCAGCAGGTCCCACGGGCCTTGATCAAGGGCGTCGATGGCATCGTCGCCGTTCTCGCAATCGACCACGGAATGGCCGGCCCGTTCCAGGGCGCGGGTCAGGAAGCCGCGCAGCGAACTGTCGTCCTCGGCCAGAAGAATACGCGCCATATGTGGATGTCGTCCCGTCGTTTCAGCGGTGACGCTACGCCCGGAACGGTAAACCGGCCATGAAAATCACCGTTTGCGCGAGTGGTGAAGCTGTGGATGGAGCCTGTTTTCCAGATGCCGAAACAGGATATGGCTCGGGCATGGATCAGGGTGGCGATGAACGGGACGACGGCCAGGCGAGGGGTGCGCCCTATGTCGTTATGCCTGCCTCGCACCCCAGTCGGTTCGTCTTCGCCTCTCCGCATTCCGGTACGCTCTATCCCGGTGACATGGCGGCGTCGCCGCATCTGGACGAGGCGGGCCTGCGCAGTGCCGAGGACGCACTGATCGACAGGCTGATCGCCTCGGGCCCATCGCTAGGGGCGAGTGTGATCGCCGCGACTGTGGGTCGGGGCTATCTGGACCTGAATCGCGATCCCGACGAGCTGGATCCGGTACTGATCGAGGGTGTGGAGGTGGGTACCGCGACCTTGCGCACCTCTGCGGGCTATGGCGTCGTGCCCCGGCTGTCGGGGGACGGGCGTCCGCTTTATGACCGGACGTTGTTGCTGGCTGAGGCGGCGGGGCGGATCGACCGGGTCCATCGCCCCTATCATGCGGCCCTCTCCGAACTCATGTTGGCGACCAGAGCGCGTGAGGGTTCGGCGGTGCTGATCGACTGGCATTCGATGCCGTCGCGGGTGACGCGGACGGCGGCGGGTGTGCGCGGTGTCGACGTGGTGCTGGGCGACCGGCATGGCACGGCTTGTGACCCCACGCTGACGCGGCGGTTGAAGGGGCTGTTCGAGAGTCTGGGCTGGCGCGTGGCGCTGAACCATCCCTATGCGGGCGGCTGGACGACGCAGGTCTGGGGGCGGCCGGCGGATGGATTTCATGCAGTGCAGATCGAACTGAACCGGGCGCTCTATCTGGACGAGGCGACGCGATTGCCGGGCCCGGGCTGGTCACGTTGTGAAAAAGGTGTAGCGCGGGTCATCGCCGCCCTGCTGGCCGAAGGCTGATCGGGCTGTTCTGTACGGGACAGAAAAAAGGCCGCGCCCGAAGGCGCGGCTTGAAAAGTCTATAGGGAGGAAACGCCCAGGAAGGGCATGACGCCGAAGCGTCGAAAATCAAGCTAGTGTGCGGTGCACAATCCGTCAAGCGGGTATTTCGCACCTGCGGTAACGCTGTGTAACGGGGTGTTTGGCCTTCATGGGATTGTCGTAACCGGTTTCAGCGGCAAGTTTCGCCCCCAGAGTGCCGCTGGTGCGAACGACCGACCGCTACTTGGGATCCAGCAGCCGTCGCGCGCTGCGTAAGGCCCTGGCCGCAGGCGATCCGGCCTGTCGCCAGACCAGAAGTCCGGTCGTCAGGGCCACGCCCAACGCCAGCCAGATCGGACCGAACAGCCAGGCGGCCGCCGCCAGCGAGAAATAATAGCCGCGCACTCCCTGACTGAAGGCCCCCAAGGCCGGATTCATCACGCCCGTCGCCGCCTCGCCCAAGGCTACCCGATCGGCCTCGGTGTGAGCTTCGGGGGCCGCCCCGATCAAGGCCAAGGCGTAGTTCAACTGCCGGATCGACCAGATGAAATCCAGGAAACCGCGCGCCAGACAGACCAGCACCAGCGCCAACTTGGCTTCCATGAGTTTCAGCGGCACCTGCTCTGCCCCGACCGCAGCGAACCCCTGCAAGGCCGCCTCGCCGCCGAAAAGCACACTGGCCACCGCCGCGATCAGAAGCAGGTTGGTCGAGGCGAAGAAGCTGGCGGTGTTGATGGAGTTGCCCATCAGATGGCTGTCGATCAGCCGGACCTCGCGGTGGGTCATGGCGGTCATCCAGACGCGGCGGATCACGGTCATGTCGTCGTTCAGCGAGCCGCTGCTGCGCGCCAGAAGGGTAAGGAACGGCCCATAGCCCAGCCAGCACACGACAAAGAGCGACAGGGCCAGTCCATCCAGCAGGGTCATCGTGTGCTCCTTCGGTCTGTCTCTTCCTGCCGTCAGCGGACGGTGGGGGCAAGGGTGCGGGGCCGCAATGCTTGCCTAGAGGCCCTCCGAAGCCTATCACGCCCGCCTCCCCGTCTTGCAGTGCACAACAGTTGAGCCCGTCATGAACATCGACGCCATCCCCGTCGGCCCCAATCCGCCCTGGGACCTGAATGTCATCATCGAGATCCCGCAGGGTGGCCTGCCGGTGAAATACGAGATGGACAAGGATAGCGGTGCCCTGTTCGTGGACCGCTTTCTGCACACGGCCATGTACTATCCGGGCAACTATGGTTTCGTGCCGCACACCCTGGCCGACGACGGCGACCCTTGCGACGTCATGGTGCTGAACCCTGCGCCGGTGGTGCCGGGCTGTGTCATCCGCTGCCGCCCGATCGGCGTGCTGATGATGGAAGACGAGGCCGGCGGCGACGACAAGATCCTGGCCGTGCCGGTCGACAAGCTGAACCCCTATTACACCGACATCGCCAGCTACCGTCAGCTGCCCGCCATCCTGGTCGAGCAGATCGAGCACTTCTTCACCCGCTACAAGGATCTGGAGAAGAACAAGTCGGTGACGGTCAAGGGCTGGGGCGACGCCGGAAAGGCCGCCGAACTGATCGCCGACGGCATGCGGGCGCATGACGCCAAGCAAAAGGCCGAGGGCAAGGCCGCCAACGCCGCGTGATACCATAAAGGGCGAGGCCGCAACGGCCCCGCCCCTTTTCAATTCTGACTTCTGCGCTCAAGCAGCGAGCCGCCGCGCGGCGAGCGTTAGCGCCAAAGGATGTCGCTCAAGCAGCGAGCGACCGCGCCGCAAGCGTTAGCGCTCTTCCTTGCCTACTAAAAAGGAAGAAGGTTGCGTTGGCGGCTGTAGGCCATGCTGCCGACGTTGGCACCGGCGCGCAGGCCGACGCCCGTGCGGATCGGGGCCAGAACGATGCCGTCCGCGCGCTGATAGTTCACGCCCAGGCCACCGATCAGATAGGCGGTGCCCTCCACGCCCGGATAGCGTCGATAGATCATGTCGGGGTGGTACAGGCCATAGACCAGGGTGAAGACCCGGCTGGCATTGCCGCCGATGTCCCAGCCGATGGAAATCCCCTGCCAGAACACTTCCTGCGAAGCGGAAAGGTCCTTCATGTGCAGGGCCCCGCGACCATAGCGCAGGCCGATGGCCGCGGCCCCGGCGGCTTCCTCGCCCGCGATATAGGCGGTCGGACGGTCGCCGTTGTCGGCAAAGATGCGCTCGATAGCGCCTCCGATGGCCTCGGCGGCGATGCCCAGTTCGCGCGAACCGGCGGCGACCAGTTCGTCGGCCGTATAGGCCTGGGCGTTCTGGTCGGAGCGGATCGGATAGTTGGGGTCGGACGGCTGGCCGTTGTTGGTGGTGGCGCAGGCGGACAGGCCGACGGTTCCGGCGGTGGCGGCGAGGCCCGAGAGGATCAACTGGCGGCGATGCATGGCGTATGGCTCCGAAGGCGAGACGGCTCGCCCGACTGACGCGGGCGCTGACGACACCGTCGCCGCTCTTTGAGTCAGCCTTGCGGCGGCAAGGTTAACGGGAGGTTGCCAAGGTCGCTCAGTGCTTGTCGGTCTTGGCTGCCAACCAGTCCATCAGGGCCAGCAGGACGCCGGAGACGACGAAGGTCAGATGGATGACGACCAGCCACATCAGCTCGTTGTCCGACCGCGCCACCGTGTTGGTATCGCCGATTTCCATGAAGCTCTTGAGCAGGTGGATGCCCGAAATAGCCACGATAGAGGCGATCAGCTTCATCTTCAGGCCCGAAAAATCCACGGTACCCATCCACGACGGGCGATCGACTGTGTCGGCGATGTCGAGCTTGGACACGAAATTCTCATAGCCGGAGAACATGACGATCAGCAGGAGATTACCGGCCAGAGACAGGTCGATCAGGGTCAGGACGACCAGGATCACATCCTCCGAAGTCATCGCCTCGGGGCCGACCACGAACAACTGGGGCACGTAGTAGATCAGCTCCCTGGCGAAAATGACCACCAGCATGAACAGGGCCACGACCAGCCCCAGATACATGGGGGCCATAAGCCAGCGGGAGGCGAACAGGCCGCGCTCGAAACGGGTTTCCAGGTCAGGTTTGCTCATGGTCAGGTCCGAAGGATCGCGCCGGTCTTGGCGGCGGCGGCGATGATCTTGGCGGACAGGGCTTCGATCTCGGCTTCGGTCAAGGTGGCGTCGCGTGGCTGGATCATGACTTCCAGGCCGACCGAGGCATGGCCTTCGGCCACGCCCTGGCCGCGATACCGGTCGAACACCCGCACATCGGTGATCAGGGCCTTGTCCGCCCCGGCCACGGCGCGGACCAGATCGCCCGCCGCCTTGCCATCCTCGACCACGAAGGCGAAGTCGCGGCTGAGCGGCATCAGGTTGGCCAGCTGGGCCGGACCGCGGGTCTTTGCCTTGGCCCCGCGTGGTTCGGGCACGGCGTCCAGCACGATCTCGAATGCCAGAATGGGGCCGTCGGCGTCCAGCGCCTTGAGCACGCGTGGGTGCAGGGCTCCGAACTCGGCGATTACGGTCTTGGGGCCCAGTTGCAGGCGTGCCGAACGGCCCGGATGCCACCAGTCGCGGTTCTGGCCCTGGACCAGTTGGAGTGAGGCGACGGGTGCCCCCAGCTGACTCAGCAGGGCCATCAGATCGCCCTTAAGGCCGAACAGGGCGTCTTCGCCGGCCCCGCTCCAGTGGCGGGCGGCATGCGGCGCTATCAGACCGGCAATGACCGTGCGCTGGCCGGTCGGCTGGTCGTCCAGATAGATGGGGCCGATCTCGAACAGGGCCGCATCGGCATGGCCGCGCGCGGCATTGCGCGCCGCCGCCTGGACCAGGTTGGGCAGGGCCGAGGGCCGCATGCAGTCCAGGTCGGACGCGATGGGGTTCTCGACCAGCAAGCGATCATCGCTGCCGCCGAACAGGGTCGCAGTCGACTGTTTGGTGAAAGACCAGGTGACGGCCTCGGCATAGCCCATGGCGGCCAAGGCTCGCCGGGCCAGCCGCACACGGGCCTGACGTGGGTTCAGCACACCGCGCGACGGTGCGCCCTGATCGGGCAAGGGGGTTGAGGGCAGGGCACCGTAGCCCTCGATCCGCGCGACTTCCTCAATCAGGTCAGCCTCGCCTTCGACGTCGCGCCGCCACGAGGGTGGGGTGACGGTCCAGGGCGAGCCGCGCGCGACTTCGAAGCCGAGGGCGGTCAGAATGTCGGCGATGCGGTCGTCGCTGAGGGCCAATCCGGTCAGGCGCTCGACCCGCGCGGGATCAAAGGCCACGGGCGCTGGCAGGGCCGGGGCCTGTCCGGCGACGATGACCTCGGATGGCTCGCCCCCGCACAGGTCAAGGATCAGCCGCGTGGCCAACTCCAGCCCCGGCACGACCGAGGCCGTATCGACGCCGCGCGCGAACCGGTATTGTGCATCAGAGCTAATGGTCAGAGTGCGGCCGGTCTGCGCCGTGGTGATCGGATCGAACCAGGCGCTTTCCAGGAAGACATCGGTGGTGTCGTCGGAACAGCCGGTGCTCTCGCCGCCCATGACGCCGCCCAGGCCTATTGCTCTGCGACCGCCATCATCAGCAATCACGCACATCTCAGGCTGGATAATATACTCTCCGCCCACAACGGCTTTGAGCATTTCGGGGCGTCGCGTTCCCTCAATGATTTGCCCAGATGAAGTCAGCTCGCTGTACCCTCCGCCACGCACGACGATTTCGGCCCCGACCAGCTTGGCGGCGTCATAGACATGCAGGGGCCGGGCGCGGTCGTAGGCGATCAGATTGGTCACATCGACCAGACGGTTGATCGAACGAAGGCCGATGGCGCTGAGGCGGCGTTGCAGCCACTCCGGCGACGGCCCGTTCTTCACACCCCGGATCAGCCGTCCGGCGAAGACGGGGCACAGATCCGGTGTCTCGATCCGGACCGTGATGGGGCAGGGAAAGCCGCCCCGTACCGTGGCGATCTCATAGTCGATCAGCGTGCCAAGGCCGGTAGCGGCCAGGTCGCGCGCGATGCCGGCGACGCCCAGCCAGTCGGGGCGGTTGGGGGTGACCTCGAAATCGATGACCGGCTCGGCCCCGAAGACGGCGGCGGCGGGGGTGCCGACCTGAAGCTGGCCCGGCAGGTCCAGGATGCCGTCGCTGTCGCCGGGCTGCTCCAGCTCGGCCGCCGAACACAGCATGCCGTTGGAGACCACGCCACGCACCGGCTTCTCGATCAGGGTGACGCCCAGGCCGGGCACATAGGCCCCGATGGGGGCATAGATGGTGGTCAGGCCCGCCCGCGCATTGGGGGCGCCGCAGACGATCTCTTTCATGCCGTCTACGGTCTCGACCTGACAGACGCGCAGGCGGTCAGCGTTGGGGTGCTGTTCCGCCGAGAGGATCTTTGCCACCGTGAACGGAGCCAGGGCCGCGATCGGATCGTGGACGTCCTCGACCTCCAGCCCGGCCATGGTCATGGCTTCGGCCACCGCGGCGGCATCGGCCTCGGTGGTCAGATGGGACTTCAGCCAGGAGAGGGTGAATTTCATGTCTTCGATGCGGTTCCGGAAACGAGAAGAAGCTGGTCCAGAATCTCGGACGGCCCGGTGAAGCCGACGTTGAGAAATTCGCAGCCGTCGAACAGGGTGTCGCGGAAGGGGATGGTGCCCAAGGCCCGCTTGCCTTCTGCCCTGAGCACCAGGTTTCGCATGTCGCCGTCGGGATCGCCGAAGTTGCAGTCGTTGAAACGGACGCCCATGGACACCAGCATGATGGCCGGCCCCTGAAGGCGGCATCCGCGAAATGTGCGGCCGACGATAACGCCCAGCCCCGGGCCGTTGTTGTCGACATGCAGGTCGAAGAGGTTCAGATCGACGTCTTCGAAAACCGTCGTGCGAAGGTCTGACGCGATACGAATCTCACGTGTGATCGGCAGGCGGCTCACGACGATGCGCTCGCCTGACTGCGAATGCCGGATGCCATCTCATCCAGCAGCTGGTCCGAGCCGGTGAAGCCCACCTGCACGAAGCGGCAACGCACGAACCGGCAGTTCGACACGCCGACCACACCAGCCATCTTCACATCGCTGACAGGGCGATAAAGCAGTGCCTTCACGTCGGTCGTCGTGCCCATCGCGCAGCTGTCAAAAGTTGTGCCGTTCATCACGGCCATGACTGCCGGACCCTCGATCACGCAGTCGGTGAAAGTCTTGTCCTTGATCGACATCTCACCGGCATTCCAGTGCTGGACGGCTAGCATGGGCAGCCACACCGCTTCCTTTTCAAAAGTGGTGCGGGCCACCAAGGCTCGGCCGAAAGCCTCGTCGGCTGACATCGGGGTGGTTTGGTCGGTCATGATGTTCCTAGCTCAGGCCGGAGGCGGGATTGGGGGCAGCAAAGGCTGAGAAGCCGTAATGGGCCAGCCAGCGGGTGTCGGCGTCGAACATGGGGCGCAGGTCGGGGATGCCGTACTTCAGCATGGCCAGGCGATCCACGCCCATGCCGAAGGCAAAGCCTTGATACTCATCCGGGTCGATGCCGCAGTTCCTCAGCACATTGGGATGCACCATCCCGCAGCCGAGGATTTCCATCCAGCTGTCGCCGGTGTTCAGCTTCAGTTCGCCACCCGAACGGTCGCATCGAATGTCCATTTCGGCCGACGGCTCGGTGAAGGGGAAGTGGTGGGGGCGGAAGCGCGCATCGACCTGATCCAGTTCGAAGAACCGCGCGACGAAGGTCTCAAGCGTCCACTTCAGGTGACCCATGTGGATGCCCTTGTCGATGACAAGACCCTCGACCTGATGGAACATTGGCGTGTGGGTGGCGTCGCTGTCTTTCCGGAATGTCCGGCCCGGCGCGATGATGCGGATCGGCGGCGTCTGCGACATCATGGTGCGGACCTGCACGGGCGACGTATGCGTCCGCAGCACCTTGCGTTCGCCAGTCTCGGGATCGGGCTTCAGGAAGAAGGTGTCGTGCATCTCCCGCGCCGGATGTTTGGGCGGAAAGTTCAGGGCGGTGAAGTTATGGAAGTCGTCCTCGATGTCGGGGCCCTCGGCCACAGCGAAGCCCATGTCGGCGAACAGGGCGATCATCTCGTCCATCACCTGCATGGTGGGATGGACGCTGCCCGCGCGGCGTGGCCGTGACGGCAAGGTCAGGTCGATGCGTTCGCTCAGCAGCCGGGCATCCAGTTCGGCGGCTTCCAGCTCGGCCTTGCGTGCCGCCAGTCCGGCGGAGACCCGGTCGCGCAAGCCGTTGATGACCGGCCCCTGCTCGCGGCGCTCGTCCGGGCTCATCGCCCCCATGCCCTTCAGCAGGCCGGAGATCACGCCGGTCTTGCCCAGGGCCGAGACGCGGATGGCCTCTACGGTGGCGACGCTGTCGGCGGCCCCGATGGCATTGATCAGGTCGAGTTCGAGTTGGGCGAGATCGGTCATTGTGGGGATCGTCTAGCGGGTCAACGGCGGCTCAGAAAGCCCCTGCGCCGCTCCGATGTCTGGTGCGGTGCAGGTGAGCCCCTATCTTACGAACCTTCACCTCTTTTCAAGAGCCTCCCCATGACCCAGCGCGATGCCGTTTTTCCCGCCAATCCCCACGCTCTGTACGAGCATCATCGCTATTCCCCTGCAGTGCGTTCGGGCGAGCTGTTGTTCGTCTCCGGTCAGGTCGGTGCCTTGCCTGATGGATCACCGGAACCCGACGTAGCCAGGCAGGCCCAGCTAGCCTTTGACAACCTGAACGCCATTCTCGAGGCGGCGGGCGGCAGTTTCGCGGATGTGGTGGACGTCACCCTGTTCATGGTCGATCCCGAAGCGATCTTCGAGACGATCTGGCCCGTGATGGGCCGCAACTGGGGTGAAAAGCCCTATCCGACCATTACCGCAGTCGGCGTGACCTGGCTGGCGGGCTTCCAGTTCGAGCTGAAGGCGATCGCTCGCATCTCCGCCTGATGCAGAAAAGCCCCCCCCCGGCGCGAACCGGGGGGGCTTTTCAGATTACAGCTGCCTGAAACTCAGGCGGCTTTCAGGGCGTCGCGGACCTTGTCGGCGATGGCCTTGAATGCGCCTTCGTCGGCAGCCATCGCGGCCAGGACCTTGCGGTCCAGCTCGATGCCGGCCTGGCCCAGGCCGTGGATGAACTGGCTGTAGGTGAAGCCTTCGATCCGGGCGGCGGCGTTGATGCGCTGGATCCACAGGGCGCGGAAGTTGCGCTTCTTGGTGCGGCGGTCGCGATAGGCATATTGCCCGGCGCGGTCCACGGCGGCCTTGGCCGTGCGGATGGTGTTCTTGCGACGACCCCGGAAGCCCTTGGCCTGTTCCAGAACCTTCTTGTGTTTGGCGTGGGACGTTACGCCCCTTTTTACGCGAGCCATTTTGTTTTTCCTTCGGAAGGGGCCCTAACGCGCGCGACGCGGTCGCTTGCTGCTTGAGGGCCGCCTGAGTTCAAATTCAGTGCGAACGATGCGGTGAGGATGTCAGTGCTTCTGCCGGCTACGCTTACGCGTAGGGCATGTAGGACTTGATCTTCTTGGCGTCGGCGGCGGCCATCAGCGAGGTGCCGCGGTTCTGGCGGATGTATTTGCTGTTGTGGCTGATCAAGCGGTGACGCTTGCCTGCCACGCCGGCCTTGACCTTGCCAGTCGCTGTGAATTTGAAGCGCTTCTTGGCGCCCGACTTCGTCTTCAGTTTGGGCATTTCAGTTCCTTTTTGGGCTACCGCCCTGAGGGCTACTTGAGCCCAAGGGTTGATCGGTGGCTGGAGATTAAGAACCGCCCAGGCATGCCTGTTAGCCCGGCGGTTCGGTACGCGAAGGCGCGGTGTGTATGTGAAGCGGGGCCACAAGGCAAGATGAGTCTTGTCGGCGCAACCCGGAACGCAAAACGCCCCGGACCAGCCGGGGCGTCTGAGCGATGCGATCAAGGCTTATTTCGGGGCCAGGATCATGATCATCTGGCGGCCTTCCATGCGCGGGGCATATTCGACCTTGGCGACTTCGTCGAAGTCTTCCTGAACCTTGTTGAGCAGCTTCATGCCCAGTTCGGGGTGGGCCATTTCGCGGCCGCGAAAGCGCAGCGTCACCTTGACCTTGTCACCCTCGTCGAAGAAGCGGTGCATGGCCTTGGCCTTCACCTCATAGTCGTGTGTGTCGATGTTGGGACGCAGCTTGATTTCCTTGAGCTCGACGACCTTCTGGCGCTTGCGGGCCTCGGCCTTCTTCTTCTGCTCCTGGAAACGGAATTTGCCGTAGTCGAGAATCTTCACCACCGGCGGTTCCGAGGTGGAGACGATCTGAACCAGGTCCATGCCCGCCTCTTCGGCGGCTTCCAGCGCAGCGGATGTGGGCATGACGCCCTGTTTCTCGCCGTTCTGGTCGATCAGCAGAACGCGCGGCGCGCGGATATCCTGGTTCATGGGGGGGCCGTCCTTGACGGGCGGCTGGTTCATCGGACGGCGAATGGGCGGCGTTTCCTTGCGTGGATGGAGGTCGTGTTACGTCGAGGAAAGGTGCGCGACGGATCGCGGCGTTCCCCTCAAGTCGCCTATATGACCGCGAATGCGCCTTTTCACAAGGTTCGCCGCAGCGGCAGTCTAGCGGACGAAGTCGTCGTGCAGGGCCAGGACCGCCTGAAACACATGATCCACAGTCAGGTCCTCGATCGGCGCGAACTGGCCGCGCGTCTCGTTGGAGGCGACGGTGCGGGTCCTGGGGCCCCATGGTCCGTACAGCCACCATTCCGTCGGGCCGAACAGACCCAGGGTGGGCCCGCCCAGGGCCGCCGAGACGTGCATCAAGCCGGAATCGTTGCCGACGAACAGGTCCGCCCGGTCGATCGCGGCGGCCGAGGCCAGAATGTCGCCCTTGCCCACGAAGTCTATGCCGCGATCCCCGGCTGCTTCCAGGGCAGGCGTCGCCGGAGGTCGGTCGCCCGGCCCGCCGACAGGCATGAAGCGCCAGCCGTCGAAGCGCGTTTCGGCCTTCAGTTTCTCGACCAGGGCACCCCAGCGGTCGGCGGGCCAGCTCTTGCCCGGCTGATGCGCGATCGGAGCAAGGGCGATGATGCGTCCCGGACCGGGTCCGCCGGCCAGCTGCGGATCGATGACGGCGGCGGCCTCGGCTCTGGCCTGATCGTCCAGCCAGATTTCAGGGTTCAGAGGCGTGTCCGAGCCCATCAGGCGCGACACCATCTCGACCTTGCGCAGGCCTGTCTCCCACGAGCGGTTGTAGACAATGCGCCGCCTGGCCGGGATCAGATAGCTGAGTGCCGAGCCCCGGATATCTATGACCAGGTCCCAGCGCGTGCCGACCGCCTGTTTCCACAGGTCGGCCCAGTGGCCAGCCAGCTTCTTCTTATCCAGGACGATGGTCCGCACCACGCCCGGTGCCGAGCGAAAGAAGGGGGCGGGCGGGCGGCCACAGGCGACGGTGATCTGGGCTCCTGGTGCCTGGCGCAGAATCTCGCGGATCACGCCCGACGAAATCACGCAATCGCCGATGCGGTTGGAGGTGACGAACAGGACTTGTGGGCGGGTCAGCATGCGCCTGTGTTCCGTCATCGCGTAACGGGGTCAAGTCCGGCTTTGATCGACACCGAGTGACGAACAGTAAAGGACGCGGCAAAAGACACCATGAGCGACATCCAGATCTTGCACCGCCCCGACGGCGAAACCCTGGCCTTCAAGCGCTTCGATGGCTCGGGCCCGACCGTCCTCTGGATCGGCGGCTTCCGATCCGACATGGAGGGGACCAAGGCCCTGGCGCTCGACGCGGCGGCGCGCGAGCGGGGCTGGAACTTCGTTCGCTACGACCACTTCGCCCACGGCCAGTCATCCGGCGACTGGCGAAAGGCCACCATAGGTCGATGGCGCGAGGATGCGATCGCCTTGATTGACAGTCTGAAAGGGCCGGTCATTCCCGTGGGCTCGTCGATGGGCGGCTGGATTGCGCTGCTGGCGGCCTTGGCCCGGCCTGAGCGGACCAAGACGCTGGTGCTGATCAACCCGGCCCAGGATTTCACCGAACGCCTGATGTGGCCCGGCCTGGCCGATCACGAGCGTCAGGCCATTTTGCGCGATGGCGAAACGACCATCGTCGAGGAGGGTCTGGGTGAATACGTCCTCACCCGCGCCATGTTCGAGGAGGCGCGCGACTGGCTGCTGCTGGATGGGTTCATCTCCATTGCAGCCCCCGTCCATATCCTTCAAGGGCGAGATGACACGGTCGTGCCGTGGCGGCATCAGATCGAACTCATCCAGCGCCTCGCGGGCGGCGACGTTCATCTGGACCTCATCACGGGCGGCGACCATCGTTTGTCGTCACAGGTAGATTTGAAGAGGATGGTCGAAACGGTTGCGCGGAACCGCTGATCGGCGTTCACATTCCTTATTCAGACCAAAGGAAACATGACCCATGCGTATCGCCCTGGCTTCCACCGCGCTGGCCCTGACATTGGCGGCTTGCGCTGCGTCTCCCGGACAGGACCGCTACACCAGTGAGTTCGACAAGCTTTCAGCCGACTGTCAGGCGCGAGGCGGCATTCTCGCACCCACCAGCCAGCAGACTGGACGCCCGCAGACCGACAACGTCTGTGAACTTCGCAATGGCGGCGGGCGAATTCCGAACCGTTAGACGGCTTTAGAGAAGGGCGCTGATTGCAGCCCTTGCCGCGTCGCCCAGGTCAGGACGCTTCAATGCCAAGGCGACATTGGCCCTCAGCAGGCCGATCTTGTCGCCGCAGTCGTGGGTGATGCCCTCGTACTCAACCGCCGTGAAGGTCTGGTCCTTCATAAGTCTCGCCATGCCGTCGGTCAGTTGGATTTCTCCGCCCGCGCCGCGGGCCTGGTTTTCCAGAATGCCGAAGATTTCAGGCTGCAGGATGTAGCGACCCGCGATCGAGAGGTTGGACGGCGCCTCTCCGCGCGGTGGCTTTTCGACCATTCCTTTCATACGAATGTGCTGTCCGTCGCGCTTCTCCGGATCGACAATGCCGTATTTGTGGGTCTCGGTTTCGGGCACGGCCTCGACGCCGATGACGTTACCGCCGACCTGGGCATAGACCTCGGCCAGCTGCTTCAGGGCTCCAGGCTGCGAATCCACGATGACATCGGGCAGCAACACCGCAAAAGGCTCGTCGCCGATGATGTCGCGGGCGCACCAGACGGCATGACCCAGGCCCAAGGGCTGCATCTGGCGGGTAAAGCTCATCTCGCCGGCGGTGGCCAGCTCGGCGATCATGGCCTCCAGAATCTCGGTCTTGCCCTTGGCCAGCAGCTGGGCCTCCAGCTCGATCTGGTGGTCGAAATAATCCTCGATGGCCCCTTTCGAGCGGCCGGTGACGAAGACGATGTGTTCGATCCCGGCCTCACGCGCCTCTTCCACGATGTAACTCAGGATCGGCCTGTCGACGACGTTCAGCAGCTCCTTGGGCGTGGTCTTGGTCCCGGGCAGGACGCGTGTGCCCAGGCCCGCAACGGGCAGGACGGCCTTGCGGAGACGGCGGGAATGGTCGGTCATGGATGTTCCTGAGAAACGGATCGAAGCAGCCTAACGCATTCGCAGCCAGTTGCGATCACTCAACCGTCACGGACTTGGCCAGATTGCGCGGCTGGTCCACGTCCGTGCCTTTCTGGACGGCCGTATAGTAGGCCAGCAACTGTACCGGCACGGCATAGACCAGCGGGGCGATCAGGGGGTGGCAGTCGGGCGCATCGACGCGGCGAATTCCAGTGCCGTGCAGGTCGGGCGCAGACTGGGGCGCGATCATGATGACCGGACCACCACGTGCCGCGATTTCCTGAAGGTTGGAGGCCGTCTTTTCGAACACATCGTCCAGCGGGGCCAGGGCGACGGTGGGGGTCTCCTCGTCGATCAGGGCGATGGGGCCGTGCTTCAGCTCTCCGGCGGCATAGCCCTCGGCATGGATATAGCTGATCTCCTTCAGCTTCAGCGCACCCTCCATGGCCAGGGGGAACATCGCCCCACGACCCAGAAACAGAACGTCGGTGGCCTTGGCCAGATCATGGGCCACGACCTTCAGCGCATCCTCCATCAGCATGGCCTCGGCGATCAGTCGCGGGGCCTCGAACAGGGCCTTGACCAGTTCGGTCTCGCGCGTCGCATCGATGGTGCCGCGCTGGACGCCCGCCGCCACGGCCAGGGCCAGCAGGGCCGCGACCTGGGCTGTGAAGGCCTTGGTGGAGGCGACGCCGATCTCCGGTCCGGCATGCGTCGGCCACAGATGGTCGGCCTCGCGCGCCATGGACGAGGAATGCACATTGACCAGGGCGGCGGTCTTCAGTCCCTTGGCCTTGCACCAGGACAGGCTGGCCAGGGTATCGGCGGTCTCGCCCGACTGGCTGACGGCGACGGCAAGGGTGCCCTTCGACAGGGCCGGGCTGCGATACCGGAATTCCGACGCGATCTCGACGTCGCAGGGTAGGCCCGCCAGTTTCTCGAACGCATAACGCCCGATCTGACCGGCATAGAAGGCGGTGCCGCAGGCGACGATCTGGATGCGCTCGACGGTGGCGAAGTCGGTGTCACCGGACTTGGCTTTCGCATTCACGAAGTCGAGATAGTGGCTCAGCGTATGCTGGACGCTGTCGGGCTGTTCGTGGATTTCCTTCTCCATGAAGTGCCGATACTCGCCCTTCTCGACCAGGGCCGAAGAGGCGGAGACCGTCACGATCGGGCGCTCGGCGGGCTGGCCCGACACGTCGAACATGCGGGCGCCGTCGCGGTTCAGAGCAACGAAATCGCCCTCGTCCAGATAGCTGATCTTCTGGGTGAACGGCCCGACCGCCAGGGCGTCGGAGCCCAGATACATCTCGCCCTCGCCCCAGCCGACGACCAGCGGGCTGCCGCGCCGTGCGCCCAGGATTAGCCCGTCCTCGCCTTCGATCAGCACGGCCAGGGCATAGGCCCCGGTCAGGCGATCCAGCACGGACTTGAAGGCGACCAGCGGATCGTTGCCCTTGCTCAGTTCGCGGTCCAGCAGATGGGCGACCACTTCGGTGTCTGTCTGGCTTTCGAAGACATGACCCTCGGCAGCCAGATCGGCCTTCAGCTCGGCAAAGTTTTCGATGATGCCGTTGTGGACCAGAACGACCCGCCCCGCCTTGTGCGGATGGGCATTGGCGGTGGTCGGCGCCCCGTGGGTGGCCCAGCGGGTGTGGCCGATGCCGATGGTGGAACTTAGTGGCTCGGCGGCCAGCACCGCTTCCAGTTCGCGGATCTTGCCCTTGGCGCGACGCCGCTCGATCCGGCCATCGACCAAGGCGGCGACACCGGCGGAATCATAGCCCCGGTATTCCAGCCGCTTCAGGCTGTCGATCAGACGGGGAACCGCCGGGCCGGTCCCGGTCACGCCGATGATGCCGCACATGCTGGGAATCTCCTTGAAGTCTCACCGCGCGTCTTTAGCGCCAACCGCTGACCGCCGTCATCCTTGGGCTTGACCTGAGGATCGGACTTTGGATTGGCTCGGTGCTCGATGACGTGAGCGCCGTCAGTAGGTCATGGACGTGAAAGCGCGGCGCGGAATGTCTTATCCTCGGGTCAAGCCCGAGGATGACGGGGTTAAGGGAGTGGTCTAGGAGGTCTGAAGCCAACCGGCACCTGAAATCCGGTTTCGGATGATTTCGCAAGGAAGACCAAGCTTGGCCGAGAGACGCTATTTTGGGACTGACGGCATTCGGGGCCGCGCCAATACCCACCCCATGACGCCCGAGGTCGCCTTGCGCGTCGGCCTGGCGGCGGGGCGGATGTTCATGTCGTCCGACGACCGTCGCCATCTGGTGGTGATCGGCAAGGATACGCGTCTGTCGGGATATATGATCGAGCCGGCGCTGGTGGCAGGCTTTTCCTCGGCCGGGATGGATGTGCTGACCTTCGGGCCCCTGCCGACGCCGGGCGTGGCCATGATGACCCGGTCCATGCGGGCCGACATCGGGGTGATGATCTCTGCCTCGCACAACGCCTATCTGGACAATGGCATCAAGCTGTTCGGGCCGGACGGTTACAAGCTGTCGGATCAGGTCGAGCTGAAGATCGAATCCATGATGGACGAGGCCCTGGATTCCGGACTGGCCCCGCCGGACCGGCTGGGCCGCGTCAAACGCATCGACGACGCCCAGGCCCGTTATGTCGAGATCGCCAAGGCCAGCTTCCCCAAGGGCCTCAGCCTGCAAGGGCTGCGCATCGCTGTCGATTGCGCCAATGGGGCCGGGTACAAGGTCGCGCCTACGACCCTGTATGAACTCGGCGCCGAGGTGGTTCGCATCGGTGTCGAACCGAACGGCCTGAACATCAACGCCAACTGCGGCTCGACCCATCCCGAGACGCTGGCCAAGGCGGTCGTCGCGCACAAGGCGCACATAGGCATCGCCCTGGATGGCGACGCCGACCGCCTGATCATATGCGATGAAAAGGGTCAGGTGGTGGACGGCGATCAGATCATGGCCATGGTCGCCATCGACTGGGCGCGGCGTGGCCTACTGACGGGCGGCGGGCTGGTCGCCACGGTCATGTCCAACCTGGGGCTGGAGCGGGCCCTGGCCGCCGAGGGCCTGACGCTGGAGCGCACGGGCGTCGGCGACCGCTACGTCATGGAGCGGATGCGCCAGGGCGGTTTCAACATCGGCGGCGAACAGTCGGGCCACATCATCCTGCATGACCACGCCACGACCGGTGACGGCCTGATGAGTGCCTTGCAGGTGCTGGCCGTCCTGATCGAATCCGGCCGTCCGATGAGCGAACTGGCCCGCCAGTTCGACCCTGTGCCCCAGCTTCTGGAAAACGTCCGCTTCACCGGCGGGAAGCCGCTGGAAGACGCCGCCGTCAAAGCCGCCATCGCCGACGCCGAAGAGCGTCTGAAAGGCCAGGGCCGCCTCCTGGTCCGCCCCTCCGGCACCGAAAAACTGATCCGAGTCATGGCCGAAGGCGACGACGAGGCCTTGGTCAAGGCGGTGGTGGCCGACGTGGTCGAGGCGGTGAAGGCGGCGGGGTAGTTGAGGGTAAGGGAATGACGCGAGCTCTACTCTTCGTCATTTGCGGCTTGATGGCTGTATCGACCTCCCTGGCTACATCCGCCCAAGACGCCACCACTTCGCCAGTCACCGTCCATTCGGCACAGCCTTATGATTGGGAGCAGATCACCGGCCATTTCAACGCGCTTGCAGTGGCGGTGCGGACGAGCTCGGTTGAGCCTTCGCATGAAGAGACTTTCGATCCAGCGGACCTACAAGATCTTAGAGTCGTCTGTTCAGAACCGCTGTCCACATTCGCTCGCAGACTGATCCTCGCTGATTGCTCCGACCTCGCAGACTGCGCCTCGCGCAAAGCCAGGATGGAGCGGCTTGCCCGCGCGCTGGCCGATGAGGTTTCGGTCCGGTTGGACAACGAGGCAGCGGACGCCGACGTCTTCCTTCGTCCTGGAATGACCCTGCGGTCGTCCACCACGGATCAGGCCGCAGCCCTGTCGCTTCGGTCCGGCCACGACCAGTGGTTCAGAGCCTGGCTCGACCCAGTGCAAGCCGCAGCGGACGAGAACGCCTTGATTAGGGACGAAGCACTGATCCTGAATCGGGTCTGGTGCCATATGACCCGGGACAACGCCGAGGCTGCCATCGACTATGTAGCCCGCTCCGGCTTTGCGTCCGACTCCCCGGACACAGGTCAGGGACATCTCGTCAGCGCCCTGGTGAATATTGCCATCCACGCCGCCTGGAATCCTGAACTCACGGCTCCACTGCGCTCGGCCTCCGATCAGTCCTTCAAACAGGGTCGTCTGAGCGGCTATCACGCCGCCTACCTTGTCGATATCGACACCATGGCCGCACGTTCCGAACAGCGTATCGGCTTTCTGTGGGCCTGCGAGAATGGCCGAGCATATCCTGCGCCGCCTTTGATCAGCGAAGCCGAGGCGGCGGACCTGCGCCGCCTTTATCGCCTGCCGACGCTGGAAGAGGCGACGGAATCGCGATCCCGGCGATGCGCATCATAATCGTCTGAGGTTCAGGCCACTTCCGCCCCGAACCGATTGGGGCCGCGTGTCCCTGGCAGACACAACAGAACGACCAAGCTGATCAGACCGATGATGTAGGCCATGTTGTTGAAGAACAGCAGAAAGAACAGGGCCAGGTTCGGCTCTGGTGACTGCATCATGTCGTTCATCACGACCGGGAAAAGGCCGACGCAGAAGATCAGGAAAGGGACGGGCATCAGCCCCCACAAGGCGGACTTTCCCAGGTCGAGGATGCGGCGACTGACGGCGGCGGCCAGCAAGGCGATGTAGGCGACCACACTGGCCCCCATGACGGCAAAAAAGGGCGTGAGGTCCGGCATCAGGCCATAGCCCGAGACATCCACCTCTCTTGAATAGTAACCCGGTCCGCTTTCCACCGTCACGACTTCGGGGTGGGTCTCGGCAATCCGCATGGCCTCGGTCCAGAAGCTCGACATGACCCAGACCATGGCGGCGCCCATCACTACAAAGGTCAGCGCCACCGCAACGCCCGCATAGGGCCAGAACTGGCTGCGCCGGTCACGGCCGGAAAAACGTGTCAGGTTGCAAAAGCCGCGAATGATCGGATTGGTCATCAACGTTTCTCTGCCACCGGTTCCACCGTCAGCACCACGTTGTCCGGCGTCCCCAGCCCGCCGACCGGGCACCGCGCCGCCTTGAACTCCAGATCGTGGCAGATGCGGACCTCGCGCAGGCGGTTGCCTGAGGCGACAGCGACGTAGAGGGCATCACGGGGCAGGCCGGGGTTGGCGGCCACGAAGGCGTCGCGCAGTTGGCCGGCCGTAGGGCCGCGCGCGCCGGGGGCCAGAGTCGTGGGGTCAGGCCGGTTCAGGCCGTCGTACAACCGCGCGGCATCGGCGAAATAGGCCTCCGGTGTGTCCCAGCCACAGGTACCGTGCGCGGCCCATTCGTGCTGGACCAGATCGACCGAGGGCGTGCGGCACAGGTTGGCGCGGATGGTGGCCTCCGGCACCTGGGTCGCCGGGCGGCAGTAGCGCGGATAAGGCCGCCCGTCCGCATTGGGCCACAGTCCGTGCAGGGTCCAGCCGAAGCGGTTGCTGCTCCCGCAGGCCAGATCGCCCTTTCCGTCGCCGCCGCCCTTGCAGGTCTCGGGCATCCAGGTGACGGCCAGCATGTGGTACAGGACGGTCCGTCCGGCCACGACCTCGTCCGGCCTTACCCGCTCCATCTCGGGTGGGGGAAGACGTGTCGGCAGGATGCAGGTTTCGGGACCTGCCGCCGATGCCACGAGCGTGTCCGAAGCCGGACTTAGTCGCGCCTCGCACGACGCCAGCAAGATGCCGCCGAGTATCAGCAGGCCGATCAACCCCCGGCGTTCCATCACGCCGTCTCCGTCGTCGTTGCGTACAAAGTCGCCGCCACATCCTCGATCCGCTTGCGGATATCGGGTACGGCGATCGTCTCCCAGAAGGCCGCCCGCGCCGGCGGGCCCAGGACCAGCAGCCGGTCGTCCGGCACGCCGTCGGCGTTCAGCACGCGCCCCTGCGCATCCAGATCCAGCCCCAGCCGCAGCGCATCCAGCCGTGCCCTCCCTGTCGCGATCAGCGGTCCGGTCAGGGCATCCTTCGCGGGGTCATGCCCCGGCCCGGTGCAGTCGATCAGCCAGTGGCCGGTGATCGGCGGCTGCTCCGGCCCGCGCCGGGGTCGCCAGTCCAGGCTGACGCCCGTCTCGTCGTGATCGATCCGCCGGACGCGGCCTGCCACGATCGTCAGGCGACCCTCGGCCTCCAGCGCCTCCAGCGAGGCGGCGATGCTGTCCGCGATCCGGTGCCGGTGCACGTCCCACCACGGGCGCAGGTGGCGCAGGAACCGCGCCCTCAGATCGCTGTCCGCCGCCGCCCACAGATCGGCGGTGACCGGCCTCAGACCCTCCATCACCGAGCGCCAGCCACTCTCGTCCGCCATGCGCCGGGCCTCGGCCAGACGACGCGAGGCGGGGGCCAGCTTCAGCATGCCGGTGGGTGTCGACGGGGTGTCGGGCATCGCCTCATGCGCTCGGGGCTTCAGCCCGCGCCGCGACAGGGCTGTCGCTCTGCCTTGCCACCCTCGCGCCACCAGCCATTGCACCATGTCCACCATGGTCAGGCCGGTGCCGACGATGATCACGACGTCCTCGTCCGCAATCCGGTCCAGCGCCCCGGAGGCCCAGGGATCGCCGACGACCCGACCCTTGCCCGCGTCCGATGCGGCCGTCTTCGGGGCCGGGTTTCCGGTGGCCAGCACGACGGCGTCAGCCTCGATCAAACGACCGTCGGCCAGTCGCACGGCGGTGTCCTCGACCGCTACGGCTTCTCCAACGACGCGGGTGATCAGGCCCGGATGCGCCGCCTCGACGCCCGCCATCCGGTCCTGCACATAGAGGCCGTACAGCCGCCGGGGCGCGAATCCTTCGAGCGCGGCATGATCGGGATGATGAGCCTGAAGCCACTGCACGAAGTCGTCGGGTCGCCCTTCGTCCGCGCTCATCCGGTTGGACCGGACGTTCAGCAGATGCCCGTCGAACGGCGTCGAATAGGCCACGCCGAGGCCCATGTCGGCGTCGCGGTCGATGATCGTTGATGCGATCCCGCTTTCGGCCAGCCGTGCTGCCAGCATGGCCCCGGAAAATCCGCCGCCGACGATGGCGATGTGTCTGCCTGTCATGGCTCCCCCGAACCTGAGCCCGTCTGGCTCAGATTTCCTGGTTGTACTCGCCGATCTCGGAGTACTTGGCCAGTCGCGGCTTCACTTCCTCGTGGAACAGGGCGCGCATGTCGTCGGCCGAGTGCATGCTTTCGACCACCACCACCAGCTCCGGCTTGTTGGACGAGGCGCGGACCAGCACCCAGGATCCGTCGTCCAGATGCACGCGCACGCCGTTGACGGTGATGGCCTCGACGATCTTGCGCCCCAGGATCGATCCGCCCGCATCGGCCAGGGCCTGATATTCCGCCACGATCCTCTCCAGCACCTCGTATTTGAGCTCGTCGTCGCAGTGCGGCGACATGGTCAGGCTGGTCCAGGCGTCGGGCAGGGCGGCCTTCAGCTCGGACAGCTTCTTACCGGGGTTGCGGTCCAGCATGGCCAGCACGGCGCCCGCCGCGACAATGCCATCGTCATAGCCGTGGCCCAGGGGCGCATTGAAGAAGAAATGCCCCGACTTCTCGAACCCGGCCAGGGCCCCCAGTTCGGCGGTCTTGCGCTTGATGTAGCTGTGGCCGGTCTTCCAGTAGACGGTCTCAGCACCATTGGCTTTCAGCACCTCATCGGTCTTGTACAGACCCGTCGATTTCACATCGACGACGAAGGTGGCGTTGGGGTGCAGGGCCGACAGGTCGCGGCCCAGCATCAGGCCGATCTTGTCGGCATAGATTTCCTCGCCCGTGTCGTCCACCACGCCGCAGCGGTCACCGTCGCCGTCGAAGCCCAGAGCCAGGTCGGCACCCGTCTCGCGCACCTTCGCCGCCATCTGCATCAGCATGGCGTGGTCTTCGGGGTTCGGATTGTATTTGGGGAAGGTGTAGTCCAGCTCGGTGTCCATCTCGATCACCTCGGCCCCCATCCGGCGCAGGGCCTCGGGCGCAAACGCCCCGGCCGTGCCGTTGCCGCAGGCCGCGACCACCTTGATCGGACGCGTCAGCTTCACCTTGGACACGATGTCGGCCAGATAGGCTTCGCGGAAGCCCTCAATGCGGGTCAGCGAGCCGCCGCTACGGCCCACGCCCTCGCCGTTCAGGACGATGTCCTTCAACCGCCCGATCTCGTCCGGGCCGAAGGTCAGCGGCGGCTGGGCCCCCATCTTGACCCCGGTCCAGCCGTTTTCGTTATGGCTTGCGGTGACCATGGCCACGCACGGTGCCTCCAGCTCGAACTGGGCAAAATAGGCTGTCGGCGACAGGGCCAGGCCGATGTCCAGCACCTCCATCCCGCCTTCCAGCAGACCCAGGGTCAGCGCCTGTTTTACCGACAGGGAATAGGAGCGGTAGTCGTGGCCCACCACGATCCGGGGCGTCTGGCCGATCTCGTGCACATAGGTGGCCAGGCCCAGGCCGAGGGCCTGGATGCCCAGCAGATTGATCTCCTTTTCCAGGATCCAGCGGGCATCGTACTCACGGAACCCTGTCGGCTTGACCAGGGGTGTCGTCTCATAGTCGGCCGTATTGGGTTTCAGATCCTGGCGGGGTTTGATCATCGTCTCGTCCTGATGCGTTTCGCCCTTGGTATAGACCGGGCGTCGGGACCGTCACAACGCGAGAGGGGCACAAGTGCTGCAAACCTTGACCGGTCAGTGGCCCCGGCCTACCGAAAACGGACCTGTTTGGAGAGTTGAATGCCCCGCCTGATCCTGCTGCGTCACGGCCAGAGCCAGTGGAACCTGGAAAACCGCTTCACCGGATGGGTCGATGTCGATCTGACCGCCGAGGGCGAGGCCCAGGCCCGCAAGGGCGGCGAACTGATCGCCCAGGCCGGGTTTCGTCCTGCGGTGATGTTCACCTCGGTGCTCAAGCGCGCGACACGAACCGGAGCCTTGGCAATGGACTCCGCAGGACTGAAGGACATCCCTGTCGTCGAGGACTGGCGCCTGAACGAGCGTCACTATGGCGGCCTGACCGGGCTGGACAAGGCCGAGACGGCGGCCAAGCACGGCGAGGACCAGGTGAAGATCTGGCGGCGCAGCTACGACATTCCGCCGCCGCCGCTGGCTCCGGGCGGCGAGTGGGATTTCGCCGGCGATCCCCGCTATGCCGACAAGGCGATCCCGGACACCGAGAGCCTGAAGACCACTCTGGACCGCGTCCTGCCTTATTGGAACGAGGCGATCGCGCCGCGGCTGAAGGCGGGCGAGGACGTGCTGATCGCGGCGCATGGCAACTCGCTGCGGGCGATTGTCAAACATCTGTTCGCCGTGCCGGACGACCGGATCGTCGGGGTCGAGATTCCGACCGGCAATCCGCTGGAGATCGATCTGGACGCCGGCCTGAGCCCGACCGCCGCGCGCTATCTGGACGCCGCGCGAGCCACCGACCTGCCGCCCCTGCCGGAAAGCGCAACATGACCGACGCCCAGGCTGCGTCCGACGATATCCGCTTCATGGGCCGGGCCATTGCCCTGGCGCGGGGCAATATGGGCCAGACCTGGCCCAATCCGTCGGTCGGCTGCGTCATCGTCAAGGACGGCGAGGTCGTGTCGGAAGCTGCAACCGCGTCAGGCGGACGGCCCCATGCCGAAGAACAGGCCGTGCCTGCGGCAGGCGACAAGGCGCGCGGTTCCACCGCCTATGTCACCATGGAGCCCTGCGGTGCCCGATCGTCGGGCCGGACGTCGTGCTCGCACTTCCTGATCGACGCGGGCGTCGCGCGGGTCGTCATCGCCGCCGTCGATCCTTCTCCGTTCGCGTCCGGGCGCGGCGTCGAGCGGCTGAAAAAGGCGGGGCTGGAGGTCGAGACCGGCCTGCTGGCCGATCAGGCGGCGGTTCTGTACGAAGGCTATCTGCATCGGGTCGAGACCGGGCGGCCGATGGTGCGCATCAGCGCCGATGGCGAAGGCTTCGACGCGCGCTTCGCCGCCTCGGCCAAGGCGGACCTGAACACCGAGCTGAAACGCCTGGGCGAGGCCGGCTATACCCGTGTCTGGGTCGGGCCGGGCGAGCTTGCCGAAGCCCTTGCCGAACAGGGCTTGCTGACCGCCTGATCTTCGTCTCCCGCAAGGCTTCCTTAAAGCCTCGCCGTTAAGGATGAACGCCATGACGGGGGAAACCGCGAACACGGTCGCCAGAAGGCGCATCGAACAGGCCGAACTGGACGCCATCTGCGCCCGGCACGACCGCCTGTGGCAGGCCAAGCCGGGCGGGGCCCGTGCCGTCTTCGCCTGGATGGACCTGTCGGGTCTGGACCTCAGTGGCCGACACCTCGCCGATGCAGATTTTTCCGCCGCCTGCATGATCGGGGCGAACCTTTCCGGCTCGCGGCTGGACAATGCCGTCTTCTTCGGCACGGACATGCAGGACTGCAATCTGGCCGAAGCCAGCCTGCGCCGGGCAGATTTGCGCGGGGCCTGTCTGCGCGGGGCCGACCTGACGGGGGCCGATCTGTTCGAAGCCGACCTGCGTGAAGGCACCATTGCCTCCGCCGACGCCAAGATGGGTTACCGCGTCATCGAGGCGCGCTCGCGCAACGAGACCCAGGCGCAAGGGGCCTGTCTGGCCGGGGCCAATCTGGAACGATCCAAGCTGACCGGCGTGGTCGCCGTCGCTGCTGACTTCTCCGACGCCATCATGAAGGACTGCAAGCTGGTCCGCGCCAACCTGAAACAGGCCAGTTTTCGCGGTGCCGACCTGGCCGGGGCCGATCTGTCCGGGGCGGACCTTTCGGGCGCCGATCTGCGCGACGCCATTCTGGTCGGGGTGAAGTCGGCCATGTGGCGCACCGACGGGGCCGACATGTCCGGAGCCCTGACCGACACCAAGTCTGCGGGCGAGCCCGTTTCGCGCATGCCCGCCGCCAGCATGCTGGCCGAACACGCCCAGTGGTGCGAGAGCGGCGGCGCATCCGGCCAGCCTTCGGTGTTCGACGGCGTCGACCTGCGGGCCTTGCGGGCGATCACCGGCTACAATCTGACGGCGCTGTCGGCCAAGGGCGCAGTTTTTTACGGTCTCGATATGGAGGGTGTGCAGCTTCAGGGCGCGCATCTGGAGGGGGCCGATCTGCGCTCCGTCAATCTGAAGGGTGCCGATCTACGCGGTGCCCGTCTGAAGAACGCGCGTCTGAATGGGTCCGACATGCGTGGGGCGCAGCTGGGGCCGCTGATGATCGCGGCGGATCGGCTGCTGCCCGCAGATCTGACCGGGGCCAGCCTGCGCGGTGTCGATCTGTCAGGGGCCGACATGAAGCGCGCGGTGCTGACCGGTGCCGACCTCAGCCGCGCTCGCCTGCACGGAGCCTGCCTGCGCCAGGCGGAACTCACCGATGCCGACACCCATGGCACCCACGGCCTGGAAGCGGCGCTGAGCGCCTGACGCGAAAAAAGGGGCGGCGCGAACGCCACCCCTTCATCACATTTGCCCTATCGCACGATCGCGCGACTTGAGGGCGTTCAGCTTCAGGCAGCCTTGGTCTTCTTGCCTTCGATCAGAGCCTTGCCCGAACCGATCTCGATCCGGCGGGGCTTCAGCGCCTCGGGCAGTTCGCGGGCCAGTTCGATGGACAGAAGGCCGTTGACCAGGTCCGCGCCCTTCACGATCACATAGTCGGCCAGCTGGAACCGGCGCTCGAAGTCGCGCTCGGCCAGGCCGCGATGCAGATAGGTCCGCTGCTCTACATCGTCATTGGCGGTCTTGCGGCCTGTGACGGTCAGCAGGTTTTCCTTGACCTCGAGGTTCAGCTCGTCGGGCTTGAAGCCGGCCACGGCGATCTCGATGCGATAAGCATTCTCGCCCGTCGTCTCGATGTTGTAGGGCGGCCAGCCGTTTTCCTGGCTGGTGCGCGCGGCGCTTTCCAGAAGACTGGCCAGACGGTCGAAGCCGACGGCGGAACGATAGAGGGGGGTAAAGTCGACAGTACGCATGTCATCCTCCTGAGGATCAGCAAGGTTGAACCGTTCCCGCGTTTTCAAAGCCCGGAACGGCGGTTGGGGATCAGCCCGCACGGCCCGATGTTCGGCCCCGTCCGGTCTGGAGGACCCGGTATCGGCATCCTCAGACCACGATGTGGGAAGCGGTTTTGCGCCGTCAAGGGCTCTTGCCGATTGCGGCCAACTGTCGTGCAGGCCGGATACGGACTTGCCCCGCACGGGCGGGATGGTCAGGGTGGCCTTCGACCTTTCAACGCATCGGAACCCCGCTCATGCGCCTGCTCACCCTCGCCGCCCTGTCGGCCCTTGCCCTGCCGACCACCGCACTGGCCCAGGCCTTGCCCGCCATGCCGACGCTGAATGAGACCCCGGCTCAGCGGGCCGACCGTCGGGCCGCCATGACGCCGCCTGTGGCACAAGAGGATGCCGCGCTGCAGGCCGCGATCGGCTCCGACACCCGGCCCGCCGCCGACATCGCCCGCGACGCCTATCGCCATCCGTTCGAGACACTGACCTTCTGGGGCCTGCAGCCTGGCCTGACCGTGGTCGAGATCGAGCCCGGCCGCGCGGGCTGGTGGAGTCAGATTCTGCAACCCTATGCCGAGGCCACGGGCGGTCGCTACGTCGCCGTCAATCGCCCGCTGGAATCCATGCAGGTAGAGGACGGCCAGGCCGACATGGTCATCGTCGCCCGCGCCTTTCACAACTGGCATCGCTCGAACCCTCCGCGCACCGACGCCTATCTGGCCGCCTTCTTCAAGGCGCTGAAGCCCGGCGGCGTTCTGGCCGTCGAACAGCATCGCAGCGTCGACGGTCTGAACGCCGATGTGACGGCCCCGACGGGCTACATGCCCGAAAGCTGGGTCATCCGCGCAGCTCAGAATGCGGGCTTTGTGCTGGATGCCCGAAGCGAGCTGAACGCCAATGCCGCCGACGACCGGGATCATCCGTTCGGCGTCTGGACTCTGCCGCCCGTGCGTCGGTCCGAACAGGACGGCCGCACCCTGACCGCCGAGGAACGCGCCGCCTTTGACGCCATCGGCGAAAGCGACCGCATGACCCTGCGTTTCCGCAAACCCGAGTAGGCTTCGGTTTTGACCCTGACGGTGAACATGTTTACTCCCGGCGGCACGACGACCGACGGGGAGGTTTGATGGCGCAGCGGACGACGGACGGCGGTCTTTTCGCCTCGCGCCGGTCGTGGCTGGCGGGAACGGCCGCGCTGGGTCTCTTCATGGTCTCCGGTTGTGGTCGCAGCGACGAAAAGGCCGCTCCCAAGGCCGAACCCTCTGCCCCTCAGGGTCCGCCCGAGGGGTCGCTGGAATGGGCCGTGGCCGGGGCCTGGCGATCGGCCTCTGACCGGGCCCGCGATGCCGATCGCCATCCGATGGAGACGCTGCGGTTCTTCGGCCTGCAGCCCACCATGACGGTCGTGGACTTCTGGCCCGGAAGCGGCTGGTATACCGAAATTCTGGCTCCCTATCTGGCGGAAGGGCGCGGCACCTATGTCGCCGCCGGCTTCCAGACCGGACCTCTGACCGATCCCGCCCAGAGCGCCCTGATGGCGGCGTTCGAACAGCGGTTCACCGCCGACAAGGACCTGTATGGCGAAATCGTCCTCAGCGCCTTCGGCCCCACGTCAGGACCCGTGGCCGAGGCGGGCACCGCTGACATGGTTCTGTTCATGCGCTTCATCCATGCCTGGATGGCGGCAGGCATAGCGGAAAAGGCCTTTGCCGACGCCTTCGCGGCGCTGCGACCCGGCGGTATTCTGGGTATTGAGCAGCATCGACTGGCACCCGACAAGGATCAGGATCCTGCCGCCGCCAGCGGCTATGTCCAGGAGGCCTTCGTAAGACAGCTGGCTGCCGAGGCCGGGTTTGTCTTCGTCGGCGCATCGGAGATCAACGCCAATCCGGATGACGATACCGAACATCCTTTTGGTGTCGAGACCCTGGCTCCCCGCCGTCTGACAGCGCCCGCTGGCGAACCGGCCGACCCGGAGTTCGACCGCACCGAGTATGATGCGATCGGCGAGAGCGATCGCATGACGCTGAAGTTCAGGAAACCAGAGTGACCGACACGTCCGCTTTTACCGCCGACGCCCCGTTGATGGGGGTTCCGGGGGCCGCCCCACCTCCGGGCGGCAAGGGCGAGTGGTTTCGCGGGGCCGGCGGTCTTCGGCTTCGCGCCGCCTTCTGGACGCCCTCGACCCTGGTTGCCACTAAGCCGCACGGCACGGTCGTCGTCAGTCCCGGCCGGACCGAGCCGATCGAGAAATATTACGAAGTCATCGGCAACTTCCTGGCACGCGGCTGGTGCGTTCTGGCTCATGACTGGCGCGGGCAGGGTCTGTCGGCCCGGTTGTTGCCCGACCGGCTGAAGGGTCACGCCCGCGCGGTCGAGGAGTTTCTCGATGACTATGACCGGCTGATGGATGCGTTCGAGGATCGGGCACCCAAGCCCTGGATCATGGTCGGACACTCCATGGGCGGGGTGCTGAACCTCATGAGCCTGGAGCAGGGCGAAACGCGCTTTGCCGGAGCCATCCTGTCCGGCCCCATGCTGCGCATCAAGACGGGCAAGCGGGCCATGTGGTCGGTCAAGCTGGCCGTGCGCTGGAACCTGCGGCACGGCCGGGCCGGGGACTATGTGCTGGGCGACGCCGACGACCCGTTCGACCACACGTTCGAAAAGGACGCCCTGACCACGGATGAGGCCCGGTATGATCAGTGGCGGCAGCAACTGTATGCCTGTCCGCATCTGGCGGTCGGTGGCCCCACCTGGGGCTGGCTGGCTTTTGGCCTGGATGTCGGCGAGCGTGCGCTGAAGACTGGCGCACTGAAATCGGTCCGTATACCGGTCTGTATCGTTCAGGCCGCTGACGATGACCGGGTCTGGAAGCAGAGCAGCCAATGGGCCACCAGACGCATTCCTCGCGGACGCTATGTCGAAGTGTCGGGCGCCAGACACGAGGTCATCATGGAGACCGACGACAAGCGCGCGGTCTTTCTCGAAGAGTTTGATGTCATGGCGGCCGAGGTCGCGCCGGTGGCGCGCGTGCCGGAATCCGCGGCGGCGTTCGAAACCGCCTAGAGGGCGGCCCGTCTGAGCGTTACCAGTGCCTGCTCCCGGATCGACACGTCGCCCACGGCCAGGATTTGGCCGTTGCCATCAGGCACTTCGCCCCGCCAGTTGGTGACGGCTCCGCCTGCGGCTTCAACCAGAGGCACCAGGGCCGACCAGTCCCAGACCTTCAGACTGGTCTCGGCCACCAGATCGATCCGGCCTGCCGCGATCATGGCATAGGCATAGGCGTCGCAGCCCAACCGGGCGAGCCGCGCTGCCGCCCGCACCTGTGTCCAGGCTCCCAGTTCGGCACCGGTGAAAATGTCGGGGTCGGTCGTGGCTATCACCGCCTCGGTCAGAGCCGTGCAAGGCCGCACCTTGAGGACTTGGGTTTGTCCCGCTTTCAGCAGCCGGGCACCCGACGGCCCCCCGATGAAGATTTCGTCCAGATAGGGCTGTCCGATAATCCCCACGGTCGGCCGTTCGCCGACACGAAGACCGATCAGATTGGTCCACAGCGGCAGGCCAGCAATGAACGCGCGCGTGCCATCGATGGGATCCAGGACCCAGACGTGCTCGGCGTCCGGTCGGTCCTCGCCATACTCTTCACCGATCACGCCGTGGTCGGGATAGCGGTCGGCGATCATCTTGCGCAGAGCGACCTCGGCCTCACGGTCGGCCTGGGTGACGGGATCGAACGCACCGGGCCCACCCTTGTCGATCTGCTCATACTCGCCCCTGAAGAAGGGCAGGCTGACCCGCGCAGCCTCGCGGGCCAGATCGGTGGCGAACAGTTCAAACTCGGTCATGGGCTCCGGATAGACAACCGTTCCGACGGAGTCACCATTCCTTCTCGTCAGGCTGCTTTGCCGTCGTGCAATGACTTGGCCAGGTCCAGCAGGCGGCGGCGCGGGCGTTCGTCCAGTTGATAGTAGGCCTGGATCAGGTCCAGGGTTTCCTTGCGGGAAAACATCTCGCCGCCCTGGCCGCTACCGCCGCGCTCGATGGCCTCTTCCAGTCCGTCGTAGAAATAGCTGACCGGCGACTCCAGAGCCTCAGCCAGTTGCCACAGCCGCGCGGCCGAGATGCGATTGGCCCCGCACTCGTATTTCTGGATCTGCTGAAAGCGGATGCCGACCTGTGTGGCCAGCTGTTGCTGGGTCAGTCCCAGTAGACGACGCCGACGACGAAGGCGGCGTCCGAGATGAAGATCGATGTCCGTAGCCATATACCCGTTCCCTGCTCGACTGTCCTGATGTGGGACAACTCGCCTGTCACGGCGCAAGGGGCGTGCCGGGCTCGCGCCCTGAGGGAATGCGGCGGAAAAAGGAACGTCGGCGCACGGAGTTTGCCCGTCCACGCAACCTCATTGTCGCAGGTGCATTTACTGCGCGAGCTTCGCTTTGGAAGAGAGGGACTAAACTATGGGTATTCTTGGATGGATCATCATCGGCATCGTCGCCGGTTGGTTGGCAGAAAAGGTCATGGGCCGTAGCCACGGCCTGATCACGAACCTTATCGTGGGCATCGTCGGCGCCATTCTGGGCGGCTGGATTTCGGGTACGTTCCTGGGCATTCCCGTGGGGGGCTTCAACTTCGTCACTCTGATCGTGGCGTTCCTGGGTGCCTGCCTGCTGCTGTTCCTGCTGGGACTGGTCAAGCGGCGCGCCTGATCTTCGGATCGGTGAATATGAAGAAGGCGGCTCCTTTCGGAGCCGCCTTTTTTCTTGTGTGGTGTAGCGTCCGGTAGAAGCTCGTGACGTCTGATGAAATCCTATGCGCCGCTGCGGTAGCAGAAATGTCCTCCATGTTAAGACAAAGGCTCATAGCGGTTCTGGCCATGGCTGTTGGTTCAGCTCATCCTTTGCTTTCAATCAGTTACCGGATCGTGACAGCGCACCAAGGCCAAACTATCGACCGTCGCAGTGTTCCCGATCGGTGACGGAACCAGCCGACAGCAGACACAAAAAAGGGCGGCTCCGTCAGGAGCCGCCCTCTTCTGTTTGTTAAACGTCGCTTATTCGGGCGAGGTCATATCGTCGTCACCGTCGGTGGTCGGCGGCGATGCCGGATCCGTCGGCTCGGTCGGCAGCGTCGGAGCGCTGGCGTCCGGGGGAGTCATCGGCTCCGATGTGGGAGCGGGCGGCGTCGCCTCAGCCGGAGCCGGGGCCGCACCTTCGATTGCTGGAGCGGCTTGGAACTCGGTCGAGGACCAGCCGACGGTCACGCCCGGACCATTCTGTTCGACGCCGCCCGAAACGGGTACGCCGCGCAGTTGGCCGTCGGTGCCGCGAACGGTCAGTTCCTGACCTGCGGGAGTCGAGCGGGCACCTTCAAGCGTGCCGAGCGGAGCGCCGTCAACCCCGCTGACAGGGGCACCTGGCGTCAGGGTCAAGGTCTGGGGCTGGGCCGGAGTAGCGGGCGCGGCCGGAGCCATCGGCTCTTGCGGCTGTGTCGCTGGGGCGGGGGGTGAGGGGGGCGTTTGCGGAGCCGTGCTGTCCTGGGCGAACGCAGGAGCGGTCATGAGGAGCAGGCCGGCAACGCCACTTAGCAGCGCGGTCTTACGCATGATATTTTCCTTGTTACGCGAGCAGGGAGGCTCGCCACTGTATGAAAACACACTCCATTGCAGTTTGTTTCGCTTGCCGCGAAATGACCTTCTCAATGCCGGGTTTGACCGATTCCTGGTCCAAGTCGGCCACAGGCGTAACCCTAGGCGCTGCTGGCAACACATCAAAAAGGGCGGCGAAATCGAGTCTCGCCGCCCAGTCTATGCCATCGTCCGAAGGATCAGTCCTCGCGCACGCGCTTCTTGCGGAAGCTGGGGTTCAGAACGGCCTTGCGCAGGCGGATCGACTTGGGCGTGACCTCGACCAGTTCGTCTTCCTCGATATAGGCGATGGCCTGTTCCAGCGACGGGCGGCGTGGCGGGGTCAGGCGAACGGCTTCGTCCTTGCCGGCGGCGCGGATGTTGTTCAACTGCTTGGCCTTCATCGGATTAACGTCCAGGTCGTCCCAGCGCGCGTTTTCGCCGATGATCATGCCCTGATAGGTCTTCTCGCCACCGCCTACGAACATCACGCCGCGATCTTCTAGGTTCCACAGGGCAAAAGCTGCCGTCTCTCCGTCCGAGTTAGAGATCAGCACGCCTTTCAGACGCCCCTCGATCCGGCCCTTGTGCGGCTCATAGTGGCTGAACACGCGGTTAAGCACGCCAGAGCCGCGCGTGTCGGTCAGGAACTCGCCCTGATAGCCGATCAGCGAGCGCGACGGGCAGGACAGCTGGATGCGCGTCTTGCCGGCACCCGACGGACCCATGTCCTTCAGCTCGGCCTTGCGGGCCGAAAGCTTCTCGATGACGACGCCGGAGTATTCGTCGTCGACGTCGATCATGACGTCCTCGATCGGCTCCATCTTCTCGCCGTTCTCGCCGGTCTGATAGACCACGCGTGGACGGCTGATCGACAGCTCGAAGCCCTCGCGGCGCATGTTCTCGATCAGAACGCCCAGTTGCAGTTCGCCCCGACCGGCGACCTCGAAGGCGTCCTTGCCGCCCGTCTCGGTGACGCGGATGGCGACATTGGCCTCCGCCTCCTTGAGCAGGCGGTCGCGGATCACGCGCGACTGGACCTTGTCACCTTCACGACCGGCCAGCGGACTGTCGTTGACCGAAACGGTCATGGAGATGGTGGGCGGATCGATCGGCTGGGCGGGCAGGGCCTCGGTCACTTCCAGAGCGCACAGGGTGTCGGCCACGGTGGCCTTGGACATACCGGCGATGGCGACGATGTCACCGGCCTCTGCACCCTCTTCGACCGGCTGGCGCTTCAGGCCGCGGAAGGCCAGCACCTTGGTGATCCGGCCTTGTTCGATGGTCTTGCCGTCGCGGTCCAACGCCTTGATGGCCAGACCGGGATAGGCCTTGCCGCTTTCGATACGGCCGGTCAGCAGGCGGCCCAGGAAGGGATCGCTCTCGATCAGGACGTTCAGGATCTGGAACGGCTTGTCCTTGTTCTCGACCTGTTTGGGCGGCGGCACGTGGCGCACGATCAGGTCGAACAGCGGGCCCAGATTGTCGGACGGCTGGTTCAAGTCCAGCGTGGCCCAGCCGGCGCGGCCCGAGGCATAGATGTGGGGGAAGTCCAGCTGCTCGTCCGTCGCGCCGATAGCGGCGAACAGGTCGAAGGCGGCATTGTGAACGCGGTCCGGATCGGCGTGCGCACGGTCGACCTTGTTGATGCACAGGATCGGCTTCAGGCCCATCTTCAGCGCCTTGGTCAGCACGAACTTGGTCTGGGGCATGACGCCCTCTTCGGCGTCGACCAGCAGGACGCAGCCGTCCACCATGCCCAGGATCCGCTCCACCTCGCCACCGAAGTCGGCGTGGCCGGGGGTGTCGATGATGTTGATGCGGGTCTCGCCCGCCTCGCCGTTCCACAGCACCGATGTGGCCTTGGCCAGGATGGTGATGCCGCGCTCGCGCTCCTGATCGTTGGAGTCCATGGCGCGCTCGGTCGTCGCCTCATTGGCTCGGAAGACGCCGGACTGGGCCAGAAGCTGGTCCACCAGCGTGGTCTTGCCGTGGTCGACGTGGGCGATGATGGCGACGTTGCGCAGGTTCATTTGAAAATCACGAATAGGCGGCCGGAAAGCAGGGGCCGCTCGGCAGAGGCATAATTGCGGGAAGGCGCGCGCCTCTTACCGAAGCGCGCGCCGAAAAGCCACCCTATTGCCCGGTTGGGGCGGATTGAAGGCCTAGACCTTGGCCGACTGTCTGCGCGCCCAGGTATAGAGGCCAAGGGTCAGGACGATGAAGACCGTCACGCCCACCAACGTCGCAGGCCATGCCGAGCCTTCCGGCAGAAGCGCGAAGGGCTCGCCCGTGCCGGTCCCCACTACGACGGCGGCCGTGAAGACACCGAACAGGCTCTCGCCCACGATCAGGCCGGATGCCAGCAGAACCCCCATACGCTGGCCCACCTCGGAAAAGCGCGTACCCGCGACCCAGCGGTTATAGATCGTCCCCGCCACGGCACCGATCACGAGCATCACGGTGACCGCCGCCGGCAGATAGACGCCGATCCCCGCCGCCAGCGGCGGCAGCTTGAGCCGATCTTTCGTGGAACGTCGCAGGACTTCGTCCAACACGATGATGGCGGCCCCGATCAGAACGCCGATGCCTATCAGGTCCCAACGCAAGTCCCCTTCGATCACCCCGCGGGCCAGGCCAGAGATCAGGGTGGCCTGCGGGGCGGGCAGGGGATCGGTCCCTTCCACGACCGGCGGCGGGCCACCCACGAAGCCATAGGCCTGGTTCAAGAGGTCCAGAATGAAGGGGATGACCAGTGCTCCGGCCACGACGCCGACGATCAGGGCCGTCTGTTGACGCCAGGGCGTGGCCTCGACCAACTGGCCAGTCTTGAGGTCCTGCAAATTGTCGTTGGCAATGATAGCCACGGCGAAGATCACCGCCGTCACGATCAGGGCGAAGGCGATCACCGACGGATCTGCGGGCACTCCGGTGATGGACATAGCTCCCAGCATCAGCAGAGAGGCAATAATGATGGCCAGTATGCCGACACCCGATACGGGTGAGTTGGAGCTGCCGATCAACCCGGCCATATAGCCGCAGATCGCCGCCACCGCGAAGCCGATGACCAGCACATAAGCCAGGCCGCCGATGACCAGCAGGGCCGAAGCCTCAGCCAGGCTGGTGCCTTGGGCGAACACCCACAGCAGCACGGCGATACCGGCCAGACACAGGGCCGAGATGATGCCGACGATGCCGATGGGAATATCGGCCTCGGTGCGGTCCAGAACTTCGCCCGACTTGCGCCGGGCCGAGGCGGCCAGGGCCGAAGTCAGTCCCCCGACCAGGGGCCCCGCCAGCTTGAGCAGGGTCCAGATCGCGGCCACGCCGATGACGCCCGCACCGATGAAGCGCACCTGCTGCGCCCAGACCAGGGTTGCTGCCTCCTCGGCAACGCCGGGCGTTCCCTGCATGGCGGTCATGATGGGCACGGCCACGCCCCAGGCGATGATCAGCCCTAGCAGCTGAGCCAGACCCACGGCCAGGCCGATCAGATGCCCGGCCCCGATCAGGGCGAAGTTCAGGCTGAAGCCCAGTCCCGTGGCCCCCACGCCGAAGGGGGTCGGCACGCGACTGAAAAATCCCACGCCCTCGGTCAGAACCCGTGCCTTGGCCAGCCAACTGAACAGGGCGGCAAGCAAGGCTGCCCCCGCCACGACCCACAGGCCGGTCTTGTTCTCGCGCACCGCGCTCTCGGTCTGGGCGGCCCCCCGCGAGCCGACCTTCAACACCTCTGCGGCGGCGCGGCCCTCCGGATAAGGCAGGCCGCCTTGGACCACCAGCGACCGGCGCAACGGAATGGAGAAGGTGACACCCAGAATTCCTCCCAGGATGCAGATCGCCACCGACTGCCAGAACGGAAAGTCCATCCACCAGCCGATCATCACCAGGGCCGGAAGCACGAATATGATGGCGCTCATCGAGCCGCCGACCGAGGCCACCGTCTGGACCGTCATATTCTCCCAGATGGTCGAGGTCTTGACGGCTCGCAGCAAGGCCATCGAAATCACTGCCGCAGGGATTGCAGAGGCGAACGTCAGCCCGACCAGCAGGCCCAGATAGGTGTTGGCTGCCGTAAACACGACTGCCAGGAGCGAACCGAGCACGAGGGCGCGAAGGGTCAGTTCGAGGCGGCGCGGTGCAGGGGGTGTCACCGCTGTGGGCGTGTCGGTTTCAACTGTCATGGCGGCGTCCTCCCCGAAATCGAAGGGAGGTAAGCCTGAAAACATCATGGCGGCAATCGTCGATGTCGGGTTAAGCCTGCCCCATGCCTGAACTCCCCGAGGTCGAGACTGTCCGCCGTGGCCTGGAACCCGTGCTGGCCGGGGCGCGTCTGACCCATGTGCGCCAGAACCGGCCCGACCTGCGTTTTCCGTTTCCCGAGCGGTTCGTCGAACGGCTGGAAGGGGCGACGGTCCAGCGCATCGACCGCCGCGCCAAATATCTGCTGATGCCGCTGTCGACGGGCGAAACCTGGGTCACCCATCTGGGCATGACCGGCCGCTTCACTCTGGACGGCACCCAGCTGGGCGAGTTCGAGGAACCGGCTCCCATTTCGGGCAAGCACGAACACGTCAGCCTGTGCGCTGTCTCCGGCAAGGCCCGCACCCGCATCGGCTTCGCCGACGCCCGCCGCTTCGGCTTCATGGGCCTGATCCCCAGCGAGGCTGTCGACAGCCACCCCTGGTTCGACCGCATGGGGCCCGAACCGCTGGGCAACCACTTCTCCGGCGCGCACCTGGCCGAGGCGTTTCGCAACAAGGCCCAGAACATCAAGGTGACCTTGCTGGACCAGCGGATCGTGGCGGGCCTGGGCAATATCTATGTGTGCGAGGCTCTGTACCGCGCCCGCATCTCGCCCCTGATCGCGGCGGGCAAGGTTTCGCGGCCCCGGCTGGAAGTCCTCGTCGCCGTCATCCGCGACGTGCTGAACGACGCCATCGCCGCCGGCGGCTCCACCTTGCGCGACTTCGCCAATGCGGATGGTGGCCAGGGCTATTTCCAGCACCGCTTCGGCGTCTATGGCCGCGAAGGCCAGCCATGTCTGGGTGAGGGCTGTAGCGGGACGGTCAGACGCATCGTCCAGGCCGGACGCTCCACCTTCTACTGCCCGTCCTGCCAGAGGCGCTGAGATGACCCACCGCAAGACCCATCTCTGGATCAGCCTGATCGTCGGCCTGGCCGTATGGGGCGTCTATTTCGGCCATGTGATCCAGTCGTTCCGGCGCGGCGATCCCGGCAATCTGGCCCTGTGGTTCCTCGGGGCCCTGGCCGTCATCGTCCTGGCCGAGACGGTCGCGACCGGCCTGATCGCCTGGCTGTTCCGCCGACGGGCACGGGTTCTGGACGAAGGTCCGACGCTTCAGGCCGCGCTCAAGGCCAGCCACGTCGCCCTGATGATCCTGGTCGCCCTGGTTCTGATCACGGCGGCCGGCCTCGCCGCGGCCAGTCTGTTCGGCTGGACCATGGACCTGTCGGCCGCCCGCACCCAGGTTCTGGCGGCCAATGCCCTTCTGGCCATTGTGGTGGTGGCCGAACTGTGCCGCGCGGCCCTGACCCTGGCGCTGATCCCGCGCCGCTGACGACCTACTTGCGCAGGGCGTGGCCCTCTTGCTCGCGCAACCAGTTGTGGGCCTTCGTCGCCGCGATGGCCCCGTGGCCCATGGCGACCGTGATCTGATCCAGACCCTGCACCACGTCGCCCGCGGCCCACAGCCCCTCGACACCTGCGCCGAACGGACTGTCCTCCGCCAGGCAGTCGCCCTCGCCGCGCCGTGCGCCTAGACGCAGCGCCAGCTCGCTGCGGGGGCGCAGGCCCAATGCCGGATAAAGGATGTCCACCGTCACCGTCCGGCCCGTCGTCAGATGCACGGTCATGGCGTCCGCCGTCGGCTCCAGCCGGTCCAGCGCCCCGTGCAGCACCGTCACCCCCGCCTGATCCAGCTGCGCCGTCTCGTCCGCCGTCAGCTCGGAGTGGGCCAGCGGCATCAGCGTCACATCGTTCGTATATTGCCGCAGGAACAGCGCCTCGGCCGCGCCATTGGTGTCGGCCCCGATCACGCCCATCTTGCGGTCCGTCCCCTCATAGCCGTCGCAGATCGGACAGTAGCGCAGCACCCCGTCGGCGATGGCCTTCTCGTGCACCGCATCCGGCAGATCGACCTCGTTCATCGACACCCCCGTCGCCATGATCAGGGCCCGCGTCCGCCAGGACTCACCCCCGCCGCTCAGCACGAAGCCGTCACCTGAGCGCTGGATATCCTCGACCCGTGCCTCGGCGACGACCGCGCCATACTCGATCGCCTGGCGTTCCATGATCTGCACCAGTGCCCTGCCTGCAATCCCGTCGGGAAAGCCCGGCACATTGTGCGCCATCGGCCCGCGCAGGGCCCGGCTGGTCCCGTCGTGCAGCACCAGCACGCGCCGGTGATACCGCGCCAGATACAGCGCGGCCGTCAGGCCCGCAGGCCCGGCCCCGACCACGATCACATCCGGCTGGTCCATCGCGCTTGCCCCCATGCGCACCCTAATGGCCAAGCTGAGGCAAGAGTTCCGACGCCGGGGGTTTCGGCCCAGGCCGGGGTCGCGCTAAACCGGACGAAACGCGGAGCCTGCCCCCCATGACCGACACCCCCACGACCGACACCTATGCCAATCTTCTGATCGAACGCCACGCCGACGGCTATGCAGTGGTCACCCTGAACCGGCCCGAGGCGCTGAATGCCCTCAACTCGGCCCTGTTCAAGGATCTGGCCGTTTTTCTCGACGCCGTCGAACAGGACAACAGCGTCCGCTGCCTGATCCTGACCGGCAGCGGGGAAAAGGCCTTCGCCGCCGGCGCCGACATCAAGGAGATGGCGGACCAGTCCTATGCCCAAATGTACACCGGCAACTATTTCGCCCTGGGCCACGACCGCATCACCCGCTTCAGGAAGCCGATCATCGCCGCCGTGAACGGCTTCGCCCTCGGCGGGGGCTGCGAGCTGGCCATGCTGTGCGACTTCATCGTCGCCAGCGACAAGGCGAAGTTCGGCCAGCCCGAGATCAATCTGGGCGTCGCCCCCGGCATCGGCGGCTCCCAGCGCCTGACCCGCCTGGTCGGCAAGTCCAAGGCCATGGACATGGTCCTGACCGCCCGCATGATGGATGCCGCCGAAGCTTTAGCGTCCGGTCTGGCCAGCCGCGTCGTCCCCCACGACACCCTCCTGGACGAGGTCCGCAAGATCGCCGCGAAGATCGCCTCCCAGAGCCCGCTCGCCGTCATGGCCAACAAGGAAATGGTCAACGTCGCGCTCGAGACCACCCTGACCCAGGGCGTCCAGTTCGAACGCCGCCTGTTCCACTCCCTGTTCGCCTTCGAGGACCAGAAGGAAGGCATGGCCGCCTTTGTCGAGAAGCGGAAACCGGTCTTCACGGGGCGGTAGGCCCAAATCCTCCCCCACCGGGGGTGGAGGAACGGTCGCCGGAGGCGGCCGGACGACAGGACCGCGCGAAGCGGGGTGGATCTGTTCAGGCGGCCCGGCGGCTCAACCGCGCCACCTGCATGTCGAACTCGCTGCACAGCGCCAGGCGCTCCTCGTCGGGAAGCCAGCGCGTCGTCTGCGGCATGACCGTGCGCCACAGACGCAGTTCCTTGTCGGTCAGCGGCATCTCGTGCGCGGACCGCAGGCGGGCCAGCACCGCCTTAACCCGCGCACGGACGGCATCCGGATCGGGCTGCGGCAACGGCTGGGCCGTGGCACCGAAAAGGTCAGGCTGGGACATGTCTCAATAATCGAGTGATTCTAGGCGGCGTCCAGTCGCGATTGCAGTTGCCTCCGCGCCCTCCCCAAGCGATCAAGGGGCTGTTGAGGGGGCTGTGGATGACATCGACGCTTGAAGAGGCCGTAGCCCGGTTCGGCAAGTCGGCCAGGGACAAGCTGAACAACCCCGGCGCGACGGGACAGCCCGAGGACCAGTTGCGCGCGCCGCTGGAGACCCTGGTTGCGGACCTGTGCGCCCTGATCGGCCCCTCGGCCGAAGATGTGGTGCTGGTCGGCGAAAGCGCCCTGTCGGAACTGATGACCCGGCCTGACTATGCGGTGACGCGCAAGAACGCGCTGGTCGGCCACATCGAGGTCAAGGCGCCGGGCAAGGGCGCAGACCCCCGGAAGTTCGCCGACAAGTCCCACGACAAGACGCAGTGGGACAAGCTGAAGTCCCTGCCCAACCTCATCTACACCGACGGCCAGGCATTCAGCCTGTGGCGCGACGGGACCAAGGTCGGGGACATCATCCGTCTGGACGGCGATCTGGATACGGCGGGCGCCAAGCTGACGGCTCCGCCCGCCCTGACGGCCCTGGTCGCGGACTTTCTGAGCTGGAACCCGGTCCCGCCGCGCACGCCCCGGCAACTGGCCGAGACCACGGCGCGGCTGTGCCGTCTGCTGCGGGACGAGGTCGAGGAGCAGCTGGACCGAAAAGCCCCGGCCCTGGTCGGGCTGATGGAGGACTGGCGGCAACTGCTATTGCCGGACGCCGAGGAGGCGGAGTTCGCCGACGGGTATGCCCAGGCCGTGACCTTCGGCCTGCTGATGGCCAAGGCGCGAGGCATCGAACTGTCCGGCGGTCTGGACGCGGCGGGCAAGGCGCTGAGCCAGACCAACACCCTGATCGGATCGGCGCTGAAGCTGCTGACCGAACCGGCGGAAGAGGCGCATCTGCTGGAGACGTCCATAGACACTCTGGTGCGGGTGCTGGACGTCGTGAACTGGAAGGCCCTGTCCAAGGGCCAGCCCGAGGCGTGGCTGTATTTCTACGAACTGTTCCTGCAGTCGTACGACACCAAGCTGAGGAAGAAGACCGGCAGCTACTACACCCCGCCCGAGGTGGTCACGGCCATGGTGCGGATGGTGGACGAGGCCCTGGTCGCGCCCGGCCGGTTCAACCTGGCGCGCGGGCTGGCCTCGCCGGAGATCAAGCTGGCCGACCCGGCGGTGGGCACCGGCACCTTCCTGCTGGGGGTGCTGAACCGGATCGCGCGGACGGTGGAGGAGGCGGAAGGCAAGGGCTCGGTCCCCGCGGCGGTGCAGGACGCGCTGAAGCGGCTGATCGGATTTGAGCTGCAGTTCGGGCCATTCGCGGTGGCGCAGCTGCGGCTGCTGGCCGAGATAGCGGACCTGACGGAGGCGGACGCCGACACCGCCGACGCCAGCGAGCTGAGGCTCTACATCACCGACACCCTGGCCGATCCGGACGAGGAGGCGGCGTGGGTGCCGCATCCGGTCAGAGCCATCGCCGAGTCGAGGAAGCAGTCGAACAGGGTCAAGCGGCACGAGGCGATCACGGTTGTCCTGGGCAATCCGCCCTACAAGGAAAAGGCCAAGGGGCTGGGCGGCTGGGTCGAGGATCGCGGCAAGGGCCAGCGGACGCCGCTGGACGACTGGCAGCCGCCGGCGGACTGGGGTGTGGGGGCCCACGCCAAGCACCTGAGGAACCTCTACGTCTATTTCTGGCGCTGGGCGGCGTGGAAGGTGTTCGGGGGCGACACCTTCCGCTCGGGCTCGGAGAAGGAAGAGGCCAAGGACTGGACAAAGCGCCAGGGTATCGTCTGCTTCATCACCGTCTCCGGCTTCCTGAACGGGCCGGGGTTTCAGAAGATGCGCGCGGACCTGCGCCGCGACGCCGACGAGATCTGGGTCATTGACTGTTCGCCCGAGGGGCACCAGCCGCCGGTCAACACTCGTATCTTCGAGGGGGTGCAGCAGCCGGTCTGCATCGTCATGGCCTTGCGAAAGTCCAAGGACAGTCCCGACACGCCCGCGCGAGTGCGGTTCCGCGCCCTACCCGAGGGCGCGCGGGCGGTGAAGTTCGCGGCCTTGGCCGGGATCGGGCTGGACGACGACGGGTGGGTGGACGCGGCCAGCGATCCGCGCGCGCCCTTCCTGCCAGAAGCAGTCGGGTCGTGGGCGGCTTATCCTCGTTTGGACAACCTCTTTGCATCTGACAGCCCTGGGGTCCTCCCAGGGCGGACATGGGTGCTTGCTCCTGATCCGGACACGCTTCGCCATCGTTGGCAGCGTCTGGTCGCTGAAAGTGATGCCGCGAAGAAGGAGATTCTGTTCCACCCAACGCTTCGCAATGGTGTCCCTGCCGACCGCCACACAAACAAGGTCGTGTCGGAAGGCTTAGCTGGGCACGAGCATCGGTCAGTTCCGGTGGCAACCGACAGCGCTAGTGTTATCGCGCCAGTCCGATATGCCTTTCGTTCGTTCAACAGGCAGTGGCTCATTCCCGACAACCGACTGATTCTGTCGGCCAGGCCCAAGTTGTGGGAGCATCACTCGGCGCAGCAGGTCTACTTGACGGCAATCACTCGAACTATCCCGTCAAACGGCTCAGGGGTCGTCTTTGCGGCCAACATCCCCGACATGGACCACTACAATGGGCGTGGCGGCCGGGCCTTCCCGCTCTGGGCCGACGCCGCCGCAACCACGCCCAATGTCTCGCCCGGCCTGCTGAAGGCGCTGGGCGAGGCTTATGGGGCACCCGTCTCACCTGAGGACGTCATGGCCTATATCGCCGCCGTGGCGGCCCACCCGGCCTATGTCGAGCGGTTCCGCGGCGACCTGAAGCAGCCGGGCCTGCGCATCCCCGTCACCGCCGACGGGGCCCTGTTCACCGAAGCCGTCGCGGTCGGGCGCGAGGTGATCTGGCTGCACACCTTCGGCGAGCGGTTCCAGGACGATCGGGGCGGGGTGGTGCGGGTCACGCCGCCCGAGGCCGAGCCGACGGTGTCCAAGGCCCTGCCCAGGACCCTGGCCGAGATGCCGCACGACCTGAACTATAACGCCGCCGAGCGGGCGCTGACGTTCGGACCGACCGGGCGGATCGACAATGTGTCGCCCGCCGTGCGCGCCTATGAGGTGTCCGGCAAGGTCGTGCTGGACCAGTGGTGGAGCTATCGCCGCGCCGACCGGTCCAAGCCGCCGATGGGCGACAAGCGCCCGCCCTCGCCCCTGTCCGAAATACAGCCGACCGACTGGCTGGCGGAATACACGACCGAACTGCTGAACGTCCTGCGTGTCCTGACCCGGCTGGTCGCTCTGGAAGACAAACAGGCCGCGCTGCTGGATCGGATCGTCGATGGGGCGACCCTGGACGCCGATGAACTGGGAGGTACGGGGGCGTTGAGTGGCGGCTCTGCCGACACGGAAAGCGATGACCCGTCGGAGGCGTAACTCCGCCTTGCCTCCACACGGCCTTTCCGCTATAGCCGCCCGCTCTTGAGGTTCCTGCGCCGGGGACGGACGTTTCCGCAGCGCTTTCGCACGATAGGTTTTTGACTGATGGCCAATAACGCCGGCGCCAAGAAGGCGATCCGCAAGATCGCCGCCCGCACCGAAGTGAACAAGGCGCGCCGCACGCGCGTCCGCACCTTCCTGCGCAAGTTCCAGGAAGCCGTCACGGGTGGCGACGCCGGTGCCGCCAAGACCGCCTTCATCGAGGCCCAGTCCGAGCTGATGCGCGCCGTCTCCAAGGGCGTCGTTCACAAGAATACGGGCTCTCGCAAGGTCGGTCGTCTGGCCGCCCAGCTGAAGAAAATGTCGGCCGCCTGATCCATCGGGCACCGGACGGCCTTTCATGGGGCTGTCATGGTAAAGATGAATGATTTCAACGGCGAGAGGGCTCAGGCTCTCTCGCCGTTTGCACGTGCGCGGCTAAGGGATTGAGCGCGGAATCGGGTCGCCGATTATGGTGAACACGGTTTTTTTCCAAGCGACTTAGGGCTTTAGCGGAGTCAACGATTTTAACTTCAATTCGAGGCGCGAATCAGCGTTGACGCCCCCCGCTCGGGGCGTAAGTTTGGGGCTCTGACGCACTTCCATCCCCTCACGGATGAAGACGGCGCGAGACCTGATTTCGCGGCGGCGTGAGACGCCTTTTCAAGAGTTCGACCCCGCCGTTGAAGCACCGCTTCGAGGGACCGGAGAAGTCGTGCCTTGATCCAGGCGGCTCTGCGAAGCGCGTTCGGTGATGGGTTTTCAATGCGGGTGGCTGAACGATGAGCGGGGGTGTTTTGATGGCGGGGATGACGGATCCGGATCACATCTGGACCGAGGCGGCGAACCGTCTTCGGGCCGAGATCGGCGACGGGCCTTTCAGCTCCTATATCGCGCCGTCGGCCGTGCGGGCCGATGGGGCCGGTCAGCTGATCCTGGTCACGCCCACCGCCTATGCCCGCGACTGGGTCCGCAAGAACGCCCTGCGCCGGATGAACGAGCTGTGGCTGGGTCTGGATGGCCTGAACCGTCGTCTGGACGTCCGCTGCCGCGCCGAGATGGGCTCCGTCGCCCCCGCCTCCCAGGTCGCCGCCGGCCGGGCCGAGGGGGCCGCCGTGCCCACACCACATTCAGCCCCCATCCCTCTGCCGACCGTGGCCCCCGTGGCCGATGGCGAGCGCGCCGTCCGCGCCGCCGGCCTGCAGGACCGTCTGACCTTCGACAGCTTCGTGGAAGGCCAGGGCAATGCCTTCGCCCTGGCCATCGCCCGCCAGGCCGCCGCCTGGGCCGACGGACACTTCAACCCGATCTTCTTCTGCGGCCCCTATGGCTATGGCAAGACGCACCTGCTGAACGCCATTGCCTGGGAGGCCCAGCGCCTGTGTCCGGACGCCAAGGTGGTCTATCTGACCGCCGAACGCTTCCTGTCGACCTTCGTGCGCGCCATGCAGGACCGCTCGACCGCGGCCTTCAAGGAAAGCCTGCGCAGCGCCGACATGCTGCTGATCGACGACGTCCAGTTCGTCGGTGGCAAGGCCTCCACCCAGGAAGAGCTGCTGGCCACGCTCACCTGCCTGATTGAGGACGGCAAGAAGATCGTGCTGTCTGCCGACCGCCCGCCCATGGCCCTGACCGAGGTCGAGCCGCGCCTGCGCAGCCATCTGGCCTCTGGCCTGACCTGCCCGGTCGAGCCCGCCGACCGTCAGCTGAAACTGGCCGTCGCCCGCAACCGCCTGCAGGCCCTGGCCCGTCTCGGCGTCGTCTCGGGCGAGGTCCAGGCCGAGGTGCTGGAACATCTGGTCGACCGCACCCCCGGCTCGATGCGCGAGCTGGAGGGGGCCGTGAACACTCTTGCCGCCGTCGCCGGAGCCCGCCTGTCCACCCTGGGCGTGGACGAGACGCAAGGCCTGCTCGGCTCCGCCCTGCGCGGCGGCCCCGAGCGCCGCATCACCGTCGACGAGATCCAGAAGACCGTCGCCGACCACTTCAGCCTGAAACAGGCCGACCTGCTGAGCGAACGCCGCACCCGCGCCGTGGCCCGCCCGCGTCAGATCGCCATGTGGCTGTGCAAGCAACACACAACTCGCTCCTATCCCGACATCGGACGCCGCTTCGGTGGCCGCGACCACACCACGGTGCTGCACGGCGTGCGCAAGGTCGAGGAACTGATCGCCGCCGACGACCAGATCGCGCGGGACGTCGAGACGCTGACGCGCAAGCTGAGGGGTTAGGTTGGAGAGATGAGGGACGAGGTTTGAGGGTTGTCCACAGGAGCCCGCGACATCGTCCCTAGAACCTCGTCCCTGGTCTCTCTCCCCTTCCTTGCTCCGCCCGCTCAATCCGCTAGTGTCCAAGGCCCTTATCTTTGCGGCGACGCCTGAGTCGCCGCCGGCGGGCGAGACCACATGCAGCTGACCATCGAACGTTCCGCGCTCCTCAAGGCCCTTGGCCACGTCCAGAGCGTCGTCGAACGCCGCAACACCATCCCCATCCTGTCCAACGTCCTGCTGTCCGCCGGGCGCGACAAGCTGGCCTTCGCCGCCACCGATCTGGATATGGAGATGGTCGACGAGGCCGAGGCCCAGGTCCAGGTCGAGGGTCAGATCACCGCGCCTGCCCACACCCTGTACGAGATCATCCGCAAGCTGCCGGACGGGGCCGAGGTCTCGCTGACCTATAACGGCGACGATCCGCGCCTGACGGTCTCGGCGGGGCGGTCCAAGTTCAACCTGCCGGTCCTGCCCGCAGGCGACTTCCCGGTCATGTCGACCGACACCTCCGGCAGCCGCTTCGCCCTGCCCAAGGAAGACCTGGCCCGGCTGATCGACAAGACCCGCTTCGCCGTCTCGACCGAGGAGACGCGCTACTATCTGAACGGCCTGTATCTGCACACGGTGGCCGAGGCCGGCATTCCCCTGCTGCGCGCCGTGGCCACCGACGGTCACCGCCTGGCCCTGGCCGAGACGCCCGCGCCCGAGGGCGCGGCCGGCAGCCCCGGCGTGATCGTGCCGCGCAAGACCATCGACCAGGTCCGCCGCCTGCTCGACGACGGCTCGGGCCCGGTTCAGGTGATGGTTTCGCCGCAGAAGATCCGCTTCGAGTTCGGCCAAGCCAGCCTGACGTCCAAGGTCATCGACGGCGCCTTCCCCGACTATATGCGCGTCATCCCCAAGGGGAACGACAAACAGGCCGACATCGACAACGCCGTCTTCGCCTCCGCCGTCGACCGCGTGGCCACCATCTCGGCTGAAAAGAGCCGCAGTGTGAAACTGGCCTTCGACCTCGACCGCGTCACCCTGACCGTGCGCAACATGGAGGCGGGCCAAGGCGTCGAGGAGGTCGAGATCGGCTATTCCGAAGAGCCCTTCGAGATCGGCTTCAACGCCCGCTACCTGCTGGACGTCGCGGGCCAGATCACCGGCGAAACCGCCCACTTCAAATTCGCCGACCCGGCCTCGCCCACGCTCGTGCTCGATCCGGGCGATCCGGGCGTCCAGTATGTGCTGATGCCGCTGCGGGTTTAACTCATACTCCCGCTCATCCCGGCGAAAGCCGGGACATAGTGTGCGGCGATTCTGTTGGGCGTGTGGGCCATTCAACCTCGGAAAGTGTGGAACGCAATGGCGATAATTCTCGTAAGCCTTCAGCTTATTGCCATTGCTACCGGTTTGATTTCGGCATTCTTTTGGTGGCGATCAGCGGAAAAGCCTCGAGTCGTTAAAACGCTGCCCGATGAAATATCCGATCACGCATTGGCCGTGAGGGTGGGCGAAGATCACATCATTTATGACATTGCTGGCCAAGCCCGCATGAGCGGATTGGGCGCTAAGTGGGCTGCGGTTGCCGTTTTCGCGCAGGCTCTGATTACTGCCCTAGTTGCATTGGCTGGTGGCTGAGAATGCGACTTGTGGAAAGGGGTGATTACCAAGAGACCTTGTTCTCGCGAACGAGGTAGTCTGCATAGTTCATGCAGGTGATGAAATTGGCACCGGGAATAACCGCTGCGGAGATGTCCACTTCGGGACAAACCGCAACAAAAAGGCGTTTGGTTATTAATCCAAACTTTCCATCGACGTCACCCACCTCGTTGATGATTTCAGTGGCGCGTGTCGGGGAATCCAAGAAGGCGGTCAGTTTCTCTGCCATGACCTCGCAAGCTAGTGCGGAAAGCTGTCGAGAAGCCCCTTGCTTATATCTCTCTCCGGCAACAGCCGTTGCAATCGGCCAGATTGTGCAAAAATCGTCGACGTGCCCATTGGCGGCTGCGATCGAGATCTGATCGGTCTTTCCACTGACCCGCAGAATCGTTGTGATTGTGCTATGGCCGAGTTGCTGGCTGTAGCTAGCAAGTTCGATGGCGAGCTCTCTCGCGGGCGTGGCTTTCTTGAAGAACATGATCTCCCCCTTGTGATTAGAACCTTGCTTGCGTCATCGACCCTCTGCAAGACCGGGGCTTCATCTCGATGATACAGTCCCTCACCCTCACCGACTTCCGCTCCTACGCCTCGGCCACCCTGCCGATCCAGGCGGGCACGGTCGTGCTTCACGGGCCGAACGGCGCGGGCAAGACCAATCTGCTGGAGGCGGTCAGCCTGTTCACGCCGGGCAAGGGGCTGCGCGGAGCGACGGCGCCGGAAATGGGCCGCCGCGAACCCGGCGAGGCGACCGGCCGGGCCTGGGCCGTCGCGGCCGTGCTCACCGACGGGGAGGGCGAGACCAAACTCGGCACCGGCGTCCAGTCCGCCGGGGCCGCCCGCCGCATCGTCCGCATCGATGGAGAGACCGCCCCGCCCGGTCGCCTGCTGGACCACTTGCGCCCCGTCTGGGCCACGCCGGAACAGGACCGGCTGTTCTCCGACGCCCGCGCCGAGCGCCTGCGCTTCTTCGACCGGCTGGTCTTCGCCGCCGACCCGTCCCATGCCGCCGCGGTCTCGGCCTATGAGAAAGCCCTGCGCGAGCGCCTGCGCCTGCTGACCGACGGCATAGAGGGACAACTCGCCGACCCCCTGTGGCTCGACGCCCTGGAAATCCGCCTGGGCGAGGCCGGGGCCCGCGCCGCCTTGGCCCGCGCCAGTGCCCTGGCCACGCTTCAGACCGCCATCAATGCCCGTGCCGACCGCCCCTTCCCCCAGGCCGACCTGGGCCTGACAGGCGAGGCCGAAGGGCTGGCCGCATCCGGGGCCGAGGCCGACACCATCGCCGCCCACATCCGCGACGGCATGGCCCGCGCCCGCCCGCGCGACGCCGCCGCCGGTCGCTCCCTGTTCGGCCCGCACCGCTCCGACCTGACCGCCCTGCACCGCGAGAAGAACCGCCCCGCCGCCGAAGGCTCCTCCGGCGAGCAGAAGGCCTTGGTCCTCAATCTGATCCTGGCCCAGATCGCGCGCCTGGCCGCCGACGCGGCCCCGCCCGTCCTGTTGCTGGACGAAGCGCCCGCCCACCTCGACACGGCCCGCAGAGCCGCCCTGTTCGACGAGATCGAGACCCTGGGTCTGCAGGCCTTCATGACGGGCACGGAGGCAGAGCTGTTCGCGCCGCTGCGGGGGAGGGCACAATTAGTGCGTGTCGCGGACGGAGGGTTCGAGGTGGGCGTCTGACCCATGGAGCAGGCCAACAAGACTGTCAGCAGTCGTCGCCCCAGCCTTTCGTGGCCCTTGGTCTTGGCCATGATTTTCCTACTGGTGCTGGGCTCCACCTTTCTCTGGCTCATATCCAAGCCGTTGTTTGTTGACTTGACCACCTATGAGAAAACCTCGGCGACAGAGCAGATCGAACTGGTTCGCGGGCCGCGTGGTTCAAGGCTTCTGATCAGGTATTCCGATGAGCGTTTCCTTGGCTTTTCCTGCGATGTCTGGGGCCGATCCAGAGCCTGCCTGCGAGAGGCCGAGGCGGCAGGTCTGAGAACGGGCGACATCGCTCGCGTCACCTATCTGCGCCCCCCTGAAGGAGCCTATCTGGAAGAGCCTATCCCCCTGTCGATCCAGGTCGGAGACCAGATCTACATGAGCTGTTCCAGACGTGTGGCGGCGCTCAACCTGGTGTCCCACGCCAGCAAAGTCGGGCTCTGTCACTAAAGACGATTCAGAGGCTCTTCTGACTGAGGTGGGCTGCCCGCTTTTCCTCGCAATTCACCCGCAAATTCCTATATATCTCGGGCTGTGGCGCGGATCGGATTCGTGGCCCGAAAACAGTCCGTTCAAGGCGGTGAAACCGCCGCCTTCCGAGGCCCCGATCGGGGCGCTAGACCGACCGAATAGATGACCGAAAACACCGAGACCGCGCGCAACGTCGATACCGCCGAGGAGGCCGCCTATGGCGCCGATTCCATCAAGGTCCTCAAGGGCCTGGACGCCGTTCGCAAACGGCCCGGCATGTATATCGGCGACACCGACGACGGCTCGGGCCTACACCACATGGTCTATGAGGTGGTCGACAATGCCATCGACGAAGCCTTGGCCGGCCACGCCGACCTGGTCGAGGTGATCCTGAACGCCGACGGTTCGGTGACCGTGACCGACAACGGGCGCGGCATCCCGGTCGACATCCACGAAGGCGAGGGCGTCAGCGCCGCCGAGGTCATCATGACCCAGCTGCACGCCGGCGGGAAATTCGACCAGAATTCCTACAAGGTCTCCGGCGGCCTGCACGGCGTTGGCGTGTCGGTGGTCAACGCCCTGTCCGACTGGCTGACCCTGGTCATCTTCCGCAATGGCAAGCGCCACGAGATGCGATTCGAGCGCGGCGACACGGTCGAATCCCTGCGTGTGACCGGCGACGCCCCGACCCGCGACAACGGCAAGGTGCTGTCGGGCACCCAGGTGACCTTCTATCCGTCGGTCACGACCTTCGCCCACATCGACTTCGACCTGAAGACGCTGGAGCACCGGCTGCGCGAGCTGGCCTTCCTGAATTCCGGCGTGGTCATCAAGCTGGCCGACCATCGCCATGCCGAGCCGTTCGAGGAAATCCTGCATTACGAGGGCGGGGTCGAGGCCTTCGTGCGCCATCTGGACAAGTCCAAGACGCCGATCCTGAAGGACGTCATCGTCATCCGCGGCAAGAAGGAGGGGATCGAGATCGATCTCGCCCTGTGGTGGAACGACAGCTACCACGAGACCATGCTGTGCTTCACCAACAACATCCCCCAGCGGGATGGAGGCACCCATCTGTCGGCCTTCCGCGCCAGCCTGACGCGGATCATGGGGCAGTATCTGGAAAGCTCCGGCGCGCTGAAGAAGGAGAAGGTCGCCCCGACCGGCGAGGACGCGCGCGAGGGCCTGACCTGCGTGCTGTCGGTCAAGGTGCCGGACCCCAAATTCTCGTCCCAGACCAAGGACAAGCTGGTCTCGTCGGAGGTTCGTCCGGCGGTCGAGGGCCTGTGCTCCGAGGGCCTGTCGCAATGGTTCGAGGAACACCCTGCCGAAGCCAAACAGGTGGTCGCCAAGATCATCGAGGCCGCCGCCGCCCGCGAGGCCGCCCGCAAGGCGCGCGATCTGACACGTCGCAAGACGGCCATGGAAATCAGCTCCCTGCCCGGCAAGCTGGCCGATTGTCAGGAACGCGATCCGGCCAAGTCCGAACTGTTCATCGTCGAGGGCGACAGCGCCGGCGGCTCGGCCAAACAGGCCCGCAACCGCGAGAACCAAGCCGTCCTGCCCCTGCGCGGCAAGATCCTGAACGTCGAGCGGGCACGGTTCGATCGCATGCTGTCGTCAGACCTGATCGGCACTCTGATCCTGGCGCTGGGCACAGGCATTGGGCGCGACGACTTCAACGCCGACAAGCTGCGCTATCACAAGATCATTCTGATGGCCGACGCCGACGTCGACGGCGCCCACATCCGGACCCTGTTGCTGACCTTCTTCTACCGGCAGATGCCCGAATTGATCGAGCGCGGTCACGTCTACATCGCCCAGCCGCCGCTCTACAAAGTCTCCAAGGGCAAGCAGTCGCGCTACCTCAAGGACCAGTCCGAAATGGACGCCTATCTTATCGAGGAGGGCTCCTCCGAGGCTGAGCTGGACCTGCCCGGCGGCGAACGTCGCACCGGCATGGACCTGCAGTCCCTCGTGCGTGAGGCCAAGGCCTTCAAGGCCGGCGTTGATCGCCTGTCGCAACGTGCCCCGGCCTTTGCGGTCGAGCAGGCGGCCCTGGCCGGTCTGTTCGATGAGGATGCTGCCGATCCGATGAAGGCCGCCGCCCGCCTGAACCTCTATGCCGAAGAAGGCGATGGAGAATGGTCCGGTGCGCCCGGGGAGCAGGGATCCGTGGTGTTCGAGCGGGTGCGTCGCGCCGTGACCGAACGGATCGTGCTGGAGGAAACCTTGATCCGGTCGCTGGACGCCCGTCGCCTGGCTGAACGCGCCGTCGCCTTCGACGGCCTGTTCGCACAGCCGTCCATCTATCGTCGCAAGGACAAGTCGGTGACCATTCGCGGACCGCTGGACCTGCTCGAGGCTGTCCTCGATGCCGGCAAGAAGGGCCTGGCCATCCAGCGCTACAAGGGTCTGGGCGAGATGAACCCGGACCAGCTGTGGGAGACCACCTTGGACGCCAACGCCCGCACCCTTCTGCAGGTGTCGGTCGAGCATCAGGAGGATGCCTCGGACCTGTTCGCCAAGCTGATGGGCGATGTCGTCGAACCGCGCCGCGAGTTCATCCAGGCCAACGCCCTGGACGCCGCCGTCGACGCCTGATGCTGCGGGCTAGACGGGCGGCAGGACACGTCCCGCATCGACGAAGGCCTTGACCGACGGCCAGGTCGGTGGGTCCGCGCGCGCGCCCTCGCAGGCGATCTGTTTCAGGAAGTCTGGCAGGGTGTTGGCGCGGACCGCTTCCCAACTGCCGCCCTCTTCAGGAATGCGGTCGGTCTCGGCTCCATCTTCGCCATATTCGACGATTCCGGCCGTTCGCCATTGGCCAGAACCGCATTTGAATTCATAGGTTTCGATCGAGTGGCTGTAGTCGGTTGCGTCGCCCCGACGCGGTACCGTTGCTACGGGTACGATCGTGATTTCGCCCGTGGTAACGATGGCATCGACCTCGACCATGAACGCATTATTGGGTGTGCGAGACACGGTGTTCCAGTTCTCGGCCATCGCAGGCCCTGCCGAAATCAGCACGACGGCTGCGCACATCAGCGACGTTCTCATGACAGTCTCCCCGTTCCCGGAGATATCTTGCGCCACATTTTCGCCTTGGCAAGTCGCTTGCGTCAGAGACGGTTCAGCCGACCAGATAGGCTGCGCCACCGGCAACCGGACACGTCGCTCCATGAACGACGACGTCGGCCTCACCAAACGACAGACCCAGGGTTTCCAGCACCGAGTTGACCGTGCCGTCCAGGACAGGCCCGAGTGGCGAAAGCAAGCCGTTGAGGGACTGTGTCAGATTACCCAGGCCGAGGCCAAGTCCCACAATCTTCACATCCAGTTGCATCCTGCCGAACAATGAGGACACCAGGCCGGATGTAAAGCCGGTCGATTTCACAGTCTGCGGTGTCTGGTTCCTGATCTGCGCATCGCTGAAAGTCACCGGTTTGAAGCTCTGATCCGCTGCCTCGATATCCGCCGCCGCCTTGATCACGACCAGTCCCGCGACATTCACCAGCGAGGCCGGCTGGACGACGGGTGCGGTCTTGAAGTCATCGAGGGTGGAACGGCTCGTCGTGCCGATGCGAGCCCGGGCCACCCCCGGTCGCACACCGACCTTTACCGAGCGTGCGCCTTCGCAATTGATCTGCTCCAGCCGCGCCTCGGACGAAGCCAGTTCGACCAGCAGAGGCAACTTGACCTGCGCCAGCCCGGACAGGCTCTGGGCTGTCCGGGCCTCGACATATAGTCTCGCCTGCGCCGTGCGGATGATCGGCTGACCCGATTTTGCAACTGCCAGCCAGGGCGAGCGATTGGGCCGCTCACCAATTGCCAGCCAGACGTCGAGGTCGGCCAGCCCGGCCTTGGCCCCCAGATCCAGCGCTACCTGGCGATCGCCACTCGACAGCTCGAGCATGGCATTGGTCAGATCCAGGGCCGAGACGCCGACGTCCAGGCCACCGCGCAGGCCGTGCTCCGCTCCGGCCTCGGCTCCGATCAACTGACCAATCCGAAAGCTTTGCCCATCTGCCGCCTGAGCCAGACGGTTCAATCCGCTGTCCGCTCCATTCGTCAGGGCCTCGAGAATGCGCAGCGCATCCCCGGCATCCACATCCTGTTCCAGCAGACTTTCGTAGTCTCCAATCGTCACGCCGGCATGGGTCGCAAGGGCATCCGTGAAGCCTAGCAGATCAACGTTCACATCGGCCAGAGCCCGGTAATTCATCAAACTCAGCGATACTTGGCTGCCGGTCAGACCGCTCAAAACCTGATTGGCGAGCCCGCCGTCTAGAGCGGCAAGTCTGGATCCGATCGACAGGGTCGCCATGGGGGCTGTCGAACGCACGGCTGCGGTACCCGTGCGTGTCACCTCGACGCGATCCTTGCCTAGAATCCAGCGGGCGAACCATACCCGGGCTGGCATGATGACTGTGACTTTCGCAGCATTCATGTCGTCGCTGGTCGGGCTGAACCTCGCATCCGGGGCGACGGATGCGTTAGGCACATAGGTCCCGGTCACGGTCGTGACCTGCAGATCCTGGCCGACATTGGCCTTGGCCGTCGCCTCAGCCGCACGTTGGGCATTGGCCAGATCATGGGCCGCCGCCAGAGCGCTCAGGTCAGCTGCCGCCTGTGCCCTGCGTGTAGCCAAGGCGATCGAGCCTCCGTCAATAACGATGGCGGCCAGTAGACAGGCCACGCCTGCGCCGACGGCGGCCATGATGGCGATGCCACCCCGGCGGTCTATCCACAATGAAGGGGTCAACAGGCGCATCAATAGCCTCCTGTTCTTACGACGGCCTCACGCTGGATCGTGCTGGGCGGAGACGGCACCAGATTGGCCAGGGCCATCAGTGGGTGGTCCGATGCGTCATAGGTGATCGTGACCCTGATCGTGCCAGGATCATTGACCACCGCAACCTGTATGGCCTCTGGATCCAGTATGGTGGAGCCGTCCACGGAGCCGGATACGGCAGACTGGGCCAATGACGTGCGTTCGTCGGCGTCGATCCCCGCGATGGCAGCCCGCGCGCCTTCCGCCGCCAGGTGTTGGACGCCTTGTGCCATCCACATCCAACCGCCGTAGACGACCGTGCCAATGATCAGAAGAATGAAGAGAGGGCCGACCAGCGCGAACTCGACGGCTGCCGAACCCTTCGCACATCTTTGAAGTCGATCGAGTGGCCTGGGCATGGCTCTCTCCCTTGACGAGAACCAATGTTGCAACCTCAGCGTTAAATGCACGTAAAGAGCGAGGAAAATAATCGCTCTGGTAGAAAACGTATCCGTCACACCGGATGCGACTTCGAAATCCTTATGCGCTCCTTATGAGCCAAGCCGTATCGCATATGGCCCCCTTACGCCCATCAGCGGTCAAACCGGCTCTGAACTGAGCTGGAGGCGTCGGCATGGCCGATCTTGTTTTCCTCGGCCTGGGCGGCGGGGCGTTTGTCGCCTTCGCCGCGCTCGCCGTTATTCTGAAGCGGGTGTGACGATGCTGGTCTCCATTCTGTGGGGTGTCGGCGTGATCGTCGTCGCCGGTTACATGGTCGCGGCCCTGCTGCGCCCAGAGCGGTTCTGAAGGAGCCGCTGACATGAACATCCAAGGCTGGGTGGAAATCGCCCTGACGCTGGGCCTGTCCATGCTGATCGCATGGCCGCTCGGCCTCTATCTGTCGCGCGTCTGGAACGGCGAGCGGACGTGGCTGGATCCCGTGTTGAGGCCCGTCGAAGGCGTCTTCTACAAGGCGTCGGGCGTCGATCCGAAGCGCAGCCAGGGGTGGCTAGGCTATGCCGGGGCGCTACTGGCGTTCAACCTGACGGGCTTCATCGTCCTGTACGGTCTGCTGCGTCTGCAAGGCGTCCTGCCGCTGAACCCGCAGGGTTTTGCGGGCGTGTCGCCACATCTGGCCTTCAACACCGCTGTCAGCTTCGTGACCAACACCAACTGGCAGAACTATGGCGGCGAAACGACGATGTCGACGCTGACCCAGATGGTCGGCTTGACCGTCCAGAACTTTCTATCCGCCGCCACCGGTGCCGCCATCGCGGCGGCGCTGGCACGGGCCTTCGTCGCCAATCGCGGCGAGGGCGTCGGCAACTTTTGGGCCGACATGACGCGCACCACGCTTTACCTGCTGCTGCCCGCCTCGTTGGTTCTGGCGATCGTGCTGGCCGGTCTGGGCGTGGTTCAGAGCTTGTCGGCCTCGGTGACCGCGACCGGTCTGGAGGGGGGCGAGCAGACGCTGTCGCTGTTCCCGGTCGCGTCGCAACTGGCCATCAAGCAGCTGGGCATCAACGGCGGCGGCATCTTCAACGTCAACTCGTCGCACCCGTTCGAGAATCCCTCGGCCCTGACCAATCTGATCACGGCCGTGTCGATCAACGTCATGGGCTGGGCGGCCTTCTTCGCCTTCGGTCGCAGCGTTCTGGCCAAGAAGGACGTGCGGGCACTGGTCGTCGCCGCGGCCATCCTGCTGGGCGTCGCCACCGCTGGCATATATGTCGCCGAAAGCCAGCCTGCGCCTGCCCTGGTTGCCGCCGGGATCGAGCAGCCGGTGAACATGGAGGGCAAGGAGGTCCGCTTCGGCATTCCATCCTCCGTCGCCTGGGAAGGCATGACGACCGGTGCCTCGAACGGCTCGGTCAACTCCATGCATGCCAGCGCCATGCCGCTGTCGGGGGCCATCATGATGTTCCTGATGCAGCTGGGCGAAATCCTGCCGGGCGGCATCGGCTCGGGCATCGCGATCATGGTCGTCATGGCCATGCTGGCGGTCTTCGTGGCCGGGCTGATGGTCGGGCGCACGCCGGAGTATCTGGGCAAGAAGATCGAGGCGCGAGAGATCCAGTACGCCATGATCGCGGTGCTGGTCCTGCCTTTGGCCATCCTGGGCTTTGGAGCCGTGGCCGCCGTCTATCCGACGGCTCTGGAGGGGCTGCTCAATGACGGTCCGCACGGGCTGTCGGAGATCCTCTACGCCTACACCTCGGCGGCGGCGAACAACGGCTCGGCCTTCGCCGGCCTGACGGCCAATGCGCCCTGGTGGAACACGACGCTGGGCCTCGCCATGCTGATGGGCCGTTTTGTGCCCGCCGTCGCGGTCCTGGCCATCGCCGGAGCCCTGGTCGTCAAGCCCAAGCTGGCCCCCTCGACCGGCACCCTGCCGACCCACGGGCCGCTGTTCATAGGCCTGCTGATCGGCGTCATCCTCATCCTGGGCGGGTTGCAGTTCTTCCCGGCCCTCGCCCTCGGACCCATCGTCGAGCATTTCCAGATGCTCGGCATAGCGTCCTGATCGGACCTGTTCCATGACACTCGCAAACCCTGACATGCTGGGCGACAAGCCCCAGCCCTCGCTGGCTCCGGGCGGCCTGACCGGCTCCATGATCGGCCGGGCCCTGGCCGACGCCGTGGTCAAGCTGAACCCGCGGCATTTGATGCGCAATCCGGTGATCTTCACCACCTGGATCGTGGCCCTGCTGTCCACCGTCTCGGCCGTAGCCGAGATCGCCAGCGGCCAGTCCGCCGGTTTCGCCATCCAGCTGGCTTTGTGGCTGTGGGCCACGGTCCTGTTCGCCAATGTCGCCGAAAGCGTCGCCGAGGGGCGGGGCAAGGCAGCAGCCGACAGCCTTCGTGCGACCCGCGTGACCACCAAGGCCAAGCTGATCGTCGATCCCAAGACCGGCACAGTGGTGCCGACGGCCGCCAACGATCTGGAGGTCGGCTCGATCATCCTTGTCGAGGCAGGCGACGTCATCGCCTCGGACGGCGAAATCATCGAGGGCGTGGCCTCGGTCAATGAGGCGGCCATCACGGGTGAATCCGCCCCCGTGATCCGCGAGGCCGGCGGCGACCGTTCGGCCGTGACCGGCGGGACGACCGTGGTGTCCGACTGGATCAAGGTGCGCATCACCTCGGCCCCAGGCTCTACCTTCCTGGATCGCATGATCGCCATGGTCGAGGGCGCGAACCGCAGGAAGACGCCGAACGAACTAGCTTTGTCGGTCCTTCTGGTCGGCTTGACTCTCGTCTTCCTGATCGCGGTCGTCACCCTGCTGGGTCTGGGGGCCTATTCGGGCGTGGAGCTGGATCCCATCGTCCTGGGGGCCCTGTTCATCACGCTCATTCCAACAACCATCGGGGGCCTGCTGTCCGCCGTCGGCATCGCCGGCATGGACCGGTTGCTGAAGGTCAATGTGCTGGCCACCTCGGGCCGGGCGGTCGAGGCCGCAGGCGATGTCGATACCCTGCTGCTGGACAAGACGGGCACGATCACCTTCGGCAACCGCATGGCCACGGAGGTCATCCCGGTGCCCGGCGTCCGCCCGGAGGTCGCCCTGCGCGCCGCCGTGACCGCCTCCCTGGCCGACGAGACGCCGGAGGGCCGCTCCATCGTCGAACTGGGCCGCAATGCGGGCATCGTGGTTGAACAACCCGAGGGCTCGAAGGCCATTCCGTTCAGTGCCGTGACCCGCCAGTCGGGTCTGGAGGCCGGGACGTCGTCCTGGCGCAAGGGGGCGGTCGACGCCGTGCTGAAAGCGCTGAACCTGACCGAGGCCGCGGTTCCGACCGAATTCAAGGCCGCCGTGGACCGGATCGCTCGGTCGGGCGGCACCCCCCTGGCCGTGACCCAGGACGAGGTGCTGGTCGGGGTCATCCACCTGAAGGACGTGGTCAAGCCGGGCGTCAAGGAGCGGTTCGCCGACCTGCGTCGCATGGGACTGCGCACCGTCATGATCACCGGCGACAACCCGGTGACCGCCGCCGCCATCGCGTCCGAAGCCGGTGTCGACGACTACCTCGCCGAGGCCACGCCCGAGGACAAGCTGCGCCTTATCCGCGAGGAACAGGCCAAGGGGCGACTGGTCGCCATGTGCGGCGACGGTGCCAACGATGCACCCGCGCTGGCCCAGGCCGATGTCGGCGTGGCCATGCAGACCGGCGCCCAGGCCGCCCGTGAGGCCGGCAATATGGTCGATCTGGACTCGGACCCAACCAAGGTCATCGAGATCGTCGAGGTCGGCAAACAGTTGCTGATCACGCGCGGGGCCCTGACCACCTTCTCGATCGCCAACGATGTGGCCAAGTATTTCGCCATCATCCCGGCCATGTTCGTGGTCGCCTTGCCGGCGCTGGGAGCCCTGAATGTCATGGGGCTGGGATCGCCCGAAAGCGCGATTCTGTCGGCGGTCATCTTCAACGCCCTGGTCATCGTGGCCCTGATCCCGCTGGCCCTGCGCGGGGTGAAGTATCGCGCCGTCGGGGCGGGCAAGCTGCTGGGTCGCAACCTGCTGATCTACGGCCTGGGCGGACTGATCGCGCCCTTCATCGGCATCAAGGCCATCGACCTGATCATCACGGGACTGGGCCTGGCCTGAGCCTGATCCGGCCCCTCTATCTCCTACTTTCAGTACCCAAGGACTAACCGAAATGACCCGCAAGAAACGGTTGAAGGCCTCCGGCTCCAACGACGCCTGGTTCGCCGGCACCTGCCTGGTGGCCGTGATCGTCTGGGGCGTCGCCTCCAATGCCGATGCGCAGGAAGCCCATTTAGCCTCCGGCCCAGACATCGCCCGGAACGTGGCCCTGACCTCCGACTACGTCTTCCGTGGCGTCAGCCAGACCGAGGAAGAAGCCGCCATCTCGGGTGGCGTCGATCTGACTTACGGCGCCTTCTACGCCGGGGCCTGGGCGTCCAATGTCTCTTTCGCGGGGGACGATGACACCAATGCCGAGATCGACCTTTACGGCGGCTTTCGCACCGAGGCGGCGGGCTGGGCGCTGGATATCGGGGCGGTCGGCTACCTCTATACCAACCAGCCCGACAGCGCCGATTACGACTATGTCGAGCTGAAGCTGGCCGCCTCGCGCGCCATCGGTCCGGCCACAGTCGGTGCCGCCGTCTATTACTCGCCCGACTTCTTCGGCGCGACGGAGGACGAAGCGACCTATGTGGAGGCCAATGCCGCCTTCAGCCCGGCTGACAAATGGACGATCGGTGGCGCGGTCGGCCGCCAGTCTGTGTCGTCGGATTTCGACTACACCACCTGGAACGTCGGGGCCGCCTATCAGCTGACCGACAATCTGGCGCTGGATCTACGCTACCACGACACCGACGAGCACGACTTCGGCGCAGTCTATGAGAGCCGCGCCGTCGCCAGCCTGAAGGCAACATTCTGATGATCGCCACAACCAAAGCCCTCCCCTCGAGGGGGAGGGTTGGGTGGGGTGGAGGCAGTCTGATTGTCGCGGAGCGCAGATGGGCTCGGACGACGTTTGATCAAAGCCTTTTGCGCCACGTCTTGAGCCATGCTGCCACCACCCCATCCCCGACCCTTCCCCCTCGAGGGGAAGGGAGCGTCGGAGTTCAAACATGCTGAATCATATCCGCCCCGCGATCGTCATGGTCGCTCTTTTCACCCTTCTGCTGGGCCTGGCCTATCCCTTGGCCGTCACCGGCGTGGCGCGGGGCTTCTTCCCGGCCCAGGCCAATGGCAGCCTGGTGCGAGGGGCTGACGGCTCCATCCTGGGCTCTGCTCTCGTCGGTCAGTCCTTCACCGAGGCGGGGTATCTGCGTCCGCGTCCCTCGGCGGCCGGTGACGGCTATGATGGTTCCGATTCGTCGGGCTCCAACCTGGGGCCGCTGAATGAGGACCTAGCCGCGCGGGTGAGCGAGAGCTCCGCCAGCATCCGGGCCGAGGACGGGGCAGGGGCCATTCCGGCCGATGCCGTCACCGCCTCGGCCTCGGGTCTCGACCCGGACATCTCCCCGGCCTACGCTCGCCTTCAGGCCCCGCGTATCGCCAAGGCGCGCGGCGTGCCGGTTCAGGAGGTCCAGAGCGTGATCGACCGGAATACCCACGGACCGCTTCTGGGCTTCATCGGCCAGCCGACGGTCAATGTGCTGATGACCAACCGCGCCCTCGACGCGCGCTTCGCAGCGACCTGATTTGCGGGAGCCGTCTCCGACATCCCCGGACCGCCAGACGCCGGCCGTGCGAAAGCGGGGCCGGCTGAAGGTGTTTCTGGGCATGTCGCCCGGGGTCGGCAAGACCTATGAGATGCTGCGCGCCGCCCGCAAGCGAAAGGCCGAGGGCGCCGATGTCGTCGTCGGGGTGGTCGAGACCCACGGACGGCGCGAAACCGAGAGCCTTCTGCGCGGGTTGGAGGTCATGGCGCGCAACCCCATCGACTACAAGTCGCGCGCCCTGATGGAGTTCGACCTCGATGGAGCCATCGTGCGGCGGCCAGAGCTGCTTCTGGTCGATGAATATGCCCACTCCAATGTGCCCGGCAGCCGTCACCCCAAACGCTGGCAGGATGTCGAGGAAATCCTGGCGGCGGGCATCGATGTCTGGACCACGCTGAACGTCCAGCATCTGGAGAGCCTGTCGGACGTGGTGTTGCGCATCACCGGCGTTCGCCAGCGCGAGACCGTGCCGGACGTTGCCCTGTCGAAGGCCGACGACATTGAACTGGTCGACATCACGCCCGAAGAGCTGCGCAAACGCCTGGCCGAGGGCAAGGTCTATGTGCCCGAGACGGCGCGGCTGGCGTCCGAGAACTTCTTCAAGATCGAGAACCTGACGGCGCTGCGCGAAATGGCCATGCGCCGTGCCGCCCAGACGGTGGACGACCAACTGGTCGCCACCCTGCGTGAAAAAGGGGTGCAGGGCCCCTGGGCGGCGGGCGAGCGGATTCTGGTGCTGGTCGGGGGTGACGGCATGGCGGGTACGCTGGTGCGGGCCGGGCGGCGTTTGTCCGACATGACGATGGATGCGCCCTGGACCGTGGCCCACATCGACCGGCCCAGTGCAACGGCCCACGATGCTGCGCGCGGGGCGCGCCTGTCCGAGGCGTTGAAGCTGGCCGAACAGCTGGGCGGGCGCACGGTGGTTCTCAGCGGCGATGATGTCGTCGCCACCGTCATGGATTACGTCCACCGCAACAACATCACCCAGATCGTGCTGGGCAAGGGTCGCGACAGCCGCTGGAGCGCCTTCATCGGCCGCTCGTTGGCCACCGAGCTGCTGCGCTCGTCACAGGGGGCGGCGGTCCACATCATCACCGATCCGGCGACGGCGACCGAAACACCCGCGCCGCGCCGCTGGACGGGGTTCGGCAACTGGTCGGGCTATGCCATCGGCGCGGCTTTCGTCGGGCTGGCGACCGGCCTTGCCCTGATGCTGGACCAGACCTTTCAGCGGGTCGATCTGGGGGTGGTCTATCTGTCGGCGGTCTTGGCTGCGGGGGTGCTGTACGGTCTGCGTCCGGCCCTTGCCGCCGCGACCGTAGCCTTTCTGACCTACAATTTCCTGTTCCTGGAGCCGCGCTACAGTTTCGCCATCGGCTCGCCCACGGACATCCTGACCCTGCTGGTCTTCTGGGCCGTGGCCTTGGTGACGGGGGCGCTGGCCGGTCGCGTACGCGAGCAGGCGCGGCGGGCCCAGCGCCGGGCCTCAGCGGTGTCGGCTTTGCTGGCGGCCAGCCAGACCCTGTCGGCGGCCGAAGGGCACATCCAGACCGCCCGAGTGCTGGCCGAACAGACGGCCGCCGCCGCCGGGACCAAGGCGGTCGTGCTGCTGCCTCAGGGCGACGACATCGTAATGGTCGCCCATGCGCCCAATGCTGGCCTGCCGGAGAGCGGGACACTCGGATCCGCCGCCATGGCCGCCGCCCGCTGGGCCTGGGAGCGGGGCGAGCCTGCCGGGCACGGCACCGGCACCCTGCCACAGGCCAGCTGGACCTTCTGGCCCTTGCAGGGCGTGAGGGGTCGCGCCGGGGTCGCCGGGGTCGCCGCCAACGCGCTCGTGCCGGGCTCCGACGAGGAGCGGCTGGTGCTGGCCTTGCTGGACAATGGCGCGGTCGCGCTGGAGCGGGCGCAACTGGCCGGCGATGCGGTCGAGACCGAAAGCCTACGTCGCGCCGACCGTTTCCGCGGCGCGCTGATGAACTCTGTCAGCCACGACCTGCGCACGCCCCTGTCGACAGTCCTGGGCGCGTCGACCACCCTGATCGACTATGGCGCGACCCTGAGCGCGGAGGTGCGTGCCGACTTGCTGCTGAGCATCCGCGAGGAGGCGGAGCGGCTGAACCGCTACGTTGGCGACCTGCTGGACATGACCAGGCTGGAAGGGGGCGGTCTGAACGTCAGGGCCGACTGGATCGATGTGCGTGATGTGCTGAACGCTGCGGCCGAGCGGGTGTCGCGACGCTTGTTGGCACGGCGGCTGACCCGGGATTTTCCAGCGGATCTTAGCCTCGTCATTCTGGATCAGGGGCTCCTCGAGCAGGCGGTCGTCAACATCCTGGAAAACGCCATCGCCTACAGCCCCGACGGTTCGATCATCGAACTGGCGGCCTATGAGGATCGCGGCTCGGTCGTCATATCGATCGAGGATCAGGGCAAGGGCATTCCCACCGTCGAACTGGAGCGTGTGTTCGACAAGTTTCGCCGCATGGAAGAACCGTCGGATCGCACCCAGGGCGCGGGCCTGGGCCTGGCCATCGCCAAGGGCTTCGTCGAGGCGATGGGCGGTCGCATCGCCGCCGCCAGCCCTATAATCGACGGGCATGGAACACGCATATTGATCAGCCTGCCAAAGGTGATCGCAACCCATCCTCACTTATTGTAGGCACCCATGTCGCCCGTCGGACCCCGTATTCTCGTCATCGACGATGAGCCCCAGATCCACCGGTTTCTCTCACCGGCTCTGCAAGCGGCAGGCTATGAGCCAAAACGGGCGGACAGTGGACAGGAAGGCCTGCGCGGCATCGCGCTATGGAATCCTGATGCGGTGGTGCTCGACCTCGGCTTGCCTGACATGGACGGAAAGGACGTCCTGGTTCGCGCGCGTGAGTTCTACACCGGACCCGTCATCATCCTGTCCGCACGCGACCGCGAAGCCGAAAAGATCGACGCCCTGGATTTGGGAGCGAATGACTATGTCGAAAAGCCGTTTGGCGTGGGCGAACTTCTGGCCCGACTGCGCGCCAGTCTGCGGCAGTCTGCTGACATCGTAGCGCCGAAGGGACCTGTCGTTTCAGGAGGGCTGAGCATCGATCTGGACGACCGCATGGTCTCACGCGACGGACTGGCCGTACGGTTGACGCCCAAGGAGTATGACGTCTTGGCCCATCTGGCGCGTCATGCGGGTAAGTTGGTCGGTCACGCCGATCTTCTTACGGCTGTCTGGGGCGCAGCCCACAGCACTGACACCCAGTACCTGCGGGTCGTAATAGGTCAACTGCGCCACAAACTGGAAGAAGATCCGGCCCAGCCCCGGCTGATCGTCACTGAACCTGCCGTTGGATACCGGCTGATGATGTGAAAAATGGCGCGCCCGGAACGATTCGAACGTCCGACCCTCAGATTCGTAGGCTGGAGAAATGTTACTATAATTCAACAAGGTTAGCTGTTTGACGCTGTAACAACTTGCGCTGAGGTAAGCGTAGACGTTGGCGCGTTAAAAACCGCATAGTTGTTGGCTTGTTGATAGTGAATGAAGGCAACATGCTCGCCCAACCACATCAATGGAAGTCACGCGATCCCGGCAGTATCCGCGCGTTGCGGGGATGCGTGTGGCCGGCCTGGCGCGGATACTGCGGGCGCGCGATTTCGTCGGCTCGGCACAGGGTGATTTCAGGGCTGTGCCCGTCCGAGAGCCGGTCCAGTTCGGCGGATCGGTCGAATACCCGGTGCGCCATCAGATGCACTACCCCCTCCGGGCTTTTCTCGACCACGCCCTCGACGCCCATCAGACGGGCGGCCATAACGACGCGGCGGTATTCCTCGAACATCCGCGCCCACAGCACCAGGTTGGTGACGCCGGTCTCGTCCTCCAGGGTGATGAAGATTGCATTGCCCTTGCCCGGACGTTGTCGGACCAGGACGACGCCTGCTGTCCGCACCCTAGTGCCGCTGCGTTTCGTCTCCAGTTCGGCGCAGGTCAGCATCTTCTCCGCCGCGAAGACCGGCCTCAGGATCGCCATCGGATGCGCCTTCAGCGACAGCCGGGTGGTCTGGTAGTCGGCAGCCACATGTTCGCCCAGCCGCATCCGGGGCAGGCGGGCGTCGGCCTCTTCGCCTAGTTCGCGGGCATCGGCGGCGGCGAACAGCGGCAGTGGGGCGTCGTCCGGCAGACGTCGCACGGCCCACAAGGCCTCGCGCCGATCCATCCCGATTGAACGGAAGGCGTCGGCGTCGGCCAGTTTGCGCATCGCCGCGCCGGGCAGGGCCGCGCGCCGGGCCAGGGTCTCGACGCCCTCGAACGACCGTTCGCGCGCGATCATCAGCGCCTTGGCCCAGTCCTCGCGGAACCCGTCGATCTGCCGGAAACCTAGCCGCAGAGCCAGAGATCCCGGCGGCCCCTCCAGCCGGTTGTCCCAGTCGCTGAGGTTCACATCGATGGGCCGGATCTCGACGCCATGTTCCTGGGCGTCCCGCACGATCTGGGCCGGGGCATAGAAGCCCATCGGCTGACTGTTCAACAGGGCACAGGCGAAGGCCGCCGGATAGCGGCATTTGATGAAGGACGAGATATAGACCAGCTTGCCGAAGCTGGCGGCATGACTCTCCGGGAAACCGTATGAGCCGAACCCCTTGATCTGGTCGAAGCAACGCTGTGCAAAGGTCGGATCGTAACCGCGTGCGGTCATTTGAGTGACGAATTTGTTCTCATATCGAATCAGGTCGCCATCGCCCTTGAACGTGCCCATGGCCTTGCGCAGACCATTGGCGTCGGAATCAGAAAACCGGGCAGCGACCAGGGCGACCTTCATGGCCTGTTCCTGAAACAGGGGTACGCCGAGGGTCTTTTCCAGCACAGCTTTCAGCTCATCCGCTGGGCCATGTTCGGGGGATGGCGAGGCGTAGACCACCTCTTCGGCCCCGCTCCGCCGCCGCAGATAGGGGTGCACCATGTCGCCTTGGATCGGACCGGGCCGCACGATCGCCACCTGGATCACCAGGTCGTAGAGTTTGCGCGGTCTCAGCCGGGGCAGCATGTTGATCTGGGCCCGGCTCTCGACCTGGAACACGCCGATGGAATCGCCCCGGCACAGCATGTCGTAGGTCGCGCGGTCATCCGCCGGAATGGTGTTCAGTACCCAGTCCCGGTTCTCATGCGCACGGACCAGATCGAACGCCTTTCGGATACAGGTCAGCATCCCCAGCGCCAGCACATCGACCTTCATCAGCCGCAGGTCGTCGATGTCGTCCTTGTCCCATTCGATGAAGGTGCGCTCGGCCATGGCCGCATTGCCGATCGGCACCATCTCGTCCAGCCGGTCCTGGGTCAGGATGAAACCGCCGACATGCTGGGACAGGTGACGAGGGAAATTCAGCAGCCGCATGGCCATGCGGACGGCGCGGACGATCGTCGGATTGGCGGGATCGAGCCCCGCCTGTTCTACGTGGCGGTCGCCGATCTCGGCACCCCAGCTGCCCCACTGGCTGGCCGCCAGCCGGGCGGTGACATCCTCCGTCAGGCCCAGAACCTTGCCCACCTCTCGAATGGCGCTCTTGGGACGATAGCGGATGACGGTGGCGGCGATGCCCGCCCGCTCGCGGCCATAGCGGGTGTAGATGTGCTGGATGATCTCTTCGCGCCGCTCGTGTTCGAAATCGACGTCGATGTCCGGCGGCTCGTCGCGGTCCGACGACAGGAACCGCTCGAACAGCAGGTCGGACTCGGCCGGGTCCACCGCCGTGATCCCCAGCACATAACAGACCGCCGAGTTCGCCGCCGATCCCCGCCCCTGACATAGAATTCGCTTGTCCTGCGCCACCCGAACGATGTCGTAGATGGTCAGGAAATAGGGCGCGTATTTCGCCTTGGCGATGAAGGCCAATTCCTTTTCCAGCAGGGCGCGCACCTTGTCCGGCACGCCGTCGGCGTAAGACATAGCGGCATGCTTCCACGTCAGATGCTCCAGCCAGTCCTGGGGTTTCCATCCGGGGGGAATGGGTTCTTCGGGATACTGATAGCCGAGCTCGCCCAGATCGAAACCGATGCGCGACAGCAGGGCCTGCGTTTCCGCTATGGCCTCGGGCGCGTCGGCGAACAGGCGGATCATCTCGGCGGGTGGCTTGAGCCAGCGTTCGGCATTGGCGTTCAGACGCAGACCCGCAGCTTCGATCGTCACGCCCTCGCGGATACAGGTCAGAACGTCTTGCAGGTCGCGCTGGACCGGGTGGTGATACAGGACGTCATTGACCGCCAGCAGAGGGATCTCCTTCGCCTGCGCCAAGTACTTCAATCGTGCCAGCCGCCGTCGATCGTCGCCGTTCCGCCCCATGACGACGCCCAGCCAGACCCCGGCCGGCGTGATCTCGACCAGTTTCGCCAGCGTCGGCTCCAGACCGTCCAGGCGACGGCCCGGCATGACGATCAGCAACAGATCTTCGGTTGCGGCCAGCAGGTCGCGCAGGCCGATCTCGCACTGACCCTTCACGGCCCGCCGGTTGCCCAGGGTCAGCAGACGCGTCAGCCGACCCCATCCCGCCCGCGTCTCGGGATAGGCGATGATATCCGGTGTGCCATCGTTGAAGACCAGCCGTGCCCCGGTCGCCAGCTTGAACCCCGCCGCACGCGCCTTGACCAGTTCCGACATGGCGGGGTCGCTCAGCGGATCATCGACATAGGTCACCTCGCCTGGCCCGCCCCCGTCCCTCACGACATCCGGCGGCGACAGCCCCTCCTTGCGCATCCGTTTGAGGGCACTCCACGCCCGGACGACGCCCGCGACCGAGTTGCGATCCGCCAGCCCCATGCCTGTGTGGCCACGCAGGATCGACGTCAGGACCAAATCTTTCGGATGGGAAGCCCCGCGCAGGAACGAGAAATTGCTGGCCGCTGCCAGTTCGGCATAGGCGGGCGTGTTTCCGGACCGGCTCATGCGAACAGGCCGTGGATATACCAGCTTGGGTCCCGTTTCTCGCCATACAGTCCTGCTCGGAAGACCCAGAACCGCCGCCCCTCATGGTCCTCGATGCGGTAGTAGTCGCGCGTGCGATGGCCGGGCCTACGCCACCATTCGCCGCCGATGCGTTCGGGGCCCTCGGCACGCACGACCGAATGCGTCACCCGACGCCAGCGGAACCGAGCGGGCGGGCCGTCGGGGGCCAGGGAGACGGTTTCGATCGGCTGAGGCGGGTCGAACATCTGGAACGGGCGCAGGGGAGGGGATTCGGGATCGCGCTCTGGCCATGTGGTTTCGCCCCGCCGTCGACCGGCCCAGACCAGACGCGCGGCCCGTTCTGGAAGATGAGACTCGACCGGCTCGAACCGGCCCACCGCCTCTGGCCCCAGCCGCGCCGTCAGCCGGTCGATCAGACGGTCCAGGTCCTCGGTACCCGTCGGCTCGGCCTCGAAACCGGGCTGCGTTGGGGCCATCGCCTGTGTGACCGGCACCGTCAGACGCACCTGGTCAAAGCCGAAACCGGGATCGAGCGGACAGGCCAGGGCCGCCAGCCGTTCCTTGAACAGCCGCATCATGCCGGACACATCGCGCGTCGCACGACCGGTCCGCAACGTGATCCGGCGTGTGGCACCATCTATGCGGAAGAAGGTCACCGCGAACGCCCGGCCGCCCAGACGCCGCTGGTCCAGCCAGGCCATGGCCTCGACCAGCAGGTCGCCGATCACCGCCTCGACATCCGTGGTCTCGGCGATCGGCTCGAACAAAATGCGGTCGACGATACACTGCGGCGGTGGGCGCAGGGGCGTGATGCGCACGTCCTCCCGGCCCAGGATACGCGCCAGTCGCACCGGCAGGTTGGTCCCGAACCGCGCGGCCAGGGGCGCGGTTGGGCGGTCGTCCAGATCGCCCAGGGTTCGCAGGCCCGCCCGCGTCAGGGCCTGATGTTCCTTGTCATCCAGTTCCAGCGCCGCGATCGGCAGGGCGCGGACTGCCAATCGGTCCTGATCCGGTGCGAACACCCCGCCGGGACCGAACCGCGACAGGGCCCGCGCGGCCTGAGGCGTACCAGCCAAGGCCGTGCGAACGGTCAGGCCGATACGGCCGGCCCGTGCCTGGACCGCCCAGATCAGACCCGCCTCGTCACCGAACAGATGGGTGCAGCCGGTAACGTCCAGGATCAGGGCGTCGTCGCCATCGATCGCCGCCATCGGGGTGAACCGGCCGAAATCCCCTAGCACCTGATCCAGCAGGGCTGCATCGGCGTCGGGGCGATGCACGACGGTCTTCAAGTCTGGCTTCCTGGCCTGGGCATCGGCCAGCGTCATGCCACGCGTCAGCCCCAGCGCACACGCCTGGGGATTCAAAGCTGCCAGGCGCAACGCACCCCGCACCTTCTCGACCAGCACTAAGGCGGGGGCGGGGGCGAGGGCGAGAACATTCTCAGAACCAGAGTCAGCCGGTTCGTCGGAGCCCTGACGCGATCCTTCGCGTCGCAGTCGATCCGACGACAGGAACGGAAACCAGACGGCCAGATAGCGGCGCGGGCTCGCAGAAGGCGCGGCTCTCACGATCCCACTCCAGCGTCCATTCGGCCGGGGCCGCCCCCTGTCGGCTTCGGGTCAATGCGGCGACGAAGGCCGGGCGTCCAGGCGCGTCTGCCTCCAGCCCGGTCGACAGTGCCGAACGCACCGACCAGCGGGTTTCGGCCGCGCTGGGAATGGCGGGCGCTGCCGCTCGCACCATAAAAGCCGTGCTGCCCCCCGCGCGGGCCGCCAAGGCCAGACGCCGACTGGCAGTCAAGGTTATGGCCTTCGCCTCGCCCCAGCCGCTCATTAGGACGGCCCCGACTGCCCCACTCTTCAGCGCTTCCTCGCCCGCCGCCAGCAGCGCCGTGGCATCGCGCACCCGCACGATCAGCACAGTTTCTGGCCGTAGCCCCCATTCGTGCAGCCCGGGACCATGCAAGCTGCCAGCCTGCTGCGACGCCAGATTTTGGAACACCCAGACCAGCGGCCGGTCCCGTGTGGCGCGCGATGCGAGACCCAGCGCAAAGGCATTGGCGGCCACAGCATCGGCGGCGGTCTCGGCATGAATATCGTGCAGGCAGAAGAGGCAAGGTCCGGGGTCCAGATACGCATCGACCCTGTCAATCCCGAGCGTGAACCGCCCCGCCGCGCCCCCGGTCTCATCGCGAGACAGCCTAGCCAGACGGGATTTCAACTGCTCGATCTGAAAAGTCGAAGGCACCAAATGTTCCTGTTATGTTCTCTTATATGCCTCTCTCTCGATATGGAGAGTCAAGCGCCAAGACCTTGGCACGCGAGCATCAGACTCAAATCCTGCCTGATCATTCTGTAATTTCAGGAAATTAAGTGAGCGGCAGTCAGTTTGTTACAGGCCACTCACAGCGATAGCCTACCCATCAGGACAAGTAAGTGGCTGTTATTTATCAGAAAATGGCGCGCCCGGAACGATTCGAACGTCCGACCCTCAGATTCGTAGTCTGATGCTCTATCCAGCTGAGCTACGGGCGCGCATGGCCGCGAACGGCGAGGCGGCTTCCTAGCGGAGGTGGGGGCAGGGGGCAAGGGGTTTGGCGCGGTTTTCGCGGCAAGTTTCGATCGGGGGTTTCTAAGCGGAGGCGCAGGCGTCAAGTTGTGGCGAACCTTCCCGGTCGCCGTCGCGAGTGCCTGATGACATCCTCCGTATCCCGCCTGTTCAGGCCGCTGGCCGTCGCAGCCCTGACGCTGGCGCTATCGGCCTGTGCGGGCGAGGGCGGACAGGCCCTCCAAGGGGGGGCGACCGGCGTTCCTATCCCTGCTGCACAGCCTGTCCCGGCCATGCCCCAGGCGCGCGGGCCGTTCGTGGCTGCGGCCAATCCCTTGGCGGTCGAGGCGGGGATGAAGATCCTGCGTGAGGGTGGCTCGGCCGTCGATGCGGCGGTGGCTGTGCAGGCTGTCCTGGGGCTGGTCGAGCCCCAGTCGTCGGGCCTGGGCGGCGGGGCCTTCATGATGGTGTTCGACGCGGAGACGGGCGAGGTCACCAGCTATGACGGGCGCGAAACGGCCCCGGCAAACGCGACCCCAGAGCTGTTCTATGAGAACGGCCAGCCGTTGGGCTTCGGGGACGCGGTGCTGAGCGGTCGATCGACGGGCGCTCCGGGCGTGGTGGCCATGCTGGGGCAGGCGCAAGCCGAGCACGGTGCCCTGCCGTGGAGTGCGCTGTTTGGCGATGCAGAGCGGTTGGCGCGTGAGGGCTTTGTGGTCAGTCCGCGTCTGGCCGGCATGATTGCCCAGCCGCGTGGCCAGGCGCGGTCACGCTGGGCCAATGCCTATTTCACCCAGCCGGATGGCCAGCGGCTGGTCGCGGGCGATGTGCTGAAGAACCCGGCCTATGCGCAGACGGTGGCCGAGTTGGCGGCGGGTGGGCCTGAGGTCTTCTATCGGGGTCGGATCGCCGAGGAGATCGCCGCGACGGTCGCCGAGGGGCCGCGCCCGGGGGCGCTGACGACGTCTGACATCGCGGCCTATGAGCCGATCGAGCGTGGGGCCCTGTGTCGCCCTTACCGCGTCTATGTGATCTGCGTGCCGCCGCCGCCGTCCAGCGGGGTGGCGATCCTGCAACTGCTGGCCATGGCCGAGCGGACACCGGCGATCGATGGCGGGGCGGAGGATGCCGACGCTTGGGTCGCCTTCGCCCAGCTTCAGCGGCTGATGTATGCGGACCGTGACCGCTATGTCGGCGACCCGGCCTTTGTCGGAGTGCCGGTGCAGGGGTTGCTGGACGCGGGCTATGTGGCCGAGCGCGCGTCGCTGGCGGCGGGTCTGACGGGCGCGGCCGAGGCGGGCATCCCGCCGGGCGGCGTCTTCGCCGGGCCCGATGCCACGCGTGAACCCGCCGGCACCTCGCATTTCGTCGTGGTGGATGCTCAGGGCAACGCCGTCAGCATGACCACGACTGTCGAAAGCATTTTCGGCTCGGGCCGGATGGCGGCGGGGTTCTTTCTGAACAATCAGCTGACGGACTTCTCGTTCGAGCCGTTGCGTGCCGATGGCCAGCCCGCGGCCAATGCGGTGGCGGCGGGCAAGCGACCGCGTTCGTCCATGTCGCCGGTGATCATCCTGGACCGGCACGGCCGTCTGATCGGGGCGCTGGGGTCGCCCGGCGGCTCCTCGATCCTGGCCTATAATGCCAAGGCGCTGATCGCCGTGCTGGACTGGGGCCTGCCGGTCCAGGCGGCGTTCGACCTGCCCAATCTGGTGGCCAAGGGCGACGGGTTCGGGGCGGACACAGAGCGATTCCCGGCGGCTGTGCGCGAAGGGATGGCCGCTGAGGGCGTCGTCATCCGCCCCAACGCCAGCGAGAACTCCGGCCTGCACGGTGGGCTTTGGCGGCAGGGTGTGGACGGCTGGGGCTGGGACGGCGGGGCTGACGACCGGCGTGAAGGCGTGGCGAGGTTTTAGGGATGAGGGACTAGGGACGAGGGCAGTGGGGTATTGAGCGTTCGGCTTGCGCCTTAGACCTAGTCCCTCGTCCCTATTCCGGCTTGATCGATAGCTGAAAGGCGATGACGCCCTCGGACACATCCGTGTCGACGCCATGCCCGGCGCGAAATCCTTCGGTCTCGATCTCGCGGTAAATCAGACCGACGGAACTCTGGACCGCCCCTTTTCGCATGGCCACGCCGATGGAGGCGTCGCCCAGGAAGTTGCCACTGTCGTGGCTGACGCCCGAGCGGGCATAGTCGCCATCGCGGGTGCGGGCGAAGTTATAGCCGACGGCCCGGCCCGATCCGGCGGCATAAACATACCAGCGGGGGCGCTCGCCGAAGGCCTCGGTGCCATCGGGCACCAGGCGATCCAGATTGCGTCCGACACGCAGGGTCGCCCCCGCCTCGGTCGAATTGCCCCGGCTGCCGACGCCGACGCCGACATGGGGCGTCAGGGTAACGTCCAGTCCCGAGCCCGTCTGGCCCAGCGTCTCGGTCCAGCCGCGAACATAGGAGACGTCGTAATGTTCGGTGTCCCAGCCCGCGCGGTCCAGCGGCCCAGGCGGCACGGGCGCGCCATCGGCCCGGCGGATGGAGCCTTCGGTGCGCAGGCGCAGCCGGTCGTCGAAGCCGCCACCCGTGAACCATACGTCGCGTTCAGCCACCGCCCGCGGTTCGGCGCGATCGGCACGCGAGACGCTGGCGACCCAGCGTGGCTCGATATTGGTGATGGGGGCGTCGAAGGCGGCGACGGATCCGTCGCGCTCCAGTCGGGTCAGCAGATCGGAGACCGTGACAGGCCGGGCCGCGCCGTCCGCAAAGGGATCGGCCAGCCGGACGGCCTCCTGAGCTGTGGCGACGGTCGCCATGCCCGTGGCGAGGAGCACAGCAGTCGTCACTGAAAGGATCGTCGTTTTCCGCATCAACGGGACCTCCCCAGTCCGTCAACGCCTCGACCCTGCACCAAAGGGCCCCGCGCGCCAACAGACTTCTCTCGCCACATATCAGGCGGTCGAACGTCGGGGATGTGGCGGGGTTCCTCTGCGACCACCGTTCGACGGCCGCAGAGGATAGATCATCCTACTGGCAGGCCAGGCACTCGTCGTAGTCGGTGCGGGCGGCGCTGAAGAGGTCCGGCTGGTTGGGATCGACCTCGGCCTCGACCTTGTCGGCGGCGCCGGCGAAGGACGCGCGCTGAACCGACTTGGAGCGCAGGTAGTAGAGCGACTTCACGCCCTTCTCCCAGGCCTGCCAGTGCAGCATGTGCAGGTCCCATTTGTTGACGTCGCCTGGGATGAACAGGTTGATCGACTGGGCCTGGCAGATTTCCGGCGAGCGGTCGGCCGACAGTTCCACGATCCAGCGCTGGTCCAGTTCGAAGGCGGTCTTGAAGATGCCCTTCTCGTCCTCGTCCAGGCTATCCAGATGCTGGACGGAGCCTTCGTTCTCTAGGATCGAGTTCCAGACGGCCTCGGTATTGATGCCCTTGCCGTCCAGCAGACGCTCCAGATAGGGGTTCTTGACGGCGAACGAGCCCGACAGGGTCTTGTGGGTATAGATGTTGGCCGGGATCGGCTCGATGCCCGCGCTGGTACCGCCGCAGATGATGCTGATCGAGGCGGTCGGGGCGATGGCCAGCTTGTGGCTGAACCGCTCCATCACGCCGCGCTCTTCGGCATCCAGGCAGGGGCCCTTTTCTTCGGCCAGCAGGCGGCTGGCCTTGTCGGCCTCGCGGCGCAGATGTTTGAACAAGCGCATGTTCCACGACTTGGCCATGGCGCTTTCGAAGGCCACGCCCTGGCCTTGCAGGAAGGAGTGGAAACCCATCAGGCCCAGACCCACCGAACGCTCGCGCTTGGCCGAGTAGACGGCGGCGGCCATTTCGGGCGGGGCGCGGGTGATGAAGTCCTCCAGGACATTGTCCAGGAAGCGCATGATGTCCTCGATGAAGCGGGGCTCTTCGCGCCACTCCAGGAACATCTCGGCATTGACCGACGACAGGCAGCAGACGGCCGTCCGGTCGACACCCAGATGGTCGCGGCCGGTGTGCAGCATGATCTCGCTGCACAGGTTGGACTGTTTGACCGACAGGCCCAGGTCGCGCTGATGCTGCGGCATCTGGCGGTTCACAGTGTCGGAGAAGATCAGATAGGGCTCGCCGGTCTGCAGGCGGATCTCCAGGATCTTCTGCCACAGCGAACGCGCGTCGACGGTCTTCATGACCTCCTGGTTCTTGGGAGAGACCAGGTCGAAGGTCTTGCCGTCGCGGACGGCCTCCATGAATTCGTCGCTGATGCTGATGCCGTGGTGCAGGTTCAGGGACTTGCGGTTGAAGTCGCCCGAGGGTTTGCGGATCTCCAGGAACTCCTCGATCTCCGGGTGGTGCACGTCCAGATAGACGGCAGCCGAGCCGCGACGCAGGGAGCCTTGCGAAATCGCCAGCGTCAGGGAGTCCATCACGCGGATGAAGGGGATGATGCCGGACGTCTGGCCTGCACCCTTGACCTTCTCGCCGATCGAACGGACGCCGCCCCAATAGGTGCCGATGCCGCCGCCGTTCGAGGCCAGGGCCACGTTCTCGTTCCAGACGTTCTGGATGCCGTCCAGGCTGTCGGCCACGGAGTTCAGGAAGCAGGAGATGGGCAGGCCGCGCGCCGCGCCGCCGTTCGACAGCACCGGCGTCGAGGGCATGAACCACAGCTGGGACATATAGTCATAGACGCGCTGGGCATGGCCCGGATTGGTCGCCTCGTCGTCGGCAAAGGCCAGCGAAACGCGGGCGAACATGTCCTGGTAGGACTCGCCGGCCAGCAGATAGCGGTCTTCCAGCGTCTTCTTGCCGAACTCGGTCAGCAGGTCGTCACGCGACCGATCGATCTGGATGGAGGGCACGACCGACAGATGGGGACGACTGGCCTGTTCGGCGAGTGCCCGCGCATCGATAACCGACTGCAATTCCACTGTCTTCAACGCTTCGCCGCCGGCCATGATCGTATTCGCCCTGAACTTCTGATTGATCGTCAACCGCGCCTGAGACCACATCATCTTGTGGCCCCTTCGCTTCCCCAACCCACATATAGGGCACAGATGGCTAACGAGCCGTCAACGGGGTTGACGATCACTTTCTGGGCGAATCGCATTCATGACAGGGGATGAGCCTGTGGACAGGCCGCGACGACGGCATGACAGGGCAGGGGCGTTGCGATCACGAAACCGTGAGCGGGAACGTCTCGCAAGCGTGACCGTTTGGGGCGCCATGACTGCAGACCAGACCGTTACCTTTTTTCGCCGCGCCCTTCGTATTGCCCGCACCGAGATCGCGGCCGTCAGCGCCCTGTTCATCATCGCCCTCGGTGTCATGACCTTCGTCGAACTGGCCGATGACATGACCGAGGCGGACGGTCAGGCTTTCGACCAGTCAGTCCTGGCCTGGGTCCAGCCGGTGGCGGGCGAACCGCGCGGGCCGTGGTGGATGAAGGAGGCGGCCGCCGACCTGACGTCCCTGGGCGGCATATCCGTGCTGGCCCTGTTCGCCACCATCGCCATCGTCTTTCTGCTGATCCATCGCAAACGCCTGTCGGCCCTGCTTCTGGTGGTCGGCCTCGCCGGCGGCGTGGCGCTCAGCGAAGGCCTGAAAGCGATCTTCGAGCGCGAGCGTCCGCCTGCCCCCTTCCAGGCCGTAGAGACGCTGAACGCCAGCTTCCCCTCGGGCCACGCGCTTCTGGCCACGGTCTTCTATCTCAGCCTGGGGGTCATGCTGACCCGCGCCTTCCCGCGTCGCCACGTGAAGGCCTTCGTCCTGGGAGCCGCCATGCTGATCGCCCTGCTGATCGGAACCACCCGCGTCTATCTGGGCGCGCACTGGGCCTCGGATGTTCTGGCTGGCTGGAGCGTCGGTGCGGCCTGGGCCATGGCGCTGTGGCTGGTGGCCTATGCGGTAGAGCGCCGCCAGATAGCGCATCACTCTCCGCTCCAGGATGATGTCGCGGACTGAGACCATCCCCAGGCTTCTCCCCACCAAACTGCGGCGGGAACACCACATCTAGCGTTGTGCGACAAAGTGATCGCTAAATAGCCGCAATTCGACTTGGCGCCGGGCGCGTCTGGCCGCATGGTTAGTGCCTGTCCTTTTTTCCGGTTTCGCGAGTCGCCCGATGAACGCCCACACCATCATCAAGCCTGCCCGCCCCGGCCTGCTGACCCCGTCGGCCGCCTACAAGCCCTTCCGCTATCCGTGGGCCTTCGACATGTGGAAGAAGCAGCAGCAGGTCCACTGGATGCCTGAGGAAGTGCCACTGGGCGAGGACCTCAAGGACTGGGCCGTCAAGCTGAACGACAAGGAGCGCAATCTGCTGACGCAGATCTTCCGCTTCTTCACCCAGTCGGACATCGAGGTGTCGGACAACTACATGGAAAAATACGGCCGCGTCTTCAAACCCACCGAGGTGAAGATGATGCTGTCCAGCTTCGCCAATATGGAGACCATCCATATCGCGGCCTATGCCCTGCTGCTGGAAACGATCGGCATGCCCGAGAGCGAGTTCGGGGCCTTCATGGAATACGAGGCCATGCGCGACAAGCATGACTTCATGCAGGAGTTCGGGGTCGAGACCGAGGCGGACATCGCCCGCACCCTCGCCATGTTCGGCGGCTTCACCGAGGGGCTGCAGCTGTTCGCCAGCTTCGCCATGCTGATGAACTTCCCGCGCTTCAACAAGATGAAGGGGATGGGCCAGATCGTGTCCTGGTCGGTGCGCGACGAGAGCCTGCACTGCGAGGGCATCATCAAGCTGTACCATGCTTTCAACAAGGAAACGGGTGTCGTCACCAAGGCCGTGGCCGATGACATCGTCCAGTGCTGCGAGACGGTGGTGAATCTGGAGGACAAGTTCATCGACCTGGCCTTCGAGGCGGGCGAGGTCCAGGGAATGACGCCGGAGGACATCAAGAAATACATCCGCTTCATCGCCGACTGGCGTCTGCGTCAGCTGGACCTGCCGGAACTGTACGGCGGTGGCCGCGAGAATCCGCTGCCCTGGCTTCAATCGCTGTTGTCAGGCGTCGAACACGCCAACTTCTTCGAGGCCCGTGCGACGGAATACTCCAAGGCCGCGACCCAGGGGCAGTGGCACGGCGCCGAAGGCGTCTGGGGCGAGTTCGACCGCATGATGGCCCGCCGCGACATGAGCGCCGTGATCGGGTGACCGGATCGGCGGAGGTCGTCAGATCCCCGCGTACCATTCGTAGCCGCGGTCTTCCCAATAGCCGCCCTTGCCGCCGCCGATATGGGTGAAGCTTTCGACCGCCTCGATGCGCCGGATGTATTTGGCGTGCTTGTAGCCCAGCTGGCGTTCGACCCGCAGGCGTAGCGGCGCTCCGTGGGGTACGGGCAGGGTCTGCTGGTTCATGGCATAGGCCAGAATCGTCTGAGGGTGGCGGGCGTCGATCAGGTCGATGCTCTCGTAATAGCGGTCGCCCGTCTCGGTCTGATCCAGGGCATCGAAACAGTGGAAGACGATGTACCGGGCCTCGGGCTTCAGGCCCGCCTCGTCCAGCAGGGTCTCCAGCCGCACGCCGGTCCACTCTCCGATGGAGGTCCAGCCCTCGACGCAGTCATGCTTGGTGATCTGGCTCTGCGCCGGACGGCCGCGCAGGTCGGCCAGCGACAGCGACAGGGGCTTCTCGACCAGGCCGTCGATGACCAGCCGATAGTCAGCGAACGCGCCCGTCTTCAGGGCCACATAGTCCGTCGCCGCCGGATCGGTGGAGCCATTGGCGCGAAAGTCCGGCGAGATTTCCGACCGGTCATAGGTCGGGGCCAGGGCCTCGCGGGGGATCAGCAGACGCTGGGTGCGGCGGGTCAGACCCTCGCCCATGCGCCGCGCCTGTTCGGCTAGGCTGATCCGCGCCTGATCGCAGGCCGACAGGGCCGAGGCCAAAAGAGTCGCAGCCGCTCCGGTCAGCCAGTGTCGGCGGTTCATGGGTGATCTCCTGCGTCGTCGGAGGTTTTGCGTCGTCCCCCCGGGCCGGCCACCGATCCCGGCGGTTCGATGACGAACCAGCCCGTGACCATGGCCCGCATATTGTTGATCAGCCCGGTCCATATCACCAGTCCGACATGGATGACGATGAAGCCGACGATCAGGGCCCCTGAGATGAAATGCAGGGTCCGCGCCGACTGCCGCCCGCCCATAATCTCCAGCAATATGCCGCCGATGGCATTGAACCCCGGCGACATCGACAGGCCCGTGATCAGCATCATCGGCAGGACGATCACGATCATGGCCAAATAGGTCAGCTTCTGGATCACATTATAGGTGCGGGCGTGGTCGTCGGTGGGGAAGCGAAACCGCGCATGCTCGACGACCGAGGCGCCGATACCCTTCAGGTCCGCCGCCGTGGGGGCCAGCCGCCGCCCGAACCGCCGCGTGATCAGACCGAAGGCCAGATAGAGCAGCCCGTTGATCACGAAGATCCAGGCGAACAGGAAATGATAGTTCCGCGCCTCCGCCAGATTGCGCCCCTGAGGGATCAGCAGCCAGTTCGGCACCGTCGGCGTACTGACCCAGGGATCAGCAAAGGTCGAGGTCAAGCCCCAGTATAGATGCGGGTGCGCGGCCAGGATGTTCAGCCCGCTCATGATCAGCACGACCACGGCGACGACATTCAGCCAGTGGGTGATCCGCACCCAGGCGGGATGCCGCCAGATCAGGGTACGGCCTTGGCCCAGCGGCCGGTCAGCCTTGGCGGCCGCGACGTCGATGGGCGCTTTGTCTGCGATATCGGTCATGCTGCGCCTTCCCGCCTTCCAGCGACGGTGTCACGGTAGTCCTTACTACGCAATCCGGCGGCGAAAGGTTACGGCCTGACCCTGCAGTTTCGGCCACCGGCCTGCTCGCAAGCCCGAACACTTTGCTCATACAGCGCCATGTCGCGCTGATAGCGTTCCTGAGCGGCAGCATTTTCTGCGGCGATGCGGGCATTATCGGCTTCGATGCGCGCGGCCTCGGCCTGCCAGGCTTCCCGGGCTGCATCGTTGGAGGCGATGATTGCCGCCTCGCTGCGAGCGGCCTCTTCGTTCTGGGCGATGATGCCTGCGTTCAGCTTGCTGGTCGCGGCCAGCTCTGCCGGATCCTGGCGACTGTCAGGCACGGCGCGATAGGTTTCGCCGCGCTGGCGATCCCATTCTTCCGAGCCAGGAACGGGAGTGTCTGCAAGCTCAGGGGTCTGGACCGGTGCGGGCACGGGGCTGGCCTGCTGCGCCGCAGCGGGCAGGCTCAAAAAAGTCCCCAGAACCAGGGCCGCGGCGACGGTCGTGAACGATCGGGACATCGAAGGGTCTCCATCAGGGTGGGTGCGGACGCTGACCCGCAAGCTGGGCCATTTCGCCGGCCCTCGACCAGCCTCAACGCCTGGAAGCCCTGATCGGTGCCGAGGGGGTCAGTCGGGCAGACGCAGAGCGAACGCCGTCCCGTCCGGCCCCGTCTCAATCAGGTCCAGTGTGCCGCCGTGCGCCATGGCAAGTTCCCGCGAAATGGTCAGCCCAAGGCCGGTGCCTTCCGAAGCTCGGCCGCTGACGAACGGATCGAACAGCTGTTCCGACACCCTGGCCGGAATGCCCGGCCCGTCGTCGGCGATGCGGACCAGCCAGCCGGCCTCGTCGGGACTGGCAGTGACCGTCACCGTCCCCCGGCGCGGTGCCGGGCGTTTGGCATCGCCCTGGATGGCCTGGCGGGCATTGCGCATCAGGTTGACCAAGATGCGGTGCAACTGGTCCGGATCGGCCTGAACTGTGGCCTTTGCGGGCAGGCTCTGGACCAGCTGCACGGTGTCGGGTGTCAGACCTGCATCTTCGGCAGCCACGCTGACGGCGCTGGCCAGGGCGACAGCAACACGCTGAGGCTCGGGTTCCTCGCTGCGACCATACTCAAGGACATTGCGGGACAGGGCGGCGGCGCGGCCCAGGGCCCGCTCCAGCCGGGGCAGGACGCGGGCCACCTCGGGATCGGGCGACTCCGCCAGTCGTTCTGACGCCAGCTGGGCCGAGGTCAGCATGTTGCGCAGGTCATGATTGATCTTGGCCACCGCCTCGCCCAGCGCCACCAGCCGGGCGCGGGAGCGCAGCGACAGCCGCACCTCTTCCTGCATCCGGGCCAGTTCACGTTCGACCCGGCCGATCTCGTCATGGCGACCGCTGGGCGGTTCGCCCTCGGCCTCGGGATCGCGGGCGAACCGCTCGATCGAACGGGTCACCCGCCGCAACGGCTGGAGCACCAGAAAGGCCAGGCCAGAATAGAGCAGAGCGCCCGCCACGATCGACACCAGCAGCGATACCAGCAGACTGTTCAGCAGAAAGGTGCGCAGTTCCGCCTTCAGGGGCTGGGCCAGGGTCACGATCTCGATGAAGTCGCCGGTGCGGTAACGCGGCCGGGCCTGGACCCGGATGGAGCGATCCGGATGGCCAAACAGGGTCCGCCAGGGATCGATCAGGCGTGAGACCGGGCGGCTCTCCCGCAGATCGATCAGGTCGGGCGTTCTCGACAGATTGGGGGCCTGCAAAAGAAGTCGCCGGACCCCTTGGTCCGCCACGACCACCGCCTGCACGCCGCCGATGGCCAGAAGCTGTTCTGCCGTATCATCCTCGACCGCCGAATAAGGCAGGGCCTGGACCGCGACCGAGGCCAACTCGGCGGATTGCAGCCGGTCGGTCACCCAGCGCTCGTGAAAGCTGGCCACGCTGGGAGTGATGATCAGGATTTCCACCGCCACCGCAAAGACCATGGTCAGCAGCATCAGCCGTCGCGCCAGGGCATCCGGCGGGTTCAGCCCCAGCCGCCGCCTCAGGCCCTCGGGCACCCAGGTCCACAGGCGAGGGCCGGTATGGGGTGCGACCTCGCTCATGTCGCCGCCTTGCGACCCAGCGCGCCTTGCAAGGCCTTCAGCGCCACGGGCAGGACGACAGCCAGTACGAAGACGCCCGTCATCGGGGCCCAGAACTGGCCGAACAGGGCCTGGAAGTCCGGATCGGGATCAGTGACCAGCAAGGTGTTCAGTCGCGCGCCTATCCAGCAATAGATGGTGTGGGCCGGCAACAGGCCGATCACGGTGGCCACCGTATAGGGCTTCAGCCGCGCCGCCATCACCCCGGCGGCGATATTGATCATATGGAAGGGCACCACGACGGCCAGTCGGCTGGCCAGAACATACCAGAAGGTATCCTTGTCGATGGCGTTGCAGACCTTCTGCATCAGGCCCGCGTCCCGCTCGGCCTTTTCGCGCAGGGACTGACCCAGGGCGGTGCGGGCAACCGCATAGACGATCAGGGCCCCGACCGTGGCGGCGATGGAGGTGGCCACCCCGCCGACCCAGGGTCCGAACAGATAGCCCGCCGTGATGGTGACAAAGAAGACGCCCGGCACGACGCTGGCGGTCAGAATGGCAAAGACCGCCATCAGGATCAGCAGACTGACGATATAGTTGTCGGCGGTGAAGGCCCGGAACGCCTGGCCGTGGTCGCGGATCGTGTCCAGCGACAGATAGCGATTCCAGCCCATGCCGAAGATCAGCGCGATGACGCCGGCCAGCAGGATCAGGGGGGCAAAGCGTTTCAGACGGTCCATCTTCACTCCAACGCAGCGGCATCGGCGTTGACACCGCCTGCCCCTCCGCTTATACGCCCGCCCTTCCCGCGACGGATGCCTTTGTCCGCCGCCTCATTATTTAACGTTGGGAGCCGACCGTGAAGCGGACCTATCAGCCGTCGCGTTTAGTGCGCAAGCGCCGTCACGGCTTCCGTTCGCGGATGGCCACCAAGAACGGCGCAAAGATCGTTGCGCGTCGCCGCGCCAAGGGCCGCAAGCGCCTGACGGCCTGATCCGTCAGGCGTCCGTCTGCGGACGCATGACCGACTTTCCAGATATCGAACGTCTGACTTCGCGGCCCCAGTTTCTGGCGGCCGCGAAAGGCGTTTCAGAGGCCCGTGGTGCGGTTGTCGTTCAGCGTCTGGATCGCCGGGACGACGACCCCACCATACGTCTGGGCTTTACCGCTACGCGCAAGGTCGGTGGCTCGGTGGTCCGCAACCGCGCCAAACGCCGCCTGAGAGAGGCCGCACGCGCCCTTGCGCCGCAGTTCGGACGCCCCGGCAGCGACTATGTCTTCATCGCCCGCATGGGCACGGCGGACCGTCCCTGGGACCGTTTGCTTGACGATGTGAAATCGGCGCTTACAAGGCTGGCGACCCCACGGTCGGCGGCTCCCAAGCCAACGACCGCGCCGACCCCGCCCGCGCCCATTCCGCCCGCAACCGCCGGCCAGGATTCCTGATCTCCATGCCTCCCCAGAATAACAGCAAGAACACCATCATCTTCATGGTGATCGCTGGCCTGATGCTCCTGGCCTACAGCTTCTTCGTGATGCAGCCGCAGGCCGAGCGCCAGAAGGCGGCCCGCGCCGCTGCTGAGCAGCAGGCGGCGACAGCCACGGTGCCGGGCCCTGCCGGGAGTACGACCGCCGCGCCTGTGTTTGTAGAGAACCGCGAAGTGGCCAGGGCCCAGGGCGGTCCTCGGGTCGCCATCCGCACGGACACGGTCTCCGGATCGCTGTCGCTGCGCGGCGCACGGCTGGATGATCTGTTCCTGACCAACTATCAGGAGACGCTGGCACCGAACTCGCCCTCGGTCGAGCTGTTCCGTCCCGAGGGCATGGTGCACGGTTATCAGGCGCTGTTCGGCTGGGACGGCCCCAATGTTCGTGGCGGCGTGCCCGGCAAGGATACGCCCTGGCAGCTGACCCAGGGTACGGAGCTGACGCCGACGACGCCGATCACCCTGACCTGGGATAACGGCGCAGGCCTTCGTTTCACGCGCCGCATCGCCATCGACAACCAGTACCTGTTCACCATCACCGACACCGTCGCCAACTTCAGTGGCCAGCCGGTGCAGATCGCCCCCTGGGGCCGGGTCGAGCGGCGGGGCATCCCTGACGAACTGGGCCGCAACCAGATCCTGCACGAAGGCGGCATCGGCACCTTCGGCACCGAAGGCGACTACGCCACCCAACAGCTGAAGTATCCGGCCTGGGCCAAGAAGCCGTCCCAGTCGTTCGCCTCAACCGGCGGCTGGATGGGAATGACCGACAAATACTGGCTGGCCGCCATGATCCCGTCCCAGGACGAGAAGATCGATGCCGGCTTCTTCGTCACCGAACAGGCCAACTACGAAACCCATGCCGTGCTGATGCGCGGCGAGGCCCACACGATCGCCGCCGGGGCCCAGATCAGCGAGACGACCCGCCTGTTCGCCGGGGCCAAGCGCAATGAAATCCTGGCGGGCTACGAGAAGTCGCTGGACCTGCCGCGCTTCATCTATGCGATCGACTGGGGCTTCCTGTTCTTCCTGACGCGCCCGATGTTCCTGATCGTCGAGTTCTTCTTCGGCATCCTGGGCAATTTCGGCCTGGCCATCCTGGCGCTGACCCTGGTCGTGCGCCTGATCATGTTCCCGCTGGCCAACAAGAGCTACGAGAGCATGTCGCGCATGCGCACCCTCGCGCCCAAGCTGGAAGAGCTGAAGAAGAAATATCCTGACGATCCGGCCAGCCAGCAGAAGGAAATGATGGCGCTGTATCAGAAGGAGAAGATCAATCCGCTGGCGGGCTGTCTGCCACTGCTGATCCAGATCCCGTTCTTCTATGCCGTCTACAAGATGCTGACGGTCACCATCGAGATGCGGCATCAGCCGTTCTTCGGCTGGATCCGCGACCTGTCGGCGGCGGATCCCTCGACCATCTGGAACCTGTACGGCCTGATCCCGTGGGATCCGGCGACGGTGCCGCTGATCGGCACCTTCCTGACCACCAACTTCTCGCTCAGCGTGCTGGCGATCGTCTACGGCCTGACCATGTGGCTGCAGATGGCCATGAGCCCGCCGGCGACGGACCCGATGCAGCGCCGCATCTTCCAGTTCATGCCGGTGGTGTTCACCTTCATCATGGCCACCTTCCCGGCCGGCCTGCTGATCTACTGGGCCTGGTCCAACGTGCTGACCATCTTCCAGCAGTACATCATCATGCACCGGCTGAAGACGGAGAACCCGATCGACACCTTCTTCGCCCGGTTCAAGAAGGCCTGATTTGGAAGACTTCACCCCCGAAGAACTGGAACAGGGCCGTATTCTGTTCGCGCGGCCCGCGACCTTCGTCATGGGCTGCGCCAAGATCGAGCAGCTGCCGGAACCTGACCTGCCCGAGGTGGCCTTCGCGGGCCGGTCCAATGTGGGCAAGTCCAGCCTGATCAACGGGCTTGTGGGCATGCACAAGCTGGCCCGGGCGTCCAACGAGCCGGGCCGCACGCGCGAGGTCAACTTCTTCGACTTGGACGGCAAGATGCGGCTGGTCGACCTGCCCGGCTACGGCTGGGCCAAGGCGTCCAAGACGACGGTCAGGAAATTCCAGGACCTGGGTCGCGACTATCTGCGCGGGCGGGTGACGCTGAAGCGGGTCTATCTGCTGATCGACAGCCGTCACGGGTTGAAGAAGGTCGACGACGAGGCGCTGGATGCGCTGGATCTGGCCGCCGTCAGCTATCAGATCATCCTGACCAAGGCTGACAAGCTCAAGAAGGGCGAGGCCGAAAAGGTCCAGGCCGAAACGCTGAAGGCCATCGCCAAACGCCCCGCCGCCTATCCGGCGGTGATCGTCACCTCGGCGGAAAAGGGCGACGGCATGCCGGAGCTCCGCGCCGAGATCAGGCGCACGACCGGGGCAGTGCTCTAGGCTCACCTCCCTGTTGCGGAGCAATGGGGAGGTGGCGCGCTGCGAATACGCAGCGTGACGGAGGGGGCGGCGCAGGCGTCAGCCGATTGTAATGCCTATCCCTCTCGACGGAGTCGCCCCCTCCACCACGCTACGCGCGGTCCCCCTCCCCATCGCCAAGAGGCGACGGGGAGGTGAGGGTTGCTCTCCAGCGCTGTCGATGATCGACTATCTTCATGCAAACGCGCCTGATCCAGACCGATACGATCAGCCAGTCGGTCCTGGAGGCTGGGACCGGCCCTCTGGTCCTGTTCATCCACGGCTTTCCCGAGCTGGGCATCAGCTGGCGCGCGCAGGTCGAGGCGCTGGCCGAGGCGGGGTACCACGCCGTCGCGCCCGACATGCGCGGCTATGGGGCGACCGACAAGCCGGAGGATGTCGCCGACTATTCCATCCTGCATCTGGTCGGGGACATGGTGGCGCTGGTGCGGGCGCTGGGCCGGACGCAGTGCGTGGTCGTGGGGCACGACTGGGGTGCACCGGTGGCGTGGCACTGCGCCCTGTTGCGGCCGGACATGTTCCGGGCGGTGGCGGGTCTGTCCGTGCCGTTCCAGCCGCGCCGACCGGGTGGTCCCCCGACCCCGGCCATGGCCGCCATCGCCAAGCGGGCGGGTCTGGGCGAGCTTTATATCAGCCAGTTCCAGGCCCCTGACGCCCACGCCATCTTCGAGGCCGATGTGGCGGCGGGCCTGCGCAAGGGCTTCTATGCCTATGACGGGGCGACGCCGGATACGCGGCAATCGACAGGCTTCATCCCCGCCGGAGAGAACTTCCTGTCAACGGTGGCGGACGATGCGACCCTGCCGCCGTGGATGAGCGCCGAGCATTTTCAGGAGTATGTCGAGGCTTTTTCGAAGGGCGGCTTCAAGGGGCCGATCGACTGGTACCGCAGCCTTGACCACAACTGGGCCCTGACGGCGTTTATGCAGGATCAGCGCATTCTTCAGCCGGCGCTCTTCCTGGTCGGCGAGCGCGACCCGGTCCGCCACTATGCGGGCCAGCATGAGGCGGGATTGAAGGACTGGGCCCCAGACCTGCGCGGTTCGCATGTGCTGGCCGGGGCCGGTCACTGGCTGCAGCAGGAGCGGCCGGAGGAGGTCAACCGGTTGCTGTTGGACTTCCTCGCTGGCCTATAGACCCGCCACAGCCTCGGCCGTGATCTCAAGGCTGCGGATACGGTCGTTCAGGTCGAACACCATGCCGGTGACCATGACCTCGTCCACCCCGGTCTGATTGGCGAAGGCGGCCAGCTTGTCACGCACCGTGTCGCGCCCGCCGATGGCGGCGTAGGTCAGGCGGCTCTGGACCGCGGCGATCTGGCGTGCGTCCAGCACGGTGGTTATGTCATCCACCGGCGGCTTGACCCGTCCCGGCTTGCCCGTGACCACGGCGGCAAAGGCCTGCTGCATGCTGGTGGACAGGCGCAGGGCCGCATCGTCCGTCTCGGCGGCGAAGACGTTGATGACCGCCAGACTGTGCGGTTCGCTGAGAACCTTCGAAGGGCGGAACCCGGCGCGGTAGGTTTGCAGCGCCTGCATCAGTAGCTCGGGCGCGAAATGGCTGGCGAAGGCAAAGGGCAGGCCCAGGTGGGCGGCCAGTTCGGCGCTGAACAGGCTGGACCCCAGAAGCCAGATCGGCACCTTCGTGCCCGCGCCCGGCCAGGCCGTGACGCGCTGGCCGTCGACGGGATCGTCCAGAAAGGCCTGAAGCTCCAGCACGTCGCGCGGAAACTGGTCCGCCGCCTCGAAATAGCGACGCAGGGCCCGCGCCGTCTCGCCGTCCGTACCGGGCGCGCGGCCCAGACCCAGATCGATCCGGTCGGGATAGAGGGACGCCAGCGTGCCGAACTGTTCGGCAATGACCAGGGGCGGATGGTTAGGCAGCATGACGCCGCCCGAGCCGACGCGGATCGTCTTCGTCGCCCCTGCCACATGGCCGATCACCACGGCGGTGGCCGAACTGGCGATGCCCGGCATGTTATGGTGCTCGGCCAGCCAGAACCGCTTGAAGCCCAGGCGGTCGGCCGCCTGGGCATAGGCGGTGGTTTCGGCAAGTGCACGCGAGGCGTCGCCGCCCTCCACGATGGGCGACAGGTCCAGCACTGAGAAATCGGTCATGGACGCCAGATCGGGTCGAGGGCGTTGTCAATCAAGACCCACGCGGTTGTCGAGGGCGTCCGCAGCGCCCTAAACTGGCGCAGCCATTTCGTTCAGGGGGCCACCATGATCATCGCCGCATCCATCCTGGGAACCGTCGCCGTCACGGTCTCGCCTGCACAGGCCGCCACACCCGCCAGCGATCTGGCCGGAACATGGGAAGGCCCACTGGCCGTCGGCGGCCAGTCCATCCGCATCGTCTTCCGCATCCGCCCAGACGGGACGGCCGTCATGGACAGCCCCGATCAGGGCGCGCGCGACATTCCGGTGGAGACCCCGACGATAGAGGGGGGTGTCGTGCGGCTGACCGTGCCTGCGCTGGGAGGTCGGTTCGAGGGGCGTCGCTCGGACGACGGTGCAGCCCTGACCGGGGTCCTGTCGCAAGGCGGGGTGACCCTGCCGCTGGTCCTGACCCGCACGAGCGCCACGGTCGCCGAACTGGTCCGGCCCCAGAACCCCGTGCCGCCGTATCCCTATCGCGCCGAGGAGGTCGCCTTCGACAATGCCGAAGCTCCCGGCGTGCGACTGGCCGGAACGCTGACCCTGCCGCAAGGGAACGGGCCGTTTCCGGCGGCGATCCTGATCAGCGGTTCAGGTCCTCAGGATCGGGACGAGACGGTCTTTGGCCACAAGCCCTTCGCGATCTGGGCCGACGCCCTGACCCGGCGTGGCATTGCCGTGCTGCGTTATGACGACCGGGGCACCGCCGACTCCACGGGCGATTTCGCGGCGGCGACCAGTGCGGATTTTGCCACCGATGCCGATGCGGCCTTTGCATACCTGGCTGCGCGGCCCGAGATCGACGGACGACGCATCGGCCTGATTGGGCACAGCGAGGGCGGCACCATCGCGCCAATGGTGGCTCAGGAGGGGGTGCCGGTCGCCTGGATCGTGATGTTGGCCGGTCCCTCCGTGTCGGGCGGGGCGCTGCTGACCGAACAGTCCCGCGCCACCCAGGTCGCCATGGGGATCGCGCCGGCCATGGTAGACGCCAATGTCGCCATACAGGCCCGCATCATGAGCGCCGTGGCAGAGAATGCATCCAGCGCCGACGCAACCATCGCGGCGGTGGATGCCGTTCTCGCAGACGCCGGACTGTCAGTGGCTCAGCGCCAGGAGCAGGCCCGCCAGACCGGCAGTGCCTGGACGCGCTGGTTCATCGCCCACGACCCCGGCCCGGCCCTGGCCGGTCTGGATGTGCCGCTTCTGGCGCTTTACGGCGGCAAGGACGTGCAGGTGCCGGCCGATCAGAACGCGCCTGTGCTATCCCGCCTCAAGCCCGATGCCGAGGTGGTCGTCCTGCCCGATCTGAACCATCTGATGCAGCCCGCCGTGACGGGTCTGCCCAATGAGTACGAGGCCATCGAGACCACCATCGCTCCGCAGGCGCTTTCGACGGTGGTGGACTGGGTCGTGGTACGGTGAAGACTGAGGACCGGCAGGTCCGCGCGCCCAGTGGGCCCCAACACCTTCTCAAGGACCTTTGGCGCGATATTTGAGCCGTCGTCGTCGCTCGGCGCGGCTGAGGCCGGGCTCGTCGGGGTCGGGTGGGGTGGATGCAGCGGGAGCGGGTTTTTTCGAGTGCACTGTGTGCACTGGGCGCTTTCTAAGCGGATTTTCGGCCTGGATCTGGCGGATCATCGAGGTGGCCTGGGCCTCTATGCCGCGAGCCGTGCGGGTGATGGCCCGCATCTCCTCGGCCGAATTCCAGTCGCGCTCGCGGGCTTCGCTGCGTTCGGCGGCCAGCAGCATGGCGTGGACCCGCATCCAGCGCATGGCCTCGGTCGAGCGACCCGTATCCAGCGCATGGGATACGCGCCGCCAGGCCTTGTCCAGCATGCGACTGCGAGGTTCGGCGGGCGAATCCAGATCGATGTCGTCCTCGACCGGATCGGGCGCGGGCTGATCTGTGCGTCGCCAACCGCCCTGACGCGCACGAACCTTGAAGGCGGACAGGCCCAGGTCGTGGCGGCGGCAGACCTCTTCGGCCGTGGCCCCGGCCAGATAGTCATCTCTGGCCCTGTCCCAGACGATGTCCGGGCGGATACGCCGGGGCGCAGCGGTGGATGCGGGTTCTGGCGAGGCATCGGTCATGCGCACAGGCTGACACGCCGCTGCGTCAGAATCGGTCGTGCGTCGTTTACACCGGGTGGGTCGGCTCCGGCTTGGGCGCAGGCTCCGGCGTCGAGGGCACGTCGGGCAGGGGGATGAACTCCAGAGAGTCCTCGTCGGGCAGGCTCATCCGCCCGGCCTTCCAGTCGGCCTTGGCCTGATCCAGCCGGGCCTGGCTGGAGGAGACGAAATTCCACCAGATCAGCCGCTCGCCGACCGGCTCCCCGCCCAGGACCATGACGCTGGACGGGCGGATGGCCTTGATGGTCGGCTCGGCGTTTGGCTCCAGCACGACCATCTGACCCTCGTGGAAGGTGCGGTCCCCGACCTCGATTTCACCCTTGGCAATATAGAGGGCGCGCTCGGAATAGCCGCCCGAGCCGACGAAGCTCTTGCCCGGCGGCGGCGCGGTGCGCACCCCCTCGGCCAGTTCCCAGTGGATATAGAACAGGGGTGATGAGGTCTTCACCGCCGCCCGGGCCCCGTAGGCCTCGCCCGCGACCAGCCGTGCGAACAGGCCGTTGTTGTCATAGGCGGGCTGATCCGCCTCGCCGTGGTGATGGAAGCTTGGGTCGACCTCCTCGGCCTCGTCCGGCAGGGCGATCCAGGCCTGCATGCCGTGCATGGGGCCGCCGGTCGCCTTCTTCAGCGGATCGGTGCGCTCGGAATGGACGATGCCCTTGCCGGCCGTCATCCAGTTGACCTCGCCCGGACGGATCGCCTGGGTCGCGCCGGTATTGTCCCGGTGCATGATCTCGCCCTCGAACAGATAGGTAAGGGTCGACAGGCCGATGTGGGGATGCGGGCGGACGTTGATGGCCTCCGAGCCCGCTGCGAACTCCGCCGGGCCCATCTGGTCCAGGAAGATGAACGGGCCGACCATCCGGCGGCTGTGGAACGGCAGCACGCGCCCCACCTCGAACCCGCCCAGATCCTTGCGCCGCGCGTCGATCACCATCTCGATCATGTCAGTTCCTCCGGCCCGAGTTTCGAATGGACCCGAACGGCACTATCCGACGTGTGGGGTGACGATGCCAAGGGGCAGGGTAGTCACATTCTTCACGCCGCGGGTGACGATGTGGCTTTCACAGTCCGAGACGATGCCCAGGCTGAGCAGCTTGTTGCGCAGGAACTGGTCGAAGGCATGCATGTCGGAGGTGATGATGCGCAGCACATAGTCCTCGCGGCCCGTGATCGTCGCGCACTGCACCACCTCGGGCCACTGGGCCACGGCGGCGTCGAAGATGTTCAGGTTTTCGGTGGACGGCAGGCTGAGCTTGACGATGGCATAGACCTCGAAGTCCAGGCCGAGCAGGCCCGCGTCCAGCAGGGTCACGCGCTTGCGGATGAAGCCCGTATCCTCCAGCCGCTTGATCCGGCGCCAGCAGGGCGAGGCCGACAGGCCGACACGCTCGGCGACCTCGGCGACCGACAATCCGGCGTCCTGTTGCAGGATATCCAGAATGCGGGCGTCGACGGGATCAAGATCGTCAGCCAATGCGTTTCTCCCATTGTTATTATCGGGCAATAAAATACCCGTGAACCGCAGAGTGCAAGGTGAAATTGGGCGAGCCTTGGCCAGCGCCCCATGCTAACACCACGATCACGAGGAAAACGCGGTCGGATCAACCGGACAGCAGGACGGAATGAACAAGCCCAATAGCCAACCCCTGTCGTTGCGCGTGCCGGAGCCTTCGGGCCGTCCGGGCGACCCCACCGATTTCAGTCATCTGAAACTGGACGAGGCCGGAGCCGTCGACCGGCCCGAGGTCTCGACCGCGCCCTATGACATGCGCGATCACGCCTTTCGCCTGGTGCGGGTTCTGGACGATCAGGGACAGGCCGTCGGGCCGTGGAATCCGCGCCTGGACGCCGAGACCCTGAAGAAGGGTCTGAAGGCGATGATCCTGACCCGCGCCTTCGACGACCGGATGCACAGGGCCCACCGCCAGGGCAAGACCAGCTTCTATATGAAGTGCACCGGCGAGGAGGCCATCGCGGTCGCTCAGGGCATGATCCTGTCGCGCGAGGACATGGGTTTTCCCACTTATCGCCAGCAGGGGCTTCTGATCGCGCGCGGCTATCCGCTGGCGACCATGATGAACCAGATCTATTCCAACGCCGAAGACCCGATCAAAGGCCGCCAACTGCCGATCATGTATTCGGCCAAGGACTATGGCTTCTTCACCATCAGCGGCAATCTGGGGACGCAGGTTCCCCAGGCCGTCGGCTGGGCCATGGCCAGCGCCTACAAGGGCGACGACAAGATCGCCATCACCTGGATCGGCGACGGGGCCACGGCCGAGGGCGACTTCCACAATGCGCTGACCTTCGCGGCCGTCTATCGCGCGCCGGTAATCCTGAACATCGTCAACAACCAGTGGGCCATCAGCTCCTTCCAGGGCATCGCCGGCGGTCTGGAAACCACCTTTGCGTCCAAGGCCATCGGCTATGGCCTGCCCGCGCTGCGGGTCGACGGCAACGACTTCCTGGCCGTCTGGGCCGCGACCCAGTGGGCCGAGGAACGGGCACGGACCAATCAGGGCGCGACGGTGATCGAGCTGTTCACCTATCGCGGCGCCCCGCACTCCACCTCCGACGATCCCAGCCGCTATCGCCCCGGCGACGAGCATGAGAAATGGCCGCTGGGCGATCCGGTCATGCGCCTGAAACAGCACCTGATCGCCATCGGCGAATGGTCCGACGAAGCCCAGGCCGAGGCCGAGGCCGATGCCGTCGCCCAGGTTCGGGCCGCCGGCAAGGAATCCGAGGCCATCGGCACCCTGGGTCAGTCGCGCCCCAGCGTGAAGGAAATGTTCAACGAGGTCTTCGCCACCGAAGACTGGCGCATCGCCGAACAGCGCGGCGAGGTCGGGGTCTGATCATGAGCGAGCAAACCTTCACCGAATCCGACCGCACCGACGGCATCGAGCCAGACATGGTCGACCAGAACGCGGCCCCGAAGTCCGAGACCTCGGACAAGCCGGGCGTTCAGCCGATGAACATGATCCAGGCGCTGAACTCGGCCCTGCACGTCAAGATGGCCGAGGACCCGGATGTCCTCAGCTTCGGCGAGGACGCCGGCTATTTCGGCGGCGTGTTCCGCGTCACGGACCAGCTGCAGCAGAAGCACGGCCTGACCCGCAGCTTCGACGCCCCGATCAGCGAATGCGGCATCGTCGCCGCCGCCATCGGCATGGGGGCTTATGGCCTGCGTCCGGTCGTGGAGATCCAGTTCGCCGACTACATCTATCCGGCCTACGACCAGATCGTCTCCGAAGCGGCCAAGATGCGCTATCGCTCGGGCGGTCAGTTCACCAGCTCGATCACCATCCGCAGCCCCTATGGCGGCGGCATCTTCGGCGGCCAGACGCACAGCCAGAGCCCGGAGAGCCTGTTCACCCATATCGCGGGGCTGAAGGTCGTCATCCCGTCCAACCCCTATGACGCCAAGGGCCTGCTGACCGCGGCGATCGAGGATGACGATCCGGTCGTCTTCTTCGAGCCCAAGCGGCTGTACAACGGCCCCTTCGACGGCTGGCACCAGAACCCCGTCAGCCCGTGGAAGGCGCAAGCTCTCGCCCAGGTCCCGACCGGCAAATATGTCGAGCGGATCGGCAAGGCGCGGATCATGCGCGAGGGCGGCGACGTCACCATCCTGGCCTATGGCACCATGGTCTGGGTCTCGCTGGCCGGGGCCGAGCATGCGGGCGTGGACGCCGAGGTCATCGACCTGCGCTCGCTCGTGCCGCTGGACATCGAGGCCATCGAGGCCAGCGTGAAGAAAACCGGCCGCTGCGTCATCGTGCATGAAGCGCCCAAGACCTCCGGCTATGGCGCGGAACTGTCGGCCCTGGTGCAGGAACGGTGCTTCTATCATCTGGAGGCCCCCATCGCCCGCGTCGCCGGCTGGGATACGCCTTACCCCCACGCCTATGAGTGGGAATATTTCCCCGGCCCGCAGCGCGTCGCCGATGCCCTGAAGTCCGTCATGACGGGAGGTCGCTGAGATGGGTCGTTTCGTCTTCAAACTGCCCGACGTGGGCGAAGGCACCGCCGAGGCCGAACTGGTCGCCTGGCACGTGAAGGTCGGCGACACGGTCGAGGAAGACCAGCTGCTGGTCGACGTCATGACCGACAAGGCGACGGTCGAACTGACCTCGCCCGTGGCCGGCAAGGTCACGGCCCTGCATGGCGAACCCGGCGTGATGTCGGCCGTCGGCTCGGCCATCGTGGAATTCGAGGTCGAGGGGGCGGGGAATGCGGCCGCCGAGGCCAGCGCCGCCCCCTCCACCGCTTCGCGGTCCCCCTCCCCATCCGCAAGCGCGGACGGGGAGGAGACGGCCGTCGCCGCCGCGTCTCCACCCCACGCCAGTGGGGAGGGTGACCACGTTAGTGGTGGAGGGGCCGCTTCAGCCGCCGCCGCCGGCAACTACGTCTTCAAACTTCCCGATGTCGGTGAAGGCACCGCCGAGGCCGAACTGGTCGCCTGGCATGTGGCGGTCGGCGATGCGGTCGAGGAAGACCAGCTTCTGGCCGAGGTCATGACGGACAAGGCGACCGTCGAACTGACCAGCCCGGTCGCGGGCACGGTCGCGGCCCTGCATGGCCAGCCGGGGCAGCAGATCGCCGTGGGCGGGCCGTTGGTCGGGTTCGATGTCGAGGGAAGGGGGAACCGCCCTTCTGCTCCCTTCCCCCTCGAGGGGGGAAGGGCGGGGGATGGGGGTGGTGGCAAGGCGTCTCCGGAAACGGCGCGTGAGGCGTCGTCTAAAGTCGTCGGCCAAAGCCCATCTGTTCCCCCTCGGAAACAGCCTGCCTCCACCCCCACCCAACCCGCCCTCCTCGAGGGGGAGGGCTCGCGTAAACTCTCCACGCGAGGAGAGCGCCCTCTGGCCTCCCCCGCCGTACGCCAGCGCGCGCGCGACATGGGGATCAATCTGCAGTTCGTGCCGGGCTCCGGCCCCGCGGGCCGGATCGACCATGCCGATCTGGACGCCTTCGTATCCGGCGCGAGCCAGCAATCGTCCGTGTCCGGAGCATCGGCCTCGACCTACGCCAGGGCCGAGGGCACGACGGAGGTCCGCATCATCGGCCTGCGCCGCAAGATCGCGGAGAAGATGGCCGAGAGCGTCCGGCGCATTCCTCACATCACCTATGTGGAAGAGATCGACGTCACGGCGCTGGAGGAGTTGCGCGCCCATCTGAATGCCCAGGCCAAGACGACGGGCAAGGCCAAGCTGAACGTCCTGCCCTTCATCGCCCGCGCCATCGTGGTGGCGCTGCGCGACCAGCCGACGATCAACAGTCACTATGATGACGAGGCCGGGGTCCTGACCACCCACGCCGCCGTGCATCTGGGCATCGCCGCCCAGACGCCCAACGGCCTGATGGTGCCGGTGGTGCGTCATGCCGAGGCGCGCGACGCTTACGACACCGCCGCCGAGATCGCGCGCGTGTCGGGCGCGGCCAAGGACGGTTCGGCCAAGCGCGAGGAACTGTCGGGATCGACCATCACCATCACATCGCTGGGCACGCTGGGCGGGGTGGTCCACACCCCGATCATCAACCACCCGGAGGTGGCCATCATCGGCCCCAACAAGATCGCCGAACGGGTGGTGGTGCGGGACGGTCAGATGGTCGTGCGCAAGATGATGAACCTGTCCTCCAGCTTCGACCACCGCATCGTCGACGGCCACGACGCGGCGGTCTTCGTGCAGCGGATCAAGAACCTGCTGGAGCATCCCGCGACGCTGTGGATGGGGTGAGGGCGGTGCTTCGGCTGATCGCGGCGCTTGTTATGGCTACCTGCGTGAGCTCGTCGGCATTTGCCTGCACAATCATCACATCGGCTGAAGATGAGCCGCCGCCAGGGTTGAGCGACACTGAACTGCGCGCTTTTGTAGAGCGTCGGATTCAACGTGACGAATTGGCCAGACAGCGAGCGCTTTGGAGAGATGCTGACTACGTGTTTCTCGCTGAGGTACGCCTGCTTCGAGTGATCGACGAGAATCGAATAGCGACGAGCCTCTCGCCGGTGGTCTCGCTAAAGGGAGTGGTGAGCAGGCAGCAAATCGGCGATGTCTACGCGCCGAATTTTGGCAATAACTGTGGCTCGACCCCTTACCCGGCGATAGGCGAGTCTGCGATATTCTATGCTCGAAAACTCCCTTGGTGGCGCCGTCTTTTGAACCGGGGGCGGCCGGAAATCGTCTCAGCCGTGCCGCTCTGGATGGTCACTGACCGTCAAATCCCCACTCAACTTCGGGCTGCTGCTGCTCGGCTTCGCAAGACAGAACTTCAATGACCCAGACCCTCAAAACCAAAGTCCTCATCATCGGTGCTGGCACCGGCGGCTATGTCGCCGGCATCCGCTGTGGCCAGCTGGGGCTCGACACCATTCTGGTGGATGGCGGCGATGGACTGGGCGGGACCTGCCTGAACGTCGGCTGCATTCCGTCCAAGGCCATCATCCATGCGGCGTCCAAGTTCGAGACGGTCTCCAAGGCGGCCAACGGCGGGACGCTGGGCATCACCGTGGCGGACCCGGTGATCGACCTCAAGCAGACCGTCGCCTGGAAGGACGGGATCGTCAAAAAGCTGAACGGCGGGGTCGCGGCCCTGCTGAAGAAGGCCAAGGTCAAGGTCATCAAGGGTTGGGCCAACTTCTCAGACGCCAAGACCTGCACGGTGAAGACCGATGAAGGCGACATCGTCATCAGCGCCGAACACGTCATCCTGGCCACGGGGTCAGAGCCGGTCGAGCTGCCCTTCCTGAAGTTCGGTGGCGACGTCATCTCCTCGACCGAGGCCCTGTCGCTGGACGCGGTGCCGGAGCGGCTGGTGGTCGTCGGCGGCGGCTATATCGGGCTGGAACTGGGCATCGCCTATCGCAAGCTGGGGGCCCAGGTCGCCATCGTCGAAATGGCCGACCGCATCCTGCCGCTCTATGACAAGGCCCTGACCGATCCGGTCGCCAAGTGGCTTGAGAAACACGGCGTCGAACTGCATCTGGGGGCCAAGGCCGGCGGGTTCGGAGAGGGCCAGCTGTCCATCACCACGCGCGACGGCACGCCGATGCAACTTCCCGCCGACAAGGTGCTGGTCACCGTGGGGCGCCGCCCGCGCACCAAGGGCTGGGGTCTGGAGAACATGGGCGTGACCATGGACGGGCCGTTTGTGAAGATCGACGACCGCTGCGCCACAAACATGAAGAACGTCTGGGCCGTCGGCGACCTGACCGGCGAACCCATGCTGGCGCACAAGGGCTCGGCCCAGGGCGAGGTCGTGGCGGAGATCATCGCCGGACATGACAAGCGGTTCGATCCGGTGACCATCGCGGCGGTCTGCTTCACCGAGCCGGAGATCGTGTCCGCAGGCCTCGGCCCGCTGGATGTCGAGGGCCGCGACGACGTGATCACCGCCATGTTCCCGCTGGCCGCCATCGGCCGGGCGCTGGCCATCGAGGCGGGCGAGGACGGCGGCTTCGTGCGCGTGCTGGCATCGAAATCCGATCACCGCCTTCTGGGCATCCAGGCCGTCGGCCAGCATGTCGCCGAACTGTCCAACAGCTTCGCCCAGATGCTGGAGATGGGGGCCGTGCTGGAGGACGTCGCCGGCGTCATCCACGTCCACCCGACGCTGGGCGAAGCCTTCCATGAGGCAAGCCTGCGGGCCCTGGGGCACGCGATTCATATCTAGGGACGAGGGATCAGGGATGAGGGATGAGGGCTTGGTCGGTGCCAACCCGTGCTTCTCGTCCCTCATCCCTGATCCCTCATCCCTCCCTTTCGTCCAACCGTCACAATCCTCTGGTCTAAGCGCCACGAACCTTACGGAGCCGCTCTCATGACCCGCACCCTTCTCGCCGCCGCCTCGGCCGTTGCCCTTCTGGCTCTTGGCGCATGTGGAGATGGCGGGGCGGGGTCGCAGACGGCGCGGTCGGGCATCTGGGCCGCTGGCTCCTCGACCGTCTTCCCGTTCACGACCCGGGTGGCCGAAAATTATGCCCGCATGTCGGGCGGGGCGGCACCGCGCGTCGAATCGCTGGGCACCGGCGGCGGCATCCAGGCCTTCTGTCAGGGCATCGGTCCGGCCACGCCCGACATCGCCAATGCCTCGCGCCAGATGAAGAAGTCCGAGTTCGACATGTGTCAGGCCAATGGTGTGACCGAAATCATCGAGCTGAAGATCGGCTATGACGGCCTGGTCATCGCCACGGCGCTGAACGCGCCCGACTATGGCTTCGAGGGTGACGACCTGTATCTGGCGCTGGCCAAGGAAGTTCCGGGACCGAACGGCACCTATGTCGCCAACCCCAACGTCAACTGGAGCGACGTGAACCCCGGCCTGCCGTCGACCCGCATCATGGTCTATGGCCCGCCCCCCACCTCGGGCACGCGCGATTCCTGGGTCGAGCTGGCCATGGCTCCGTCGGCCGAGGCGATCCCGGCGCTGGCGGCCCTGGCCGAAAGCGACTCCGACCGGTTCGAGACCCTGGCCCATACGCTGCGCGAAGACGGCGGCTGGATCGATTCCGGCGAGAACGACAATGCCATCGTCCAGACCCTGAGCCGGACGCCCGGCTCGACCGGGGCCTTTGGCTATTCCTTCCTGGAGCAGAACTCCGACTCGGTGAAGGCGCACAGCGTCAATGGCGTGATGCCCACGCTGGATACGATCGCCTCGGGTGAATATCCGATCTCCCGGTCCATGTTCATCTATGTGAAGAAGGCCCACGTCGGCGTGACGCCGGGCCTGGAGCAGTTCGTGCAGGAATATCTGTCGGACGCCTCGGCCGGTCGCGGCGGCTATCTGCAGGATCGTGGCCTGGTGCCGCTGCCGGCGAACGAACTGGCCGCTCAACGTGCCCTGGCCTCGGCCCTGACGCCGATGGCGGCTCCTGCGGAATGATTGTTCTGGCGACAGCCTTACTGGGTCTTGTCGGCGCTCAGGAGGCAGTGACCACACCCCTGACGCCCTTCCGGGACGTGCCATGGACCCGCAGCCCGCAGGTCGAATACCCGGCGGCTGCGCTGTCGCGTGGGGTGGATCGTGGTGTGGTGACGATCGACTGTGCTGTCGAGACGACGGGCGCGCTGTCGGACTGCCGAACGATCGAGGATCAGCCGGCCGAGCTGGGCTTCGGGCGGATGGCGCTGTCGGCCATGCGTCAGGCCCGTGTGGACACCGCGCGCTGGACTCAGCCGCGCGTTGCGGTGCGCCTGTCGTTCGTTTCCAGCGAAGGCTAGTTCACCTATCCCTTCGACGGCAGGAACGGCGAGAAGGTGATGACCGTGAAGGTGTCGCGGATGTGCGGCCGGGTCTGAACCGACTTCGTCACGAAGGTGCCGATGTCCATGTCCTTCGGCAGCTGGAACTTGGCCAGCAGGTCGTACTGCCCCGAGGTCGAATAGACCTCCGACACGTGCTCGACATTGTCCACCATGTCGGCGGCGACATCGTTGGCGTGCCCCAACTCGCATTTGATGAAGACGAAGATGGCGGTCATCATGGCGGTGGTCCGAGAGTAGGGAGTAGGGAGTAGGGAGTAGGTTTAGGGTCTGGATCGCTGCGGAGCCAGCGTGAATGATCCGAACGGGCCTGCTAAGTCCTTCATTCCCTAATCCCTATTCACCATTCCCCACCTCGGAGCCTCCCTCCTGAACCTCGAAGCCGAATACAACAACCGCGCCCTTGTGCCCGACCATCCTGCGGTTATGCAGGGCTGGCGCGAGCGGGCCGAGGCCGCGCGACTGGCGCATTCGCCGCGTCCGGTTGCCTATGGCCCGGGCGAGCGGGAGGTCATGGACCTGTTCGAGGCGGCACCGGGTGCGACCATCGCCGTCTTCCTGCACGGCGGCTACTGGCAGGCGCTGGGGCGGGAGTGGTTCAGCGGTATCGCGCCGTCGCTTCTGGCCCATGGCGTGAGTCTGGCTATCCCTTCCTATGAGCTGGCGCCGGACGTTCGCCTCGGTCGCATCCTGTCGCAGGTGCGCAATGCGGTGGAGGCGGTGCGAGACCTGTCGCCCAACCGGGCCCGCCCTTTCGTCTTTGGCCATTCGGCCGGGGGCCATATGGCGGCCTGTATGCTGTCCGAGGGGCGGGCCAGCGCAGCCGTCGCCATCAGCGGTGTGTTCGATCTCGCCCCGCTGATCCCGACCAGTCTGAACGCGGCCTTGGGTCTGGACGCGCGTGAGGCGGCGGCCCTGTCGCCGATCCACTGGCCGGTGCCCAATGGATCCACGCCAGGTGGAACGATGCTGGACTGCATCGTCGGCGCCGACGAGAGCGCAGAGTTCATCCGCCAGTCGCGCATGATGGCCGATCTGTGGGGCGGGCAGGGGGTCGAGACGCGGTTCGAGGCTGTCGAAGGTGCCAACCACTTCACAGTGCTGGAGCCCCTGTTCGATTCCGGAAGTGCGATGACGCGCCGCATCGTCAATCTGGTCGCCAAAGCTTGACCTTGAAGGCAAACCGCCGTTTTGAAGTGCGTCGGATACCGGACATACCCTTGATTGTTGACCAGAGACGCCATGTTTCGCGCCTTGCGCCGCCTTGTTCGCAGATTGAAGTGCAAACGCCATCGCTGGCGTCCCGACAGACGCCGTCCGGGGATCGAGTTCTGCGACCTGTGCCAAGCGGTCCGTCGTGAGAAGCTCGACGCCGCCTGAAGCGCGAAACACAAAGTTTGGGCGGCCTGCTTTGACACGGCCCGTGCGGTGGGTAAGCAGGTCTGTCCCGAAATCCGGTGGAGCCTGAACGCCGATGCGCCACGACCGTTTGTCCGTCCTGACTGCTCTCGAAGCGCAAGGCGTCGCGCCCGTCTTCTACCATCCCGACGCGGATGTTTGCCTGAACGTCATCCGCGCTTGCGCCCGAGGCGGCGCGCCGGTGGTGGAGTTCACCAATCGCGGTGACTTTGCCTGCGACCTGTTCGGCGAGATTGCGCGCGAACTGCAGAAGACCGATCCGCACATCGTTCTGGGCATCGGCTCGGTGGTCGATGCGGGCACCGCCGCCCTGTTCCTGAATCGGGGGGCGCGTTTCGTGGTCAGCCCCTGTCTGGTTCCCGATGTCGCGCGTATTTGCAACCGGCGCATGACCGCCTATTTCCCCGGCTGTGGCTCGGTGACCGAGATAGGCCAGGCGCACGAATTGGGCTGCGAGATCGTCAAGCTGTTTCCCGGGGCATCCGTCGGCGGGGCCGACTTCGTCAAGGCCGTCATGGGGCCCATGCCCTGGACCAAGATCATGCCGACCGGTGGGGTCGACCCGGATGAAGCCTCCATTGCCAAATGGTTCGGCTCGGGCATCGTTGCGGCGGGCATGGGGTCGAAACTGGTGACAGACGCCGCCGTCAAGTCGGGCGACTGGGCCGGGATCGAGGCCAACGTCCGCCAGACGGTGGATGCGATCAGGGCATTTCGCGGGAAGTGATCTCCTCCCCATCGCTGCGCGATAGGGAGGATAAGCACGCTGCGAATACGCAGCGTGACGGAGGGGGCGGCGCAGGAGTCGGCCGTTTCAGACTTCCACGCGCGCGATGACGGAGTCGCCCCCTCCACCACGCTACGCGCGGTCCCCCTCCCATCGCCAAGGGGCGACAGGGAGGAGACGCGTGACCCTAAAGCCCCAGTGTCGGGCTGTTCAGATCCAGGTCAGCCGCGGGGATGACCACCACATCGGGATGGGCTGCACGCAGGGCGTCGATGAACATGGCGGCCTGGCCGACCACGACGACATAGGCCTGGTCAGCACTGACCCGACCGGCGGCTTGCGCCAGGGACGCCGGGGTCGTGGCCGCGATCTGTGCCGGATAGGTTTCGATCGTCGACAGCGGCAGGCCGTTCGTCACCGCCTGGGCCAGCACGCCGCCTAGGCCGCTGGTGGTCTCCAGCGAACGGGCATAGCCGCCGGTCAGGAAGGTCTCGCGGTTGGTGACCTCTGCGTCGGCCACCGGTTCGCGCGCCAGGCGGTCGAACTCCGCCAGAACCAGGCCTACGACCTCGGCCGCGCTCTCGTTCTTGGTCTGGGTCGTCGCGGTCAGCAGTCCTCCGTCCACCCGCGCGCTCAGCGAGGAACTGGCCCCATAGGACAGGCCGCGCTTGGCCCGGATCTCCATGAACAGCCGCGCTGTGCCGCCGCCGCCCATGACGGCATTGGCCACTTCCAGCGCGTGCCAGTCGTCGTCGGAGCGCAAGGGTGCGCGCACCGCCGCCGTTACGGCTGCCTGGCCCGCACCGGGCAGATCGACGACGATGACACGCGGCGGCAGGGGTTGTCCCGCCCGGTTCGGCAGGGTGGGCAGCACACCGCCGTCAGTTGTCCAGTCGCCGAAAGTCCGCTCGGCGAAGGCGAAGGCGTCCTCCGGCGTCATGCCGCCGGTGATGACCACGGTGGCATTGTCGGGACGCCACCACTGGCGGTGATGGGCGATAACGTCCTCGCGCGTCAGGGTCGCCACGCTTTCGGGCGTGCCAGACGAGGGTCGGCCATAGGCAGCCCCGCCATAGGCAATGCGGTTCAGCACGGCCCCGGCCAGCGGTCCAGGCTGGCGCAGGTTGACCGTCAGGGCATTGATGGTTTGGGCCCGGCCGCGCTCCAACTCCGCCTCGGCAAAGTCCGGCCGCTGGACCACATCGGCCAGCACCTGGCCGACCGCCTCGGCCGAGGCGACGGGCGCGGAAACGAACAGGGTCGTTCCATCCGGTCCGGCTCCCCCGCCAATCCCTGCGCCCAGACGCTCCAGTGTGGCGGCGATTTCGGGAGCCGAGCGTCCGCCCGCGCCCTGGGTCGCCAGACTGGCGGTCATGGAGGCCAGCCCCGTCTTGCCATCCGGATCGGAGGCCGCTCCGCCACCCAGCACCAGTTGCGCATTCATGATCGGCAGTTCCGTGGACCTGGCGGCCACGACCCTCAGCCCGTTCGACAGCCGCCGCTCTACCACCTGGGGCGTCGCGATCGGGCGTGCCGGGCCGGCGGCCGGTGCCGCCATCCGCTGACCCTCGGGGGCCAGTTCATTGGCCGGCAGTATGGCCGGGGGTACGCTCAGGAAGGTCGGCATGGGGGCCGGGTTGAGATACGCGTCCTCGGCCACGCCCTCGGGGCGGGCGGCTTCGTCCTGATAGCGGACCTGGACCCGCGCCGTCTCGTTCAGCCAGGTTCGGGCCACGCGCTGGACGTCTGCAGCCGTTACCGCCTGGATGGCCGCCAGACGTGCGTCCGGTGCTGCGGGATCGTTCTCCGATACGATGGCCCGGCCCAGAATGAAGGCGCGGCCCGATGACGTTTCGCGCTGGCGCAGGTCCGACGCGGCCAGTTCGGTCTTGGCCTCGGCCAGCTCCTCGGCCGTCACCGGCTCATCGCGCACCCGGGCCAGTTCGGCGGCCAGGGCGGCCTCGACATCGGCGATGGATTTGCCGCGCGCGACCGTGGCGGTGGCCACGATGACCCCGTCCTCTTCCATGGCGTTGATGCCTATGTTGGCATTGGTGGCCAGCTGGGTCCGATAGACCAGAGCCTGATGCAGGCGCGAGCTATCACCGTCAGAGAGGATGGCCGACAAGACCTCAAGGGCTGCGGCATCGGCATCGGTCGCCTTCGGTCCCGGATAGATGGTCCCGACGGCGGGCAGAGGCACGTTCGGGGCATAGGCTTCGACCAGGCGCGGCTGGGTGCGCGGCGTCTCGACGGGGCGCTCCATGACCGGCACGGGGCGGTCAGGATTCCGGATGTCGGCGAAATACTGATCGACCCAGCGATCCAGCTGGCCGGGCTCGAAGGCTCCGGACACGATCAGCGTCGCGGTCGCCGGGCGGTAGTAGGCCTCGTGAAAGGCGCGGGCGTCGTCGATGGTGGCGGCGTCCAGCTCCTCGATCGAGCCGATCACGCTGCGGCGATAGACGCTTTCGTCGAAGCTGTTGTCGCCGATCACGAAGCGCTGAAAGCGTCCATAGGGTGGGGCATAGACCCGCTGGCGCAGCTCCTCCTTCACGATCGATCGCTCGGCGTTGAAGGTCTCGACGTCCACCACGGGCCGGGCCATCCGCTCGGCGTGGGTCCACAGGATGGCCTCCAGATACTGGGGCGGCACGGTCTCGTAATAGTTGGTGAAGTCCTGGCCCGTGGAGGCGTTGCGCGTGCCGCCAGCATCGGCCACCAGGGTGGCGATCTCGCCATAGGCGGTGTTCACCGTCTTGCGGCTGAGGATGTGTTCGAACAGGTGGGCGAAGCCTGAACGGCCCTGCGGGTCGTCCTTGCCGCCAACGTCGTACCACAGGGTAACGGTCACCGTGCCCGCGCCGGCATCCGGCATGGCATAGATGTCCAGCCCGTTGGCCAGCTCGCGGTGGGTGTATTCCAGTGGCGGAACGACGATGGGTGCCGGTGCAGGCGTCTGGGAAAAGGCGGGGGTGGCGAGGGCCAGCAGCGAGGCTCCCAGCAGCGCGGCGGTGCGTGTCATGTGGCGGTTCCCGATAGGCGTCTCTGAACAGATGCCGGACCCTATCTCGCGTAACCGCCAGCCCTAGTTACGAACTTGTAATGATTGTCTCGACTTCCGCCCGCGTCGGCAGGGAGGGCTGGGCCCCTGGCCGCGTGGCGGCGATCGCACCGGCGGCGCAGGCAAACGTCAGGGCGGCTTCGGGCGGCTGGCCCTCCAGCAGGGCGACGCAGATCGCGCCGACGAAACAGTCGCCGGCCCCGGTGGCGTCGACTGCCTTGACTTTGGGCGGCGTGGCCGAGGCGATCAGGGCTCCACGCTGGTACATCTCGGCCCCGCGTGCACCGAGGGTGACGACCACCCGACCGCCCCCGTGGTGCAGAAGATCGCCGTAGAAGGCAGCCTCGTTTTCGTTGACGACGATCAGGTCGGCACGGCGCAGCATCTGGTCCGATACCGGCGCGGCGGGGGCCAGGTTGATGCAGACGAAGTCGGTGGCCCGACCGACTGCGGCCTCCACCGTCTCGACGGGCAGTTCCATCTGAAGGATCAGAGGGCCTTCTATGCGGGCAGGAAGCTGTTCCGGCATGACGCTGTGGTTGGCGCCGGCGGCGACGACGATCTGGTTCTCGCCGTCCGGATCGACGGCGATCAGGGCGACGCCCGTCGGGGCCTCGGCATCGGTCAGCACGCCGCCGGTATCGACATCGTCGGCCAGAAGGAGCGCCAGTGCCTCCTCGGCCATGCCGTCGCGCCCGACCCGTCCGATCATGCAGACCTCGGCGCCCAGGCGCTGGGCGGCCAGCGCCTGATTGGCCCCCTTGCCACCCGGATGCCGGGCCAGGGTCGCGCCGGTGACCGTCTCGCCCGCGCGGGGCAGGCGGGGAGCAGTCGCGACGAAATCCAGATTGATGGAGCCGACGACGGTGATCCTCACGAACAGCTCTCCGCGATCAGGTCGAAGACGCCGTCGGCCTTGACCCCGGTGGCCCAGCGATGGGGCGCCGTCTCCGGATCGACGCGGAACTCCACCGCCGTGTGACCGCGCGTCAGCTCGCTCTGCACCTCCACGGCGATCCGGCACGGCTTGAGCGTGAACAGGTCCGGGTTCATCAGCCAAGCGACGGGGCAGGGGTCGTGGACAGGAGGTGCGTCCCAGCCGACGATCCGTTTTTCCACGTCCTGCGAGAACCGCATCATGGCCGCCGCCGTGTCGCCGCGCGCGGTGCCCAGGGCCGCCAGCCGCGCGATGCGCACATCGGTCGCCCGCACCTGATGCGTCACGTCCAGGCCGAACATGACGACCGGACAGGCGCTGCGCAGGACCTCGTCCGCCGCCTCCGGATCGGCCCAGATGTTGAACTCGGCCGAGGGGGTGATGTTGCCGCCCTCGCTGCGCGCCCCGCCCATGACCGCGACCGGCCCTAACCGCTTCTGGATCATCGGCTCCTTGCGCAAGGCATGGGCCAGATTGGTCATGGGCCCCAGGATGGCCAGGGCGACGGAGCCCTCTGGCCGACTCATGACATTGTCGATGATGGCATCCACGCCGTGGCCGTCGGCGATGCCGCGATCGGGCGTGAACGGCGGCAGATAGCCCAGCCCCTCCTCGCCGTGGAACTCGCTGGCACTGGCGGGCTTGCGGCGCAGAGGCCGGTCTGCCCCGCCGCGCACCGGCACGTCTTCGCGACCCGCGATCTGGCGCAGCATCAGGGCGTTCCGGGTGGTCTTCTTCAGCGGCACATTGCCGCCCACCGTGGTCACCGCCAGCAGGTCCAGCCGCGCCGCGCCGAACGCCAGCATCAGCGCCACCGCGTCGTCCACGCCAGGGTCACAGTCGATAATCAGGGATTGCGTCGTCATGCGGCAGGTTTGAAGCGGGTCGCGCGGATGGGCAAGCGTTTGGATGAGCCGCTGCAGGTCTTGCCCCGCGTGCATCCCCCCGCCACATGCGCACGTAACCATGGGCGTCCCGACCCGGCCTGAAAGTCGCGGGTCGGGTTGAACATATAAGGATGTCCTTATATGTCTGCTGGCCCTTTCGGCCCGACTGGAGTCCGCCTTGTCCCGTTCCACCTTCCTGTTCACGTCCGAAAGCGTTTCGGAAGGCCATCCCGACAAGGTCGCGGACCGGATTTCAGACACCGTCGTGGACCTGTTCCTGGCGAGGGATCCGGAGGCACGGGTGGCCTGTGAGACCTTGTGCACGACCAATCTGGTGGTGCTGGCCGGCGAAATCCGCGGCAAGGGCATCTGGGAAAACGGCACCTGGGCTGCTGGGCTGGAGGCCGAGATCGAGGCCGCCGTGCGCGCCGCCGTGCGCGACATCGGCTATGAGCAGGACAAGTTCCACTGGAACACCTTCGAGTTCCAGAACCATCTGCACGGCCAGTCGGTGGACATCGCCGTGGGTGTGGACGCCGGCGACAACAAGGACGAGGGGGCGGGCGATCAGGGCATCATGTTCGGCTATGCCTCGAATGAGACGCCGGAGCTGATGCCGGCGACCCTGGCCTATAGCCACGCCATCCTGAAGAGGCTGGCCGAGGTGCGCCACGCGGGCGGCACCCTGCTGGAACCGGACGCCAAGAGCCAGGTGACCATCCAGTATGTGGACGGCAAGCCGGTTCGGGCGACCTCCATCGTCCTGTCGACCCAGCATGCTGTGGGGCGGGCCGATGAGGTCGCCGCCTTCGTCAAGCCGCTGATCCTTGAGGTCCTGCCTGAGGGCTTCACCGACGAGAACACCGTCTGGCACATCAACCCGACCGGCATCTTCGAGATCGGCGGGCCGGATGGGGATACCGGCCTGACCGGCCGCAAGATCATCGTCGATACCTACGGCGGTGCCTCTCCCCACGGCGGCGGTGCCTTCAGTGGCAAGGACCCGACCAAGGTAGACCGCTCGGCGGCCTATGCCTGTCGTTACCTGGCCAAGAATGTGGTGGCGGCGGGTCTTGCCGACCGCTGCACCATCCAGATCAGCTATGCCATCGGCGTGGCCGAGCCCCAGTCGATCCACGTCGACCTGCACCGCACGGGCCGGATCGACGAGAGCGTGCTGGAGCGCGAACTGCTGGGCCTCATCGGTGGGGCCACGCCGCGCGCCATTCGCCAGCACCTGGGTCTGAACAAGCCCATCTATGCCCGCACCGCCGCCTATGGCCACTTCGGACGCGAGCCGGATGCGGATGGCGGTTTCGGCTGGGAGAAGACGGATCTGGTGGATCAACTGAGGGCGCTGGCGGGTTAAGGCTCAGGCAGTCCATGCGGCGTCGCCCTGTAGCCATCATCTAAAGCTGATTGTCGGCTACGCTTCCTGGCCAGATAGTGACATAGCGCTGGGGAGGGCTGTGATGTTATTCAAAAACATTTGGCGAGCGGGTCTGCCGTTTTTGGCTGTTTCGCTGCTCAGCGCTACGGCGGTAAACGCGACGTTTTTGACTGCTGATCCTATTGGCACAAAGGATGATCCCAACCTCTACATGTATGTAGGAATCGACCCTGTAAACTATACCGATCCGACCGGCATGGAGGTCTTTCTTTCCACACGTGAAGTAACTCCGGCTGTGTATGGTTTCAATCGCTTTGGTCAGCTTAGAATTGTAGTTCCCGCTCAATATCACATGTTCATGGCAACTCACGCAGACTACGTTGGTGATCCAAACGCCCGCATTTTTTCTTGGGGCCCAACGCCGGGCGCTCGGGGATCAATCACGTCAGGCGACCCCAAGCGGTTAGTCCAGCAGTTTGCGGGAACAGAACTGAACGCAAATGACCGTAGGGTTTGGGAGAATGCCGAAGCTACCGAATTTGGTCGGACTGTCAGGATCGATGCAGACGACGATGTTGCAGCGGCTGCTGCAGCCAATGTTTTAGGGCATGACGACTACGATGCGGTTCCCGGAGATGGAGCAAATAGCAATTCTGGTGCCTATGCGGCGGCGCGTGATGCCGACCGTGCATCAGGTTCTCGTCCCTCTTCCGCAGCTACGCCAAAGCCAAGGGTGGGTACGCCTGGTTGGGAAGAAGAAGATCGTGTCGAGCGGCGATGTGCTGTTTCAGGGTCTCGTATTGCGAGATCGTGCTAGATTCATTGGTCAGACATTTTCATTGGTCGTTTCAAGCACCAAATAACAGCCTGGTTAGATGCTTATGATCAAAAATCGCGTTAGTGCAGGATGGATATTAGGTGCCGTGTCGGCATTTTCCGCGATCCTTAGCGCTGTTTGGCTCATATCGAATTACGTGGATGCAAAACTTGTCCATGCAAGTTGGAGTCTCAATCGTGACGGTTGGGTGTTCGCGCCAGTCGCCTTCTTGCTAGTTTGTCTTTCAGGTGCTTGGATCAGATGGGCACGTGGTCATTCCGATTGGATTTGGATCGTCATCGGGGGTGGAACACTGTTGACTGTTTCGGCACATCTTAAAGGTCTGATTTGATGCCGGATCGACGCATATCTGTATGAATCGACGGAAAGTTCTTTTCGGTCTGATGGCCTTCCCTTCCTGCCTCGTGGCTTGCGAGCGGCGATAGGATGCCACGCCTACCCCGGAAGTACAGAATGAGCCCGCAAAAATAGTCGGGGACTTCCTCAGCGCTCCAAACGACCAGCTCGATTATCTGCGCGCCAAGCTCGCGTTCGACAACGTCATTGATCCCACGACTGACCAGGAAGCGGTCGCTGCCGACCTCAATCATATGGCGGCCGTCGCCTCCGAGATGGCGGGGCCGGGGGCGGACGATGCACGAAAGCTGGCTGCGGTTCGCACCTTCATCTACCGCGCGGGGGCTTGGAACGACAACCGGCCCTTTGCTTACGACCTCGCCGATCCTTATGGCCAGACACTCAGCAATAAGCTGCTGTCGACATACCTGTCCACGCGACGCGGCAACTGCGTCTCCATGCCGGTGCTGTTCCTGATCCTGGCGGATCGGCTGGGCGTGAACGTCACGCTCTCGACGGCACCCCTGCATGTGTTTCTCAAATTCACCGATGCGACTGGAAAAGTCACGAACTTGGAGCCGACCAGCGGTGCCCTGCCTTCGCGAGATCAGTGGTATCGCGAAAAACTGCCTATGACCGATCAAGCCGTAGACAGCGGACTTTACCTTCGGACGCTTAGCCGCACGGAAAGCGTGGCCTTGATGGCGACGACGGTCATGGAACATCTGCTGGACCAGGGACGCTATCAGGACGCCATAGACGTCGCGGATGTGATCCTCGCGCATTCGCCAAGAGACGGCGAAACAATGGTCAAGCGAGGCAGTGCCTTTGGCCGTCTGATGGAAGAAGAGTTCTACAAGCCCTATCCGACGCCTGACACGGTGCCACCTCATCTACACGGTCGCTATCGCCAACTGGAGAGCGCCAATCAGCAGGCCTTCGCTCAAGCCGAGGCGTTGGGATGGACGCCGACGGAGATGCCGACCTAAGGCTCATCTCAAGCGGGTGTCATCGTTTGCGAGACGGTGCTCTTCTTCGGAGTGGGCACACCTAGCATCCCCCGCTATAGCCCGCCCATGAGCACCGACCCCGACCCTACCCACCGTCCCTTGCGCTCCTTTGGCCGGATCAAGTCGCGGCCGATCAAGCCGAAGCAGGCGGCGCTGTTCGACAGTCTGCTGCCGCGCATTGCCGTGCCCGATCCGGCGGCGGGGCCGATCGATCCGCATGCGCTGATGCCGGGGGCCGAGGGTGTCTGGCTGGAGATCGGGTTCGGCGGGGGCGAACATCTGGCGACCCAGGCGGGACGGCATCCGGACGTGCTGATGATCGGGTGCGAGCCGTTTCTAAACGGGGTGGCCTCGGTGCTGCGGCATATCGACGAAGGCGGGCTGGAGAATGTGCGCGTTCATGCCGACGACGCGCGGGCGGTGATGACGGCCCTGCCGGACGCCTCGCTGGACCGTGTGATGATCCTGTTCCCCGACCCCTGGCACAAGGTGCGGCACAACAAGCGGCGCCTGTTGCAGGACGAGACGGCGGCCGAGATCGCGCGGCTGTTGAAGCCCGGCGGGGTGGTGCGGTTCGTGACCGACTGGGAAGACTATGCGGGCTGGGCGCTGGAGCGGCTAAGGCGGACGCCGGGTCTGGAGCGCGTGCCGTCGCCCACAAAAGAAGGCATGGGCGACGACTGGACCGTGCCGTGGGAGGACCATGTCACCACCCGCTATGAAGAAAAGCGGCTGGGCGACACCACGCCGCTGTTCATGGAGTTCAGGCGGGTCTGACCGGCACGAGCCGGGTCAGCGCCGGGGTCAGGGCGCGAGCCGCCAGCACGACCAGAAGGGACTTGATCACGGCACCGGGAATGAAGGGCAGGGCGCCGTTTCGCAGGGCAGGCTCCATGCCGATGTCCAGCGCCAGCCAGGCGCTGCCCCAGGCCAGGATCAGCATATGCAGCGCCACCATCCAGGCCGTGGCCGGGATCAGCCGCGTCAGCCGGCCATTGCGGGCCAGCCAGCCCGCGAGGAGGGCCGCAGGGATGAAGGCGACCAGATAGCCCGCCGTCGGGCCGGTGAAGCGTGTGATGCCGGAGGCGGCGTCCGACAGCACAGGCAGGCCGATCATCGCGGCGGCCAGATACAGCAGCACGCTGGTCACACCCCAGCGCGGACCCATGACCGCCCCGGCCAGAAGCACGGCGAAGGTCTGGAGCGTCATCGGCACCGGCACCATCGGCACGGCGATCTGGGCGCTCAATGCCATCAGGGCGGCGAAGGCCACGACGGCGGCGAGGCGCAATGCAGTCGGGGAGGAGATCATTCCGCTTCAGTCGCGCAGGGCGGCGAAGGTGCGGATGAAGGCGAACTGTTCGTCGGTTTCGGGCACGGGGCGCCCGCGCGCCTTGCCGACGCGAAGAACGGCTTCGTCCGGGTCCATGCCGCCGACGATCAGGGCGCAGATGGCCAGGGACGGGGCGCGCCCCAGACCGGCGCGGCAGTGGATCACGATGGCCTGTCCCGCCCGCAGCCGACGGTCGATGGCCTGGGCCAGCTTGCGATAGGCGGCGACGTCGACGGGTAGGCCGTGGTCGGGAATGGCGAAGTTGTGAAAGCCGACGCCGTGCCGTTCGGCCGCACCGCCCTCGTCGGCGAGGCCCAGCTTCTGGGCCTCTGCGGGCTCCAGCATGCTGATGACATGATCGACCATGCCGTGCGACAGGCCGGCCATCTGTTCGTCGAGGGCCTCGCCCCCGTCGGGCTTGCGCGACACGCCCAGGCGGCCGGTGGTGTTCAGTCCGATCCAGTGGATTTTCATCGGCGCTTTCTGGCGGCGCGGGGCAGCGAAGGCAATGACTGTCGTCGGCCTGTTGCGAGAAGGGGCTGACAAAGCCGTTCGGGAGGGCTATACGGCGCTCTACATCGTTAGACCGGCGTCAAACGGCGTCGTTCCAAGCGGCGGCCCCGGATGGCCCGCCGCTTTTTTATTGCCCTGCTTACGACCCCGAGAGACCAGAGCCTTGAAGGCCAAGACCGTCGAAGACCGCGCTCTGCTGGAGCTGATCGAACCCGTGGCCGAAAGCCTGGGTCTCGACATCGTGCGGGTGCGGCTGATGGGCGGCACTCTGCGTCGCCGTCTACAGATCATGGCCGAGCGGCCCAGCGACCACGACATCGCCGTCGAGGAGTGCGCGCGCCTGAGCCGCGCGGTGTCCGAGATCTTCGACGCCGCCGATCCGATCGCGGGCGAGTATCTGCTGGAAGTGTCATCGCCAGGCGTGGACCGGCCGCTGACGCGCCAGTCTGATTTCGACCTGTTCGAAGGCTATGAGGCGCGACTGGAAACCGACCGGATGGTCGAGGGCCGCAAGCGCTTCAAGGGTATTCTGGCCGGGACGGAGGGCGAGAACATCGCCATCGATCTGGACGGGGAAGAGGACACCGCCCTGATCCCCTTCGACTGGCTGGTGGATGCCAAGCTGGTGCTGACCGACGAACTGATGAAGGCGGGGGCCGAGAAGCGCGCCGCCCGCAATGACAACGATACAACCGAGACCGAGGACTAAAGACATGGCTGTTGCCGGCGTTTCCGCGAACCGTCTTGAACTGCTGCAGATCGCCGATGCGGTCGCGCGCGAGAAGAACATCGACAAGGAGGTCGTCGTCGAGGCGATCGAGGAGGCGATCCAGAAGGGTGCCAAGTCGCGTTACGGCGCTCATCACGACATCCGCGCCAAGATCGACATCAAGACCGGCGAGCTGAGCCTGACGCGTCACGTCACCATCGTGGCCGACGACTGGCAGCCGGAAGACGAGCTGGAAGAGTTCAACGACAGCGCCATGGTGCGGCTGACCGATGCGTCCAAGCGCGATCCGGAAGCCGAGGTCGGCAAGGAATATGTCGAGGATCTGCCACCGTTCGACTTTGGCCGGGTGCAGACCCAGATGGCCCGCCAGGTCGTCATGGGCAAGGTTCGCGACGCCGAGCGCGCCAACCAGTACGAAGAGTTCAAGGACCGCGTCGGCGAGATCGTCAACGGCACCGTCAAGCGCGTCGAATACGGCAACACCGTCGTCGACCTGGGTCGGGGCGAGGGCATCATGCGCCGCAACGACTCCATCCCGCGCGAAGTGTTCAACATCGGCGACCGGATCCGCACCTACATCTATGACGTCCGCGCGGAGGCCAAGGGCCCGCAGGTCATGCTGTCGCGCTCGCACCCCGGCTTCATGGCCAAGCTGTTCGCCCAGGAAGTGCCCGAGGTTTACGACGGCGTGATCGAGATCCGCGCCGCCGCCCGCGACGCCGGCTCGCGCGCCAAGATGGCCGTGCTGTCGAACGACAGCTCCATCGATCCCGTCGGCGCCTGCGTCGGTATGCGCGGCTCGCGGGTTCAGGCGGTCGTCGCCGAACTGCAGGGCGAGAAGATCGACATCATCCAGTGGAATGCCGACGAGCCGACCTTCATCGTGAACGCCTTGGCCCCCGCCGAAGTTTCCAAGGTCGTGCTTGACGAAGAGGCCGACCGCGTCGAGGTCGTCGTGCCCGACGAACAGCTGTCGCTGGCCATCGGCCGTCGCGGCCAGAACGTACGCCTGGCCAGCCAGCTGACCGGCTGGCAGATCGACATCATCACCGAAAGCCAGGACAGCGAGCGTCGCCAGAAGGAGTTCGGCGAGCGTACCGTCCTGTTCCAGGAAGCCCTGGACGTGGACGAGGTCATCGCCCAGCTGCTGGTCACTGAAGGCTTTGCCACGGTCGAGGATCTGGCCTTCGTAGAGCCCTATGAAATCTCCGAAATCGAAGGCTTCGACGAGGATACCGCCGAAGAACTTCAGGCCCGTGCCCGCGACTTCCTGGACAAGCAGGCGGCTGTTCTGGACGCCAAGCGCGTCGAACTGGGCGTCGAGGATGCCGTCCTGGCCGTGCCGGGCGTGACCGGTGCCATCGCCGTCGCCCTGGGCGAGGGTGGGGTCAAGACGGTCGAGGACCTGGCCGATCTGGCCACCGACGAAATCCGCGGCGGCTATGAAGTGAAGAACGGCGAGCGGGTGAAGGTGCCCGGCGTGCTGGAGAGCTTCAACCTGGCCCAGGAGGATGCCGAAATGCTGATCCTGCAAGCCCGGGTGGCCGCCGGCTGGATCGATGCGTCGGAATTGCCGCAACCGCCCGAGCCGGAATACGAGGAAGAGGTCGAATACGCCGAGGGTGAATATGACGCCGACGCCGTGTTCGGTGATGCCCCCGAAGCCGATGCTGAAACCGTTGATGCCGATGCCGACGAGGTCCTCGCCGAGGACTCCGACGACACGCGCGACGCGTGATGGGAGACCGGATCGTTCATGGGGTTGCGCGACGCGACGATCGATAGAGACCGCCGGGACCTGGTGACGCACCAGGTCATGGACGAATCTCGTCTGATCCGTTTTGTCGCCGCCCCGGACGGTTCGGTCGCCCCCGACCTGGCGCGCAAGTTGCCGGGACGCGGCCTGTGGGTGGCCGCCGATCGCGCCTCCATCCAGGCCGCGGTCAAGAAGAACCTGTTCAGCCGCGCAGCCAAGGCCCCGCTGAAACCGGCGGCCGATCTGGCCGACACGGTCGAAGGCCTGCTGGTCAAGCGCTGTCTGGATCAGCTGGGTCTTGCCCGGCGCGAGGGCGTGCTTATCTCTGGCTTCGAAAAATCTCTGGCCAATATCCGGGCTGGAAAAGCGGCCTGGATCGTGGAGGCGTCTGACGGCTCCGCCGATGGCCGAGGCAAGCTTCTGGCCCTGGCCGGGCACATGTCACCGCCCCCGAAAGTGTGCGGCACATTCAGCGCCGACGATTTGAGTTTGGCCCTTGGGCTGGAAAATGCGATACACGCCGTCCTGCTGACAGGCGGGCGGGCCGATCGCTGGACCATAGAGGTCGAGCGGCTGGCGGGATTTCGATCGCTGATACCCACGCAATGGGGTGTCGGAGCGGCTGAGGGCCCGAGCAAGGATTCAGACGGGCGGAATTCCGTTCCCTCATAGGGGGCGGGGCGACGCACGGCTTTTTGTGTTTGAACGAGAGGGTGGCGGATGTCCTGCTGCCCCGAGTAAAGCGACCGAATGACTGACGAGAACGACAAGACCAACGAAGGCGCACCGCAGGCTCCGACCGGGACCCCCTCCCAGACGGGACCGCGCGCACCTCTGAGCCTGAAGCCACGCCAGGCGGGAGCGGTTTCGGCCGGTACCGTCAAGCAGAGCTTCAGCCACGGCCGCACCAAGACCGTGGTGGTCGAGACCAAGCGCAGGCTGGGTGCGACGCCCGGACATCAGCGTCCGCAGGGGTTTGATGTCGCGCGTCCCCGGACCGAGGCTGCCCCGCCGCCGCGTCCTACACCTGCGCCCTCGACTGGTCCTGCCGGAGGCCGCCTGTCCAACGAGGAACAGGAAGCCCGTCGCCGCGCCATCGAACTGGCTACCCAGGCCCAGGCAGAAAAAGCGCGTGCCCAGGCCGCTGAACAGGCGCGCCGCGATGCCGCAGCCCGCGAACAGGCCGCCGCCGCCGAACAGGCGTCCAATGCCGCCCAGGCCGAGGCTGCAGCAGCGCGCGCCGCTGCCGAAGCCGCCCGCGCCGAGGCCGCCAAGCTGGCCGCTGCCGCGCCCGCGCCGTCAAAACCTCTCGCCAAGCCGGCTGCACCTGTGGCTGCCGCCCCGACGCCAGCGCCTGCCCCGGTGGCTGCTGCGCCGACACCGGTGCCTGCCGCTCCGGCCCGTCCGGCTCCGCCCGCGCGTCCGGTGGTCAACTTCGGCCAGCGTGTGCCCAAGGCTCCGAACCCGTCGCGCGCCCCAGCCGAGCGTCCTGCCTTCGGTGGCCGTTCCGCCCGTGAAGAGGCGATGGGGGGTGGCGAGAAATCCTATTCCGACCGTCCCGCCAATGCGCGTCCCGCCGGCGCCAAGCCTGCCGAGCCGGTTCGCTATTCGGCCCTGAACCCGCGCCCAGCACCGGGTGCGGCCCGTCCGGGTACGGCTCGCACCGGTCCCGGCGGACGCTCGACCCCCAACGCCCCGCCGGCTCAGGCCGAGGTGGCGCGTCCCAGCCGTGCGCCCGGCGGCGGCTTTGCCCGTCCGGTCAGCCGCGAGGACGACCGCGACAAACGCTTCTCCGACGCCGGAAAGGCTGTGTCGCGCACGCGCGGCGAGCCCAAGCGCCGCGAAGGCCGCCTGACCATCTCGGCCCTGGCCGGTGACGGGGATACCGCCGAGCGCATGCGCTCGCTGGCCTCGGTCCGCCGTGCCCGCGAACGCGAGAAGGAAAAGCGCAAGGGTGGCTCGACCGACGCGCCGAACCGTCCGCGCGAAGTCGTCATCCCTGACGTCATCACCGTGGGCGATCTGGCCAACCGGATGGCCGTGCGCGGCGTCGATATCGTCAAGTTCCTGATGAAGCAGGGCCTGATGATGAAGATCAACGATGTCATCGACACCGACACCGCCGAGCTGGTGGCCGATGAGTACGGCATGACCGTCAAACGGGTGTCCGAGTCCGACGTCGAGACCGGCTTCCTGTCCGACGCCGTGGATGACGAGGCGACCACGCCGCGTGCGCCGGTCGTGGCCATCATGGGCCACGTCGACCACGGCAAGACCAGCCTGCTGGACGCACTGCGCACCACGGATGTTGCGGCGGGCGAGGCCGGCGGCATCACCCAGCACATCGGTGCCTATCAGGTGAAGACGCCATCTGGCGACGCCGTGACCTTCCTGGACACGCCGGGCCACGCCGCCTTCAGCGCCATGCGGACGCGCGGTGCCACCGTGACCGACATCGTCATTCTGGTGGTCGCCGCCGACGACGGGGTCATGCCTCAGACGATCGAAAGCATCCAGCATGCCAAGGCGGCCGGGGCCCCGATCATCGTGGCGGTCAACAAGATCGACAAGCCGGACGCCGATCCGCAGAAGGTGGTCAACGAACTGCTGCAGTACGAAATCATCGGCGAGGCCTTGGGTGGCGACACCCAGATCGTCGAGGTCTCGGCCAAGGCGCGCACCAATCTGGACGGCCTGATCGAGGCCATCCTGCTGCAGGCCGAGGTCATGGACCTGAAGGCCGATCCGGAGCGTTCGGCAGAAGGCGTGGTCATCGAGGCCAAGCTGGACAAGGGCCGTGGCCCCGTTGCTACAGTTCTGGTCAAGCGCGGCACGCTGAAGCGCGGCGACATCGTCGTGGCCGGTTCGGCCTGGGGCAAGGTTCGCGCCCTGCTGGACGAGCGTAATGCTCAACTGACCGAAGCCGGCCCTTCGGTGCCGGTCGAGATCCTGGGTCTGGACGAAGCCCCGTCGCCCGGCGACGTCTTCGCCACGGTGGAAAACGAGGCCCGCGCCCGCGAGCTGACCGAGTTCCGTGCCCGTCAGAAGCGCGAAAAGGCGACCGGCGGCATCAACCAGGTCAGCCTGGTCGACATGATGGCCAAGCTGGGCTCTAAGAAGATTTCGGAGCTGCCGGTCCTCATCAAATCGGACGTCCAGGGCTCGGGCGAGGCCATTCAGGGCTCGCTGGAGAAGATGGGCAACGACGAGGTGCGTGCGCGCGTCGTCTATTCGGGCGCAGGTGGTATCACCGAAAGCGACGTGCAGCTGGCCAAGTCGGCCGGTGCGCCGATCCTGGGCTTCAACGTCCGGGCCTCCAAACAGGCCAAGGATCTGGCCGACCGCGAGGGCGTGGAGATCCGCTACTATTCGATCATCTACGACCTGCTGGACGACATGAAGGGCGTGCTGTCGGGCATGCTGGCTCCGCTGCAACGGGAAACCTTCCTGGGCAACGCCGCCGTGCTGCAGGTCTTCGACATCTCCAAGACCGGCAAGATCGCCGGTTGCCGGGTGTCCGAGGGTGTGGTCCGCAAGGGCGCCAAGGTCCGGATCATCCGCGACGACGTCGTGGTGCTGGAACTGGGCACGCTCGCCACGCTCAAGCGCTTCAAGGATGAGGTCAACGAGGTGCCGTCGGGCCAGGAGTGCGGCATGCATTTCCAGGGCTTCCACGACATCAAGGTCGGCGACTACATCGAGTGCTTCACCGTCGAAGAGATCAAGCGCACGCTGGACTAGTGATATCGGTACGGAGGCACGGCGACGTGCCTCCGTTTCGCCTCATGCATTGAGGATCAAGCCTGATGAAACGCATCCTGATCCCGCTTCTGGCCTTCGTCTCTATTGCCGGGCCGGCCATGGCCGAGACGCGATATCTGGCTTTCGACGCCTCCAACCGGGTGACCCAGGCCCTGACGCGCGGCGTGACGCTGGAGGCGGATCGAGGCCTGTTCGGCGCGATCAGCGTGCGGCGGATCATCTCCACCTCCAACCGAGGGTCGGCCGACATTCGTCGTGGCGGTCCCGATGTAGTGCGGCGCGCCCTGCCGGCGGGCTCGCGTGAGACCAGCGTCTATACGATCACGCCCGAAGGCGGGGGGCGCGGCCTGAGCCGTGCCCTGTGCCCCAGTGCCGAGGAGGCCTGGCTGGTGCTGGGTCGGGTGCGGCTGGGGCGACCTCTGACGTTGCATGCCGTCGGGCGCTGGCCGGACGGTGGCTATCGCCACTGTGTCGAGCTGTCCTACAACTGGCGCGGGGAATGGGCCATGCCGCCAGCGGGTTCGCCAGACGCGGACGCGGCGGCATCACGCCCCTGAAGTCCCCGCACGCGGTGTTGACTATGCGGCCCCTGCGTTCGACAAGGCCTGACCCTTTTTTCTAACGGTCCCGCCGCCTCCCGCGCCGGGGCCGTCGCGCTTCTGGAGGTCTGTTCCGTGTCCACCGAACATCTGATGGGTGTCTACAATCGCGCGCCGCTGGAGGTCGATCGCGGTCAGGGCGCACGTCTGTGGGCCAAGGACGGGACGGAGTATCTGGACTGCGTCATGGGCATTTCGACCAATGCGCTGGGCCACGCCAACCCCGTCCTGGTCCAAGCGGTCAAGGATCAGGCCGAGAAGCTGTGGCACGTGTCCAACATCTTCCGCATCCCGGGCCAGGAAGCCCTGGCCGACGCCCTTTGCGAGAAATCGTTCGCCGATGTGGTCTTCTTCACCAACTCGGGCACGGAAGCCGTCGAGTGCGCGATCAAGACGGCGCGCAAATACCACTCGGCCAAGGGCAATGCCGAGCGGATCGACATTTATGGTTTCGACGGCAGTTTCCACGGCCGTACCTATGGCGCGATCAATGCTGCGGCCAACCCCAGCTACACCAACGGCTTCGGCCCGCCGATGGAAGGCTTTCACCAGCTGAAGTTCGGCGATCACGACGCGATCAAGGCCGCCATCGCCAACCCGACCACGGCCGCCATCATCGTCGAGCCGGTGCAGGGCGAGGGCGGGTGCCGGGCCATCCCGGAAGTCTGCCTGCGCGGCCTGCGCGAGCTGTGCGACGAACACCGCGTGCTGATCATCTTCGACGAGGTCCAGTGCGGCATGGGCCGGACCGGCAAGCTGTGGGCGCATGAGTGGGGCGGCATGACGCCGGACATCATGGCCATCGCCAAGGCCCTGGGCGGCGGCTTTCCCATCGGAGCCTGTCTGGCGACGACCGAGGCCGCCAGCGGTATGGTCGCGGGCGTCCACGGCTCGACCTTTGGCGGCAATCCGCTGGCCATGGCGGTCGGTCTGGCGGCGTTCGGCGAAGTCTCGAAGCCAGAGACCCTGGCCAACGTCAACGAGATCGCGGGCTATCTGAAACAGCAGCTGAACGGGCTGAAGGACCGCTATCCCGACGTCATCGTCGAGGTGCGGGGCAAGGGCCTGCTGATGGGCGTCAAGCTGATCCCCAATAACCGTGAATTCATGGGCTGGGCTAGAGACGAGGCGCAACTGCTGGTCGCCGGCGGCGGCGACAACCTGGTGCGCATCCTGCCACCGCTGAACCTGACGCTGGACGAGGCGCGCGAGGTGGTCGAGCGGTTCGAAAAAGCGTGCGAGTTCGCGCGGACCCAGTTGCCCAAGACCTGATCGAAAGGCTCGACGATGGTCAGACACTTCCTCGACATCCACCGGCTGGACGCCGCCGATCTGCGCGCCATTCTGGACGATGCCCATGCCCGCAAGGCCGCGCGCCAGGGCTGGCCCAAGGGGCGCGCCGATGCCGATGCGCCGGCGAAGGATCGCGTGCTGGCGATGATCTTCGAGAAGAACTCCACCCGCACGCGCTTCAGCTTCGATGCCGCCATTCGCCAGCTGGGCGGGTCTTCGATCATCGCCAACGCCGGCGACATGCAGCTGGGTCGTGGCGAGCCGGTGGAGGATACGGCGCGGGTTCTGTCGCGCATGGTCGATGCGGTGATGATCCGGGCCAATGACCACGAGGATGTAGAGCGGTTCGCTCGGGTCTCGACCGTGCCGGTGATCAACGGCCTGACCGATCGTTCGCACCCCTGCCAGATCCTGGCGGACATCCTGACCATCGAGGAGCATCGCGGGCCCATCGCAGGCAAGACGGTGGCCTGGGTCGGGGACGGCAACAACGTCTGCCACAGCTTCATGCATGCGGCGGCGAAACTGGACTTCCATCTCCAGGTGGCCTGCCCGGCGGACTACCACCCCGACCTGCACGACCTGGCCAAGGGCGGGGCGCATGTGACCCTGACCAGCGATCCAGGTGATGCGGTGAAGGGTGCCGATGTCGTGGTCACCGACACCTGGGTGTCGATGGGCGACGGGGACTATGAGGATCGGCTGGAGGCGTTCGATGGCTATACGGTCGACGACGCCCTGATGGAGGCGGCCGCACCCAACGCGGTCTTCCTGCACTGCCTGCCCGCGCACCGGGGCGAAGAGGTGTCAGACGCCGTCATCGACGGGCCACGCTCGCTGGTCTGGGACGAGGCGGAAAACCGTATTCACGCCCAGAAGGCTGTTCTTGCGTGGTGTTTCGGGGGCTAGTCGAGACCAGCCCCCGACAACTAATCAGCGCAGATTGACGTCCGCGACCCCGCCCGCATCCGGCGTGGTCCTGGTCAGATTGGCCTTGGCGATTTCGTAGAAGAAGCCGACGGCTCCCTTCTTCGACACCCAGACACGGCCGTCATCGCCCTCGAAGCGCAGCAGGGTCAGATGCGGATCGTCCTTGCCCTCGGGATACCAGGCGGCGACGATCGGGTTCCAGTTGCGGTCGATGACACCCTGATCGTGATCGATCGACAGCTTGCCGTGGAAACAGGCCCAGACTTCCTGATCCTTGGAGCCATAGGTGAACATGGCATCCTGCGCACCACCCGAAACGTCGCGGGCCAGATCGGTGTCGTTGCGGGTGAAGAACCAGATTGTGCTGGTCTCCTCGTCGCGGAAGGCGGTCATCGGCTGGCTGTGATAGCCGGGACGGTCCAGCCCCAGCATGCCGGTGTTGGATGATTTCAGGTGTTTCCAGAACTCGGTTTCGGCTTCGGCGGCGGTGAGGGTCTTGTCGCTCATGGCGGTCTCCTGATCGTTCGGGGATGGACAGGAGAAGGGTTCAGGCCCGGCGATGGTTCCGCTCAATACGTTCTCTGGGGCATGCCCATCAGGGCGGCCAGATGGATAACCAGGATGAAGACGGCGGTCGCGGACAGCAGCATGACAATGCGCCAGGGGATCATGCGAACGCCCTTGCGCGGGTCCCAGGGAAGTGCCCCGCGCCATCCGGCGAAGACCGTCAAGGCTATGGCGGCGGCAATCAGGGCGAGGGTGACGCTCAGGGGCATGGCGGCGAAGTGGCGTGTGACCCGCTTTCACGCAAGGGCGCAAATCCTTGCCGGGGGGTTAATCTTTACGACGCATTAACCGCATCAGCGCGAGAAATCGTCCTTGCGGGTCGGTGTCCACAGGAAGTTGGTGACGACGCAACATCTAGCGGTTAACCACGCATTTACACCCACGATCTGGACGATTAGCGTTCGGCGTGAAGGTGGGGAGACGAATCAGTGAGCGCAGCGGCGCCTTGGAGCGTGAAGGGGATCGAACCCAAGGCCCGTGAGATCGCCAAGGACCTGGCGCGTCGCTCGGGCATGACCCTGGGCGAATGGCTGAATACCATGATCCTGGAAGACGGCGACGACGATGACGGCGTCGTGCCGCTGGCCCGCCGTCACCATGTTTCCGACACCTATGAGCGCCGCGGGCGCAGCCGCCGCCTGGACGATGCTTACGGTGCAGGCGACGAGGGCTGGCAGCGTCTCGGTGCCTCCATCGATGCCATCGCCGCCCGTCTGGAAGCCGCAGAGCGTCGATCGACTGTGGCTATCCAAGGCGTGGATCAGGCCGTCAGCGGACTGGTGCGTCGTCTCGACGGGCAGGATGCGACCGGCAAGACCTATGCGCGTCGCATCGACGACATCGCCGAAGAACTGCGCGAGGGGCACAAGCGGCTGCGCAGGTTCGAGCAGGAGGTCGGGCCTCAGACGGCTGATGCCTTCGGCAAGGTCGAGGCGTCGGTCGGGGCGATCACGGGTCGCCTTTACGATATCGAAGAGCGTCAGCGCGCGGGCACCGAAGACCTGCGCCGCCGCATGGAAGCCATCGAGAAGGCCGCCGGTCCTGGCGTCGGTACCGATCTGCTGGCCCAGGTTGGCGCACGGCTGGATGAGGCCCAGGCTCGCACGACCGAGGCCCTGCGGGGACTGGAACGTTCCTTCGCCGGGCTGGATCAGCGCATGCGTGCCGCCGAGGGTCGGGTCGAGCCGGAAGGGGTTCGCGAAGCCGCCCGCTTTGAAAAGCTGGCCGAGACCCTGAGCCGTCAGGTCGAGGCCAGCCGGTCGGAAATGATGCGGCGTCTGGATACCGCCGAGACTGAAGGCCGGATTGATCGCATCGAGCGTGCCGTTCAGGCCATCGGCGACCAGGTCAAGGCCTCTGAAGAACGCGCCGCTCGTGCTGTCGAAGCCATGGGTCGCGAAGTCCTGAAGATCGCCCAAAATCTGAATGGTAGGGTTGAGGCTGTCGAGCTTGATGCTCCCGGTCGTCTGGACCGGATCGTCGAGGCGGCCAGCCTGGCGGCGACGCGCAAGGTCGAGGCCGATCTTGGAGAGCTTTCGCACGCCCTGACCCAGTCGCTGGATCAGCGGATGGAGCGTCGGCTGACGGCCTCGGATGACCGTCATGCGCTGGCGCTGGAAACCCTAGGCGGCGAGATCACGCGCATCTCAGACCGCTTGAGCGAACGCATCGCCCAGTCCGAGCGCCGCTCGGCCCAGGCTCTGGACGACATCGGTCAGCGGTTGAGCGAAAGCTCCGGCCGCATAGAGCAGCGTTACGATCGCGCTTCGGGCGAACTGGCCGAGCGCATGCGGCTGTCGGAAGAGCGGACGGCTGCATTGCTCAGCGAGGCCCGCGACACCCTGCTGCGCCGGGTCGAGCCCAAGCCGACGGTTGCTGCTCCCGTGCGCGAGGCCGAGCCCGACTGGCGCGGCGCAGCCTATTCCGGAGCAAGTTTCCCTGACGCGGCCTTCCCTGACTCCGATTTTGGCAAGGCTGACTTCGGCGGCGTGGAATCGCCCTTCGCGGACCCCATGTTCGAAGACGAGGCACCGGCCGCGCAGACCGCGTGGGCCGACGAGGCTCTGGAGGCCGACGCACCGGCATCGACGACAGCCGAGCCCGAGATCGAAGATCGTGTCGGCCCGGCGACCGGTTCGTCCGCAGCCCTGGTATCCGACGATCTTCTGGATGCCGTGCTGCACGGCCCGCTGGCCCATGACAGGGACGAGGCATTCGAGGCCGAGAGCGATCAAGCCGTCGACGTCGATTCGCCTGTCCTGCCGACGTTCGAGAGCGCACCCCCGTCTCGGCCAGCCGCCACGCCTTTCGGGCAGGGCTTCGGCGGTGCCGATGTATCCGACGCCCTGGCCGCGACCGCGCCGGACATTCTGGATGACGACGTCGACGACTTCGGCTCGGATTTCGATCCCGGGACGGACTTCGTCACCGATCGGGCGGTGCGTCCGTCCGATAATCGCCAGACCATCGATGCAGCCCGCGCGGCGATGGCCCCGGCAGAGGTCGAGGCTCCGCGGTCCGCCTTTGGCCTGAAGCGAGGCGGCAAGTCCCGGCTGCAGGAGCGGATGGACAAGCAGTCAAGCGGAACGGTGCGTAAGGCGCTGGGGGCGTCGGCCCTGGCTGCGACCCTGACCGTGGCGGGCGTGGTCGCCTATGGCCAGATGACCGGCAATGGCATCGCCATCCCCGGTCTGGACCGGTTCACCGGCGGTGGCGAAACCGTAACGCCGACGGCGGCCCTGGCCATGACGTCTGCAGCCCCGACTGCCGAGCAACTGGCTTTGGGAGAAAGCCTCTACAACCAAGCGTTTGCCCAGTTGAAGGCCGATGAGCCGATTGGTGTTGAGACCATGAGGCAGGCGGCCGACCTGGGTTACGGACCTGCACAGGTACATTTGGCTATCCTCTATCAAGAGGGCGTCAAAGGCGTGGAGGCCGACCCGATTCAAGCCCGTCTATGGGCAAAAAAGGCAGCAGAAGGCGGCAATCCCAAGGGCATGCATGCCTATGGCATGTATTTGGTCCAGGGGGCCGGCGGTTCACAGGATGGATCGTCAGGACTGACTTGGCTGCGCAGAGCGGCTGATCAGGGCGAAATCGATGCCCAGTACAATGTCGCCAAACTTTACGAGACCGGCGAGAACGGCATCGGCCAGGACCTGTCGGAGGCCTACAAATGGTATCTGATCGCGGCCCGTTCCGGTGACGGCGATGCCCAGGCCTCGGTCGAGCGTCTGAAGGCCACCGTGCCAACCGAGGTTCGCGGCCAGGCGCGCGCCGAGGCCGAACGGTTCCAGGTCGAACCTCTGGGCTGAGGTTTCGGGCTGATATTCCGGGCGCGACGGGTGGCGGTAAACATCTGACGCGTCTATGCGTTTGAGACCTTCACCGTCGCTTTCGGGCGTTTGATTTTCGTTTCAGCCGAAGGCGCGTCCTTTGGATATCTATCTGCCGATCGCCGAGGTTTCGGTGAACTGGCCGTTCCTGGTTTTGCTGGGTGCGACGGTCGGTTTCGTGTCCGGGCTGTTTGGCATCGGCGGGGGCTTCCTGATGGCCCCCATCCTGATCTTCATGGGCATTCCCCCCGCCGTGGCCGTCGCCAGCCAGGCCAGCCACGTCGTCGCGTCCTCGACCTCCGGCGTCATCAACTATGCCGGCAAGAAGGCCATCGATTTCAAGATCGGATGCGTCATGGCCGTGGGCGGGGTGCTTGGCGCTCTGCTGGGGGTCGAACTGTTCCGCTACCTGCGCCTGCTGGGGCAGGCCGATCTGGCGGTCGCCCTGTCCTACCTGCTGTTCCTCGGTGCCATCGGCCTGATGATGCTGTACGAAAGCTTGGGGGCCATCCTGCGCCGGGTGCGCGGCGAGGTGGTGCCGCACAAGGAGCGGCGGCGTCCACTGTGGCTGTACGGCCTGCCGCTGAAGATGCGGTTTCCCCGCTCGGGCCTGTACATCAGTGCCATTCCTCCTCTTGGGCTGGGTCTGCTGGTGGGCATCCTCTCGGCCATCATGGGCGTGGGCGGCGGCTTCATTCTGGTGCCGGCCATGCTTTACGTCCTGCGCATGCGGGCCAGCGTGGTGGTGGGGACCAGCCTGTTCCAGATCATCGTTACCACGGCCATGACGACCGTGCTTCAGGCGGGCCGAAACCAGACGGTGGACGTGGTGCTGTCGACCATCCTGTTGCTGGGCGGGGTCGTGGGGGCCCAGTACGGGGCGCGCTGGTCGGGCAAGTTCCGGGCCGAGGAGTTGCGGGCCGTGCTAGGGCTGATCGTGCTGCTGGTCGGCATCCAGATGGGGTTGGAGCTGTTCGTGCGCCCTAGCGACCTGTTCACCTTTGCCCCCGGCGTGAACTGAGGAGGGTGTGATGATGCAACTGCCGCCACCCCCGCCCGCCGTCGAAGCACCTGCGCCGTCGGTCGCCACGACGCAGCAAGTGCGCGTCGCCGCCGCCCTGACGAATGCCGAAGTGCGGGTCGACTCCAGCTTCCGGGGTGCGTCGATCGTCCTGTACGGCGCGGTGTTCAATCCGACGGACACGCCCGCCGACGTCGTGGTGGTGGTGCGCGGCCCGGACGGTCCGGTCCGTCTGGTCAAGAAGACCCGCAACACCGGTGTCTGGCTGAACAGCCGCCCGGTGCTGTTTGAGGGGGCCCCCGGTTTCTACATGACCGCGACCAGCCGCCCCCTGTCCGACATCGCCGACTTCGGCCAGCTGCGCCGCGAGGGCATCGGTCTGGATCACCTTCGTATCAATGCGCCGGAGGAGAGCCGAACGGTAACCCGTTATGGTGTGCGCGACGTGGTCGTCAGCCGCCTGGGCGAGGACTATCTGGACTGGCGCCGCGCGGTGATCCGCTTGCGCGAGGATGCGGCGCTGTACAATACCGATCCGACCGGGGTCACATTCGTGGACCGCGGCCTGTTCCGCGCCCAGATCGAACTGCCCGCCGTCGCCCCCACCGGCAAATACGAGGCCGAGGTCTGGCTGTTCCAGGACGGCCAGCCGGTCAGCGCGACCGAGTTGGACCTGACCGTCGAAAAGGTCGGCATCGAGCGGGACATCTATGAGTTCTCGCAGAACCGGCCCTGGACCTATGGATTCCTGTGCGTCCTGCTGGCCGCCTTCACCGGCTGGGCGGCGAGTCGGGTGTTCAGGCGGAGTTGATGTGTTCTCTTCCCCATCGCCAAGCGGCGACGGCGAGGACAAGGATCACCCCGCTGCAAACTCGCTCAGCGCATCGATCACCGCCCGGTTCTGGTCCTCGGTACCGATGGTGATGCGCAGGGCTTCAGGCAGGCCATAGCCGCCGACGGCGCGGACGATGATGCCCTTGGTGTTCAGATAGTCGTTGGCTCCGGCCGCCTGGGCGGGGTCCTTGAAGCGGACCAGCACGAAGTTGCCCGCCGAGGGAAAGACCTCAAAGCCGAAGCCCTTGATGGCCTGGGTCAGGCGGGGCCGCCAGGTCTCGACCAGGTCGCGCGAGGCCTGCTGGTGCGCCTCGTCGCCGATGGCGGCGGTGGCGGCGTCCAGCCCAGGCACGGAGACGTTGAACGGCAGGCGGATGCGGTCGATAGCCTCGCAGACCGCCAGCGGTGCATAGCCGAAGCCGATGCGCAGGCCGCCCAGGCCGTGGATTTTGGAGAAGGTGCGGGTGACGACGATGTTGGCGGCGTCGCGGGCCAGGCCGAAGCTGGTTTCCCAGTCGGGCGCGGTCACGAACTCGGCATAGGCTTCGTCCACGACCAGGATGACGTCGGCGGGCAGGGCCTCGTGCAGGCTGCGGATTTCCTCGGCGGTGTTGTAGCTGCCGGTCGGATTGGCCGGGCTGGAGACATAGACGATACGGGTGCGGTCATCGACCTGGGCCAGCAGGGCCTCGGGCGTCGCCTTGAACTCGGGCTCGGGGGCCAGTTTGACTTGGGCCTGGTTGGCCAGCGCCGAGATGCGGTAAGCCAGGAAGCCGTACTGGCCGCTGACGATGTTGTCCCCGGCCGTCAGATAGGTCTGGTTCAGCAGGGCGAAGACCTCGTCCGAACCATTGCCGAAGATCAGACGCTCGGGCTCCAGACCGTGATGCTCGGCGACCGCATCGCGCAGCTTTCCGGCCCGGCCATCGGGATACAGGTGGATGTTCTTCAGCGCGGCCTCATAGGCGGCGCGGGCCTTTTCGCCGGCCCCCAGGGCGTTCTCGTTGGACGACAGCTTCATCGGTTCGGCGACGCCGGCGATGGCGGACTTGCCGCCGACATAGGGGGCGATGTCGAGGATGCCGGGCTTGGGTGCTGGCGACTGGGTCATGCGATCCTCGAAAAATCAGAAAAGGGGGGCGGCACCGATGATGCCGTTCAGTGTGCCCGGCGCATCGATCAACCGGACATCTTCGGCCTGCACATAGCCTGCCAGGGTGAACAGCTTCAACCCGCCCGCCGCGATCATCGGTGTCGCGGCCAGGCCTGCGCTGGATAGGGCCTCGACGATACGGGCGTCCGGAGCTGCGCTGTCGGTGACCCAGAAGGTGCGGTCGTCGCCGGTCGGGCCGGGCGGGGTCTGTTGCACCATCAGGGCGCGGGGCATGCCGTGCCGGTCGTCCGGCAGGGCACCGACGATGCGTAAGGTCGGCTCGGCCAGCAGGCGACCCCACCAGGGTTTGGCGGGGGTGAGGTCCAGCAGGGCGCGGGAGCCGGAACGGACGGCGGCCAGGGCCTGATCCGGATCGATGGCGACGCGGGCGCTCAGGCCGAACCGGTCAGCGGCCAGTACCTGGGCCGAGGGTCCCCAGACGACCAGCGGCAGGCCTTGTGCTGCGTCGATGCGGCCCAGGACGGCACGCACGGCGGCGCTCTGGGCGGCCGTCAGACCGGCCAGGGTCTGACGCAGGGTGATGGCCTGGGCATCCTGATGGGCGTGTGCCGGAGCGGCCAGGCGGTCGCGCACAGCCTCGGCCACCGCCCGGTCCAGTGCCGTCAGTGCCGCGTCGGTCTGTGGCTCCGTCAGCATGGTGCGCGGTGCATCAGAACAGTTTGGGCGCGGGCGCGAGGGCGAACGGACCCAGCCAGGTACGACCGTCGCGGAACTGGATGGTCAGTTCGACCGGTTCCTCGCCTTGAGTGGCCTGCTCGGCTCCGGCAGCGACGGCGGCACCCGCTGCGGCGGGACGGTTGACGGCCCCGGTCTGAGAGCCTGCCAGACCCGCGATGGCCTGCATGGGCTGTTCGGCGACCACGGCCAGGGTGCCGGTCAGGCGACCGTCGGCATCGGCGGACAAAGTCTCGCTGGACAGGCGCGCGCGGCTGTCTCCGGCACGGATCTCGCCACGCACGGGCGCGAACCGGCCTCCGGCGTCGGTGAAGGCAGCGAAGACGCCCCGGCCGTCGATGGCACGCAGGTGGCTGGCTCCGATGATGGTGGTTTCCAGATCGAGGCTCAGTTCGCCCTGCTGTGTCGCGCCCTCGACCGGGCCGCCGGGACGGCCCTTGGCCTCGACCAGACGGAACAGCACGTCGACAGAATCGTCACCCGCCGCCGCTGCCTGCGCCGGACGGGTCTCCAGCTGGATGTGGCGGGCCGAAGCGATGGGGAAGGGTTCGGCACCGGGCAGGGGGGTGAAGGTCGGGCGGATCATCTCGACACGCAGGTCAGGGAAGCGGGCGCGCAGGTCGCTGACGCTGAGGCGCAGGCCGTCACTGCCGATCTTCACCCTGCCCTTGGCCGCGCGGGTCAGGGTCAGGCCGTTGGGCGCGATCATGACCCAGTGGTCGGGGTTCCAGGCATTGGCCTCGGCTACCAGCGCCGGCGCGGCGATACCGTGGCCGGATGGGGCCAGAATGTCGGCCTGGGGCAGGGCGACCCGCACACGGAAGGGGTAGCCGCTGATGTCCGTGCCGTCATGCGTGATGACCCAGCCGTCGCTGCGCAGGGCCGCGACCTGCGCCTCCAGCCGCGTCCGCACCTGGTCGGACAGATACAGCCACCAGCCGCTCCAGATCGCCAGCGCCAGGCCGACGATCAGGAAGGGGATGATCAACCCCCGGCGGGAGTGGCGGACGACGCGGTCGGTCATAGGACGCTCCTGCCTACAGCAGGCGCTTGCGCATCGCCTGGGACAGCATGTCGATCAGGGTGACCGCTACGATGATGATGATGGCGATGGTCGAGACCGTCCGATAGTCGAAGGCCTGAAGGCTTTCGAACAGGACCTGGCCGATGCCGCCCGCGCCGATCAGACCCAGAACGGTGGCCGCGCGGCTGTTCGATTCGAAGCGATAGAGGGCAAAGCTGGTCCACAGCGGTGCCACCTGCGGGATGACGCCCCAAGAGATTTCGTGCAGGCGTCCGGCCCCCGTCGCCTTGACCCCGTCGATGGGGCCCTGATCGATGGACTCAACGGCTTCGGAAAACAGCTTGGCCAGAACGCCGGCGGTGTTCAGAGCGATGGCGAGCACGCCCGCCAATGGCCCAAGACCGACGGCGACGATGAACAAAGTGCCGATGACCAGATCGGGGATGGAGCGCATGATGTCCATCACCCGACGCACCGGCCAGACCAGCCAGGCGGGCGACAGGTTGCGCGAGGCCATGAGGCTGAGCGGCACGGCCAGGAACACCGCCAGGAAGGTGCCCCATAGCGCGATCTGGATCGTCAGCCACATCTGGCCGACCAGCAGCTGCCACTTGGAGAAGTCGGGGTTCAGGAAGTCCCGGCCATAGTTGCGCATATTGTCGGAATTGGAGAACAGGTTCAGCACGTTCGGCAGATCGACGCGCGTGAAACTGGCGATCAGGATGATGGCGAAACCACCCCACAACAGGATGTCCAGAGACCAGGCGGCTGCGGACTTCTCTGGCGGCGAGGGAATCTGACCCTCAGCGAGAGCTGGGCCTGCGCGGCGCTTGCGCAGGTTCATGAGCACGGCACCAATTGCCAGCAGGCCAATCAGTGCGAAGGGTGTCAAACCCAAATAACGACTGCCTCCAGTGCCTGGAGGCGCAACCTCGGGAGGACGACCTTCACGCCGGGCCTGATCGGCCTTCATCTCGCGGATTGGGTCTAGGTAGCTGTTGTCGGCAGCGCGGAACTGGGAATAGTTGAGTTGATCCATCACGGCCTTTTGCCGAGCGGCGTCGGGCCCAAAACCTTGACCATATGTGACGAAGAACTCGCGGATCTTGGCTTTAAGTTCTGCGGGCAGGCTGCCGCGCACCAGAATGCCGGACTCCGGGATGGGCGGCGATTCCCAGATCACCTCTATCTGGCTCGCGATCTGCGGGTTCTGGCGATTCAGGAAGACGGTGTTGACCGAGTTTGAGGTCGCCACATCAACCTGGCCATTGGCAACGGAGAACGAATTGGCCTGGTGGTTGGCCGACCGCACGGTCGAGAAACAGTTGGTCGGATTGATGTTTCGCGGGCCGAAGAAATAGGTCAGCGGAGCGAGGGTGCCTGAGGTCGACTGGGCGTCGCCTATGCCGAAGGTGTATTTCTTGCCGCACGCCGCCACGTCGTCGAGGGTGATGCCCGAGCCACGCTTCACGATCAGGGACGAGACATAGGAATCCTTGCCCTCGACATCGACGGTGCGTGCCACGACCTCGGCTCCGGCGCGATCGATGGCCTGGACGGCGGGCAGGGCCGAGAACCAGCCGATCTGGGCCTGGTCGGCGCGCATGGCCTCGACCAGGACCGAATAGTTGGAGCCGAACACCGGCTCGACCGGCACGCCGACGGCGCGTTCCAGATCGTCCAGCAGGGGTTGCCACAGTGGGCCGGAGTTGGCCTGACCCTCGGCGGACAGGATGGAGAAGACCAGCTTGTCGGGCTGGCGCGGCTGTTCGGTCTGGGCGACGGCAGGCGCAAGGCCGGACAGGAGAAGGGCGGCACCGGCCAGGATGCCGGCGGCGAGGCTACGAAGACGGCTCATGCCTTGGCCTCCCAGAACGCATCCTCGAACTCGGGACCGTAGATGTCGATGAGTGTCTTGGTGTCCAGGCCGCTGGATGGGCCGTCATAGACGATCTTCCCGGCCTTCAGCGCCACGACTCGGTTGCAGTAGCGGATGGCATAATCGACCTGGTGCAGGGTGACGATTACGCCCATGCCGTCGCGCTGGTTCAATTCGACCAGCAGTTCCATGACCTTGCGGGCCGAGACCGGGTCCAGCGAGGCGACGGGCTCATCGGCCAGGATCGCCTTGGCTCCCTGGACGATGGCGCGGGCGATGGCCCCGCGCTGCTGCTGGCCACCCGACAGGGTGTTGGCGCGCTGGGCGGCATAGTCGGCCACGCCGACGCGGTGCAGGGCCGCCATGGCGCGGGTCTTGTCTTCCGAAGGCCAGGCCCCGGCCAGACCGCGCCAGCCGGGAACGCGGCCCAGCGCGCCCAGCATGACGTTGGAGAACAGTGACAGCCGTCCGACCAGATTGAACTGCTGGAAGATCATGCCCAGGGTCTGGCGTGCCGCGCGGACGGCACTTGTGGTGCGGCCGTGCTTCTGGACCACGGTGCCGAACACCTCGATCACGCCGGGGCCGTTGTCGATCGACTGCAGGCCAGTGATGGAGCGCAGCAGGGTCGATTTGCCGGAACCGGACGGCCCGATCAGGGCCACCATTTCGCCGGCGGCCACCTCGACGGACACGCCGTTGAGGGCCTTGCGGGCACCGAATGTCTTGGACACATCCCTGACGGATGCGACGGCGGCGGATGAGGTCATGGATCTCGCTGGAGGCCATTGAACAGGGCGCGCCGCATCGCCCGAAAACCGGGTGCGAGGCAAGTCTTAATGACACGCCGGGCGCGATGACGTCCAGCGCCCGTGGTCCCGGGGTTACGATCCGTCCGCGATGCGAGGTCTCAGCTCAGGTCGGCGTGCTCCTCGGCGACGGCCCGCGCGATGCGGTCGATGTCGTCACTGACGACCAGACTGGCCCGGCTACGCTCCAGCGAGACGCGTGCCATGTGTGTCGCCGCCTGGGCCAGTTCCTTGTCGGGGCTGTGTTTCAGCACGACCAGAGCCTTCTGCAGGCGGACGGAGGCCGCCACGTCTGACGTTCCGAAGCGCGATATCGGGCCCAGAACATCGTCCAGCAGATCCGATGACTTCAATACCGGGGCGCGCAGACGCGAGTGGAGCACTTCGCAGGGCTCCGTTCGGGCCTCGCCCCAACGCTTGAGCAATCGCACGGCGATGCCCGTCACCTGAATGGCCGTGCCCGGATCGTTGACGGCGGGTGACAGGGCCTTGCCCGCGATCTCGCCCAGAACGATCAGGCCAAAGCGCACATCCTGATCGAAGGTGCGGGCATGGCCGATGGAGAAGGCTGCCTGAATTTCCTCCACGACATCGTCTGAAACGGTGCCGCAAGCCCGCGCAACAGCATGCTGGTCCGTCACGAAGGTGCCGGGCAGGCAGGTCAGTTTCAGGATCAGGTCGTGGCGCTCGGCGAGGTCCTGCAATCGGGGGGTGTCGATATTCTGTACATAGCCCGTGGCGGTGGCGCTGATGGCTTGATCAAAGACGGCAGGTTCGGCGGGATCGATCGGACAGGCTCCCAGACGCGGTGCCGCGATGCGATCGTCCATGGAAGAGGCGGCTTCGCGCTCGACACGATCCAGGATGTAGCTCATCCGCCCGACCCGACCCAGATGATCGGTCCAGCGCAGCAGGGTCCAGGCCAGAACCATGATCAGGGCCAGGGTACCGAAATAGATGATGGCGCGCCCTTGGGGGCCGTAATAGGCGGCCTCGACCGCCACCAGGGCGACGATCGAGAACAGAAAGCCACCGATGAAGGTCGACAGCGCCTTCTTGGTTCGTGGGTCGGCCACGACCAGGGCAGTGGCCCGTGGTGTGGCGGCAGCACTGACGGCCGTATAGACGCTGACCATCGCCCCCAGCGAAAACGTCGCCACCGCCAGCAGGCTGGACGCCAGGATCGTCAGCAGAGCCTCGACCGCCTCAAACTTGCCAAACCGTTCGGCCGCCTCTTCGGACACGAACGGTGCGAACAGCACGGCAGCCAGTGCCAGCAGGACGCCTGCCAGTCCGTACAGGCTGACCGTCGCCCAGAGCTGTCCGGTCAGCCGCTTCCAGTAGTAGAGCCAGCGGTTCATCGTCATCCCCCACGCGCAAAGTTATGCCGCGCAACTGGCTAACCCACCCGAACGGCCAAGGTTTCAAACGCGGTCCGACTCCGGAGGTTTTTGCCGTGCTGACAGGGACCGCGCGCAGGCCTGCCTTCAAAAAACCGCTTTACATGACAGTGCGATATCCCCATATCGCGTCTTCCGGCGGACCCCGTAGGTCCTGTCTGCGCCGCTAACGCCGGTCTGGGTTTAACAATTAGCAGGGGGTTACGTGAATTGCGCACGTACCAAACTCCCCTGGACCTGGTCCGTGAGCGGTCCCCTGAACGTCCCGTCGCCCTCGTGCGGCCGCGTTCGGTTTCCGTAGCGGCGCGCTGGTTCCAGGATAATCTAAAGGCCGACGTCTTCTATGCTGTGAAGGCCAATCCCTCGCGCTGGGTCATCGAGACCCTGGTCGAGTCTGGCGTCACGGCCTTCGATGTCGCTTCCATCGCCGAGATCGAACTGGTGCGTTCGGTCAGCACCGACGCGCGCCTGGCCTTCATGCATCCGGTCAAGAGCCGCGGTGCGATCACCAAGGCCTATTTCGAATACGGCGTCCGCACCTTCTCGCTGGACAGCCACGACGAGCTGGCCAAGATCATCGATGCGACGGGCGGTGCGACCGACCTGAACCTGCTGGTCCGCATGGCGGTTTCGGCGGACGGAGCAGCCTATTCGCTGTCGGGCAAGTTCGGCATCACGCCGGACCAGGCTCCCTCGCTGCTGCTGGCCACGCGCCAGGCGGTGACCGACGGCCTGATGGGCGTCTGCTTCCACGTCGGCTCGCAATGCATGCGTCCGTCCGCCTATGAGGCCGCCATGGCCCAGGTTGGCCGCGCGATCAGCCGTGCAGGCGTGTTCGTGGACATCGTCGATGTCGGCGGCGGCTTCCCCTCGGTCTATCCCGGCATGGTGCCGCCGGACATGAGCGAATATGCCGACGCCATCCATCGCGGCTTCAACGAAATGCCCGTGTCGGAAACGACCGAGCTGTGGTGCGAACCCGGCCGGGCGCTGGTGGCGGAATCGTCGTCTGTGCTGTGCCGCGTGGACCTGCGCAAGGGCGATGCCCTGTATCTGAACGACGGGTCGTATGGCTCGCTGTTCGACGCGACGCACTCGCGCTGGCCCTTCCCGACCAAGCTGGTTCGGGACGGCGACAGTGCCAATGAACTGAAGCCCTTCCGCTTCTACGGCCCGACCTGCGACAGCATCGACCACATGCCCGGCCCATTCTGGCTGCCGGCCGATGTGCAGGAAGGCGACTTCATCGAAATCGGCATGCTGGGCGCCTATGGCGTGGCCATGTCGACCGGCTTCAACGGCTATGGCGAGCATGAGCTGGCTGCGGTCGAGGATGCCCCGATGGCGTCGTTGTACGGTCTTGCCCCTCGCTCCATCCCCACCGTGCGCACTACGGCGGAAGAGCAGGCCCGCAAGGTGGTTCGCCTGAGCCGTCCCAAGGGCAAGGCCGGGCAGCGCAAGAAGGCGCGGCGTTAACGGATCTGGCAGTTGTAAGAGGGGCTAGTCAGATCCCTCTTTCCGGCTCCAGATGTTGCGCGCGACCATGCCCAGAAGCACGGCAAACGCGACGAGCGCCGAGATCATCATGACCTCTGTCGCGGCCAGGATGACGTTGCCGACGGCGGGCGATGCCGGCAGTTGCCCGAGCGGGGTCGCAAGGGCGGTCGGTGCCTCGCCTTCCGCACCGGTCGTGCCGGCCGTCTTTTCACCGATCCAGTAGAACATCTGCCCGGCCCCGAAGATGCCGGTCATACCCAGGGCGATGTTTAGAACCTGGCCGCGCTGGGCGGCGGCCTCATCACGGCGTTTCTGTTGCCGGTCGGCACTGTTCTGCTGCTGTCGCTGCAAGTCTCTGGCGTGATCTTCCAGACTGGCGACGGCAAGGCCCAGGGCCTCGGTCTTGCGGCTGATCCCGCGCAGTTGCTCCAGTTTCTCGAATACGTCTCGTTCGGTGTCATAGCGAAACGGATTGGCGTGCCGGAACTGCTCATACTCGTTGAACTTGGCGAGTTTGGCTCGGTTGATGGCCAGTTCCGCCTGTTCGAACCGGTCGTCATTGGTCAGAGGCTCACGGTCGTAGAGGGTTCGCATGGCCTCGCTGTCCGGGGCATCCTGGTCAGCGAGGATCGCATCGATCCGCTGAATGCGGGCCATGGTCATGGCCTCGTGATCCCTGGCCAGGAACTCGTTGTGCAGGGCCAGGGCGTGGATCAGGAAGGCATAGGGGCAGGCCCCGATATAGTCGTTGCCGGTCTCCAGGCTGCGGCTCCTGGGCACATAGGTGATCATGGCCCGGTGGTTGGCGTAACGAACGAAGAAGCGGTCGCTGGATTGGTCTTCGCTGTCCGGATAGATCGGGTCGATGCTGTCCAGGACTTCCGAGGTGTCCTGGTTCATGAAGTCGATGATGTTCTGGTTGAACCCGGCCAGGAACAGATATTCCAGACAATCGGGTCGATTGGCCTCGAAGGCGGGCACATGGTGGACGATCGGCACCTCCAGTGCCTCGCCCTTGGTGCCGTCCTCACCTCGGAGTTCCCGGACCTGAACGCAATCGCCGGAGCGCATGGCCGCAGCCAGATCGTTTATCTGGTCCGCGATGTCGGTCTTGTCGGAGATCGGCAGCCAGCGTGGGTTGGATGCGACCTCTCCCTGCGCATCGACGAAGGCTGGATTGGCGCGAACGAAGACACCGTCCGACAAGGCGTCGTGATAATCCTTCCGCTCTGCGACCCACGTCCAGTATTCCGGATCGTCTTTGTCATCGGGGCCAGCGGTCAGGCCGGGATTGCCCAGATGAACGGCACGCGGTGGCTGCCCGCCAATCGGTTTCAGCAGATGCCGGATCTTCGCCTGGTACGGTTCGTAACATTCCTGCTGCACCATCCTCTTGCGCGGCACGGTCTCCTTGGTGTCCGGATCGAGCGGCATCAGCCGATCGAAAAACTCCTTGTCGTGCAGCATGAACATGAAGCGCGACTTGGGCATCTTCAGACCCGGAACCTCGATGAACGGGACCCGCTCCAATAAGGTCAGCCAGCCCTCGCCAGAGTGTGCGGGCACCACACTGAGCTGCTGCCCCAGCCGCCTGAACAGAACCTGCGCATCGGCCTGAAAGGTCGAGGCGACGAAGGGCCAGAACCTCGCGCCCGGGTCAGAGGTGGGGCCCGGCGTGAGTGCGACATGAATGTTGTCCAGTGGATCGATGCCCAACGTCTTGCCGCTCAAGACGTCGAAAACCCGAGAGTCCTCGGCTACGGTCTGGAGGGTTGTCGCGTCGAGGGCGTATTCCTTGGGCGCGGCCAGCTTCTGCAGCAGCGACAGGAAATAGTAGGTGGAGGGCGGATAGCCCGTCGTCCCGGCCGGCTTGTCGCCCCCGTAGTAGTGGCTGAAGCTCAGGTGGTAGCTGAGCGCTCCGTTGTTGTGCGACAGCCAGAAGCGACGCAGCCTGACCTGGCGGTTGCTCTCCAGCCCCTGTGGATGGGCGCAGAATCGAACACCCTCGGTGGTCCAGGACACCGACCTGGGCATCTTGAACACCAGGTCCTGGTGCTTGCGTGCGGCAGAAGACGCCTCATGCATGTCCTTGACCGCTTCATCCGTAGCGGCCAGCAGGAACTCCTGCACCTCGCCTTGTGTCTCGCGGTCGGCGATGTCGTTCATCAAAGGATCGATGGCGTTGGCGAGTGCGAGGGAGGGCAGATGACTTCTTTGCAGCCGACGAAACTGATCTGGACCGATCCGCCCGCTCAAGCCCAGGGCCGAGGCAACCTTGTCCGGCTCGATATAGAGCGAGATGGTCCAGTAGATTGTGCCGGACTTGGCCGTTTCGTAGTCTTGGTCCTGCGTTCCTGCTGCTTGTGCCGTCATCCGCTTCGCGCCTCTCTCGCCAAATCCCGAAAATTGGTGAGATCCTCGGTAGATCGGCGCGTCCGCAGCTCTACCAGAGCCGGTTCCATAGCCAGAAGGGGCACCGGATCCTTGCGCGCGACCAAGGCGGCCAGCTGTTGCCAGGCCACGCCGCCCGATCGCTCGGCCTCGCCCTTCAGCACCGAAATGGCGAAGAAGCTCTCCAGATGATCGTGCAGCAGGCCAGCGTCCACGGCCTCACCGGGATAGTCGATGGCCGCATAGACCAGGCTGTCGTCTGGCTGCTGGTCCGCTGACAGCGCCGGCTGCACATAGTCGAAGTCGACGATCCGAGCCCCTACGCGGGCCCAGATCGCCAGGCGGTCGATCTGATCCAGGCCCGAGTGCCGGGTGTCCGCCGCATAGTCTTCCGCCGTCAACCGCAGCGGGTCGTTTTGCTCGATGAACAGGGCGGGCTCGCCAGCCATCGGATCGATATCGAGCACGGCAGAGGCCAGGGTTCTGACTGCGGACAGCGTCTGGCGCAGCAGGCCGCGCCCGCGTGCGGCCTCTTCCACATAGACATAGTTCAGGGCGACGGCGGCGGGCGGTACGCCGGGCCGCGTCATGGAGGTGGCCAGGAAATTGGCCCCACCCAGCAAGGTTCCTGCCTCGTCCTCCAGCACGGTGACCAGTTCGCAATGCATCCGGCCCATAGCGCGGCGATGGGTCTGGTTCAGGGCCAGGCAGGCCTCAAACCCCGCCAGCTCTTCGCGCTCGTCGGGCAGGATGAAGGCGCGGTCGTAGCCTTCGAAAAAGCGCTCCAACACTGGCGATTTCGGATCACCAGAGGCGGTGACGCGAACGCCGCCGGGCAGGCTGAGCCGATAGCCCTGCGGCACGTCCTGTATGACTTCGCTGAACCCCATGCCTTGACTTGGCACGAGGCCGGAAGCCTCGCAAGTCGCCGCCGCAGGGTGCGATCTGGCTCAGTCGCGCTCCACGCACATGGCCACGCCCATGCCGCCGCCGATGCAAAGCGTCGCCAGACCCTTCTTCGCTCCCGACCGCTTCATCTCGTGCAGCAGCGTGGTCAGAATGCGCGCGCCGGAGGCTCCGATCGGATGGCCGATGGCGATGGCCCCGCCGTTGACGTTCACCTTGGCCGGATCGAGGCCCAGTTCCTTGACTACGCACAGGCTCTGGGCGGCAAAAGCCTCGTTGGATTCGACCAAATCCAGATCGGCGACGCTCCAGCCGGCCTTTTCCAATGCCTTTCTCGACGCCGGGATGGGGCCGGTGCCCATGATCGAGGGATCGACGCCTGCGGTGGCATGCGAGACGATGCGTGCCAGCGGCTCCAGTCCGCGCGCCTTCGCCTCGTCCGCGCTCATCAGCACCAGAGCCGCCGCGCCGTCGTTCAGGCCGGAGGCATTGGCGGCGGTGACGCTGCCCTCCTTGGCAAAGGCGGGTCTGAGCTTCTGCATGGCGTCGATGGTCGCGCCGTGGCGGATGTATTCGTCCTTGTCGATGGTGACGTCTCCCTTGCGGCCGGGGATGACGACCGGAACGATCTCGGCGTCGAACCTGCCTGCGGTCTGGGCCGCCTCGGCCTTGTGCTGGCTGGCCAGGGCGAAGTCGTCCTGGGCCTCGCGGCTGATCGACCATTTGTCGGCGATGTTCTCGGCCGTCTGGCCCATGTGATAGCCGTTGAAGGCATCCCACAGCCCGTCGCTGATCATGGTGTCGATCAGGCTGACGTCGCCCATCTTGTGGCCGCTGCGCAGGCCTTGCGCATGCGGGGCCTGGCTCATGCTTTCCTGACCGCCGGCAACGACGATCTTCGCGTCACCCAGGGCGATCTGCTGGGCCGCGATGGCGACGGCGCGCAGTCCCGAGCCGCAGATCTGGTTCAGGCTCCAGGCCGCAGCCTCCTTGCGCACACCCGCGCCGACGGCGGCCTGACGCGCGGGGCCCTGACCGGCGGCGGCCTGAAGCACATGGCCCAGGATCACTTCGTCGACCTCATCGCCGGAAACGCCGGCGCGCTCCAGCGCGGCCTTGATGGCGATCTCGCCCAGTTTGGAGGCCGGCAGGCTGGACAGCCCACCCAGGAAGGATCCCACGGGCGTGCGGGCGGCGGAGACGATGACGACGTCGGTCATGAGATTTCCTTTCGGGGAGAAAAGACGTGTGGCGCTTGTGCCGCATCGTGGGGCTTTCGTCACCTCCGACCTGACCCGTTCAGCGGGCAGTCACCATGTCGTGAGACTGTCAGGGAACGAACCCAGCGCTCGGCGGCTTGAAGGAGCCATGCTGATGAGACTGAAGCGACTGTTCATCCGGGTCTGCCAACCCGACGAGCTCGACATGATCGAGCACTACCGCACGCCCGGCGAGAAGGCGGCGGACCTGTGGGTCCACATCGTGGGGCTGGTCCTCGCAGCCATCGGCGGGATCGTGCTGGCCGTGCTGGCGGCGATCTATTCCGGCGTTGGGGCGACAGTGGCGACGGCCATCTACGCTTCGTGCCTGATCGCCATGCTGTCGATCTCGACGGTCTATAACCAGATCCGGCCGTGCGCGGCACGGCCGATCCTGCGGCGGCTGGACGAGGCGGCGATCTTCCTGATGATCGCGGGCAGCTACACCCCCTTCACGACCCAGCGGTTCGAGGGCTGGTGGTCGATCAGTTTTTCCGTTCTGGTCTGGGCGATCGCCTTCGGGGGCGTATTCGCCAAGCTGGCCCTGCCGCGCCTGTCGGATGCGGTGTGGAGCGCGGTCTATGTCGGTTTCGGCTGGGTCGCGGTGCTGGCGCTGAAACCCATGATGGATACCGTGCATCCGATCGCCCTGGGCCTGCTGGTGGCCGGCGGGTTGATCTATACGGCGGGTGTCTTCGTGTTCATCAGCCCGAAGGTAAAGTTCCGCCGCGCCATCTGGCATGGCTTCGTCGTGACCGGGGCGATGACGCACTGGGCGGCGGTTCTGGTGGGTGTGGTTCTTGCCCCCGCCGCCTTGGGCACCTGATCGCACCGGCACACGATTTGGTCAGGTGATTTGCGCTGGCCTTCGCGCTGCGGGATAGTGTGCGCCAGAACAATAAAATGTCAGGGAACGCAGCGTGGCCGACAAGAAATCCGGGACCGACAAGAACGGCACCGTCATCATCAAGAAATACGCGAACCGTCGGCTCTACAACACCGCGACCTCGGCCTATGTGACGCTCGAAGACCTGGCCAAGATGGTCCGCGAGGGCGTCGAGTTTGTGGTCTATGACGCCAAGACCGAGGACGACCTGACCCGTCAGATCCTGACCCAGATCATCTTCGAGGAAGAAAGCCGGGGCGAGGCCCTGCTGCCCGTACAGTTCCTGCGTCAGTTGATCGGCTTCTATGGCGGTCAGATGCAGGGCGTCCTGCCCAGCTATCTGGAGATGTCGCTGGACAGCTTCACCCGCCAGCAGGAGCAGATCAGGGGCCAGTTCTCCAAGGCCTTTGGGGCGACGCCCGGTGCCGGGCTGATGGACGAGGCCGTCAAGCGCAATATGGCGATGTTCAGCGAGGCCATGAAGATGTGGCCAGGTTTCGGGGCCGTCATGCCCAAGGCTCCGGCCGCCTCCGAAACCCCGCCGCCCATGACCGACCCCCTGGCCATGATGCAGCGTCAGATGGAAGAGATGCGCGATCAACTGGATCGTCTGGCGGGGGTAAAGCCGGGCAAGGCGGAGTGACATGAGCGACGACGTTCGCCCCATCTCTGCGGTTCAGCCGCGCGAGCGTCGATCCAGCCAGCGCCGGGGCGAGGAGCGCCGGGCCGAGGCGATGCAGGCGCGCCGTGAGGTGGTTACGGTCGAACCCGTGGTCGATCACGCGCCCAGCCCGGCAAGACCTGCCCCGACACCGCCCGTCGATGCCTCTCCTGCCGCCTTTGCTGCTCAGTTGCTGGGCCAGTCGGGTCAGAAGCGCGGGCTGAAGGGTGGTCCGCCCGTGCTGGGCGCGGCGCGCAACACCTATCTGGGCGCGGAGTATTCGGGACCGTCCGAGCGACGGCCGTTGCCGGGCAAGGCGACCGACACCGACATCTGATCACGGCACGGTCCTTGCTGGTGGAAAGGCATAACGTCTCCTTGCCGGACCCTTGCCATGCTGACTTTTCTCGCCCGCGCCTTCGACGTCACCGTGGTCGCCGTGCTGTTCGTCGGGTTTTCGTGACCTTGCCCTATCGCCTCTCGGCTGCTTGAGGGCGACCCATTGGACTAGCGTCCCGCACCGAAGTCCAGGTCCTTGCGTGACGCGATGATGGTCACGAAGAACCCGGCCAGCACGTCCAGCAGGACCATCGTTCCGATCAGGAAGAAGGTCGAGGTCGCGAACCCGCGCAGCAGCAGAAACTCGACCAGGCAGACGACCAGCAGGATCATCGACAGGGCGTGATTGACGATGGCGATCCGCTGGCTGGACGTCGACTTCAACAACTCGAAGAACAGCAGCACCAGCGACAGCAGCAGGATCAGATCGCCTGCCCCCACGCTCCAGTCCGCGCCCGAGGCCATGGGGATGGAGAAGATCGGATCGCGCAGGATGGCATCGGCACCGACACCTGCGCCGCCGTCGCCCATCAGTCCGCTCAGGACCACGATGTTGTAGAGCACCACCGGAATGACCAGCAGCGGCAAGGCGATCAGCATGACAGGCTCCCCGAGCATGGGCGCGAGCGCCGCGTCCAAGGCCATGCTTAACGCAAGGCGATGCCCTTCGCCATCGGCGTCAGAACTCCGAAATCGATCCCGGGCGGCGCGAACGCGACTTCAGCCAGACCACGCCCATCAGGTCCGAAACCGAGGCCATCAGCCGTCCCCAGTTGGTGTACTTCGACTGGCCGACCTCGCGGTGACGGTGGTCCACGTCCAGATACAGGTTCTGATAGCCCTCACGGATCATCAGGGCCGGCAGGTAGCGGTGGATGTGATCGAAATAGGGAAGCCGCAGGAAGAGGTCGCGGCGAAAGGCCTTCAGCCCGCACCCGGTATCGTCGGCGTCATCGGCCAGCAGCTTTTTGCGGATGCGATTGGCCCAGCGCGAGGCCCAGCGCTTGGCCTCCGAATCCTGACGTTTCGACCGCACGCCACCGACCAGCCCCACCGTCGCGGGCGATGCGGCTAGCAGGTCGGCCAGACGCGGCGCGTCGGCGGGCGGGTTCTGGCCGTCGCCGTCCAGGGTCACCACGATGGGCGCGCGGGCCGCCAGGACGCCCGTACGCACGGCCCGGCTCTGGCCCGCATTGGTCGCGTGGCTGAGCACCCGCAAGGTCTTCAATTCGGCCATCAGGCTGCGCAGTTCGGCCAGGGTGTCGTCGCGCGAGGCATCGTCGACGAAGACCATCTCGTAGGATCGGCCCTCGAAGGCCGCAGCGATCTCGCGGGCCAGCGGCGCGGCCGCCCCCTGTTCGTTATGGACAGGGACGACGACGGAAATGTCGGGCAGGGCTTCGTTCATCAACCGTGTCTAGCCGAGTTCGGTCGCGTGGGGGAGGGGCCGGAATGTGCAGGCATGACGAAGGCCGGAGGGGCGTGTAAGGACGTTCATCATGATGCGTCTCGACTTTGATCGTTACATCGCCGGCTGGCGCGGCCCGCTGCTCGCAGCCTTTGTGGCCCTGTTCGCCGGCCTGCCGGTGGTCATGCTGTTGCCGCCGCTGGATCGCGACGAGAGCCGCTATGCCCAGGCGACGTCGCAGATGCTGCAAAGCGGTGACTATGTCGACATCCGTTTCCAGGATGATCCGCGCTGGAAAAAGCCGGTCGGCATCTACTGGATGCAGGCGGCGGCCGTGTCGGTCACCTCGGGCGTCGAGGCGCGAGACATCTCGGCCTATCGCATCCCCTCGCTGCTGGCGGCCATGCTGGCGGCGGCCGCCTGTGCCTGGGCGGGCGCGGCGATGTTCGGTCAGCGCGCGGGGTTCCTGGCCGGAGCCATGCTGGGGGCCAGTTTCCTGCTGTCGACCGAGGCTGGCATTGCCAAGACAGACGCCATGCTGTGCGCCGCCGTGACCCTGTCGATGGCGGGTCTGGCGCGGGTCTATCTGGCGCGGCGGGCGGGCGAGACGCCCTTACGACCGCACAAGCTGATGTTCTGGTTCGGGCTTGGGCTGTCGATCCTGGTCAAGGGGCCCATTGGTCTGATCGTCGTGGTGCCCGCCATGCTGACACTGTCGATCTGGGACCGCGACTTCAAATGGCTGCGCAGCCTGGGTTGGGGCTGGGGCCTGCCGCTGGTCGCCCTGATCGTCGGTCCGTGGGCTATCGCCATCACCATCGCCACTGACGGCGGCTTCTGGCGCGAGGCTATCGTCGGTGACCTGGCTCCCAAGATCGCGGGCGGACATGAAAGTCACGGGGCCTGGCCGGGCTATTTCTTGCTGCTGGCCCCGGTCCTGCTGTTTCCGGCGACGCTGATGCTGCCGGCCGCGATCTCGACCGGCTGGCATCGACGGGCCGAGCCCGCAGTGCGATTCCTGGTCTGCTGGCTGGTGCCGGCTTGGCTGATTTTCGAGCTGACACCGACCAAGCTGGCGCACTATACGCTGCCGACCTTCGGTGCCATCGCCCTGCTGGCCGCCGCCGCTCTCACTCAACCGATCGGCAAGGTCTCGCGCATTGTCGGCGCAGTCCTGGCGCTGTTCGCCGGGCTGATCATCGTGCTGATCGCGGTTTATGGGCTGACGGAGTTCGGGCGGTCGACGGCCCAGACCTGGGCGACCCTGACCATTGTCTTCGCGGCTTTGGCGGCCTTGGTCGGTGCCTTCCTTCTGATGCACAAGGCGTCGGTGACCGCCGTGCTGGTCTCGATCGCGCTCGGCCTGGTCGCTCATGCCGGACTGGCGGGGACCATCCGCCAGCTCAAGCCGCTGGCCATCGCGCCGCAACTGGTCGAGGTGTTGGGCAACGCGGATCTGCTGCCCAGTCAGGGTCGTAATGGGCCGGTCGCCATCACCGGCTTTCACGAGCCCAGCTTCGTCTTCCTGACCGGCAAGGATACCGAGTTGACGGACGCGGCGGGGGCCGCCTCCGCCCTGGCCGAGGGGCGACCCGTCATCGTCGAGGCCCGCGACGCCGATGCGTTCCGTGCTGCCAGTGCTGCCATGAATGTCACCGGACGCGAGGTCGGCGTCGTGCGCGGCCATAATTATTCGCAAGGCGATGACGTGACCCTGACCGTCTATGCGCCGCCAGAACGGGTCCGGCCGACCCTGCGGCGATCCAGGCCCACACCGCTGGAGGTCGAAACGACCACCGAGGATGGCGTCGATCCCGCCCTGATCACCGAGGACCCGCCGGAGACCGCCCTTGTGCCGGCGCCCGGACCGGACGAGCCTCCTGTGGTCATCGTGCCTGCGCCGGGTCAGGCCGTTGCACCGGCCCCGGCTCCCGTTGCGGGACCAGCACCGGCTCCGCCGCCCGCGGCTACGCCAGAGCCCGCTAGGTGAGCCGCCCCATCACCATCGTCGAGGTCGGTCCCCGTGACGGACTTCAGAACGAAAAGGCGGTGCTGGAACCCGCTGTCCGCGCCGATCTGGTGCAGCGGCTGGAGGCGGCGGGCGCGCGGCGGATCGAAGCCGTCAGCTTCGTCCATCCGAAATATGTGCCCCAGATGGCCGGGGCCGAGGAGGTCATGGCCGCCCTGCCTCATGAGGCGGAACGCAGCCGCATAGGCCTGGTACTGAACGGCAAGGGCTATGACCGCGCCCTCGGTACGGCGGTCGACGAAGTGAACGTGGCCATGAGCGCCACCGACGGCTTCGGCCTCAAGAACCAGGGCCTGTCGGTGGATCAGCAGGTCCAGATGCTGGCCGACATCGTCGCCGGCCGCGCCAATGGCGAAATCTCGTCCGGCGGGACGCCGTCCCTGTCGGCGACCCTGTCGTGCGTCTGGGGCTGCCCGTTCGACGGCGAGGTCTCTGTGGATCAGGTCGCCGAGCTGGTCGGCCGGATCGCGGCCCTGGGCGTCGCCGAAATCGCCCTGGCCGACACCATAGGCGTGGGTAATCCCTGGGCTGTCACCCGCGTCGTCGATGCGGCTCGCAAGGCTGCGCCTGACACCACGCTTCGTCTTCATTTCCACGACACCCGCAACACCGGACTGGCCAATGCCTATGCAGGCATCGAGGCCGGGGTGGATGTGCTGGATGCCTCGGTCGGCGGCATCGGCGGCTGCCCCTTCGCGCCGGGGGCCACCGGCAATATCGCCACCGAGGACCTGGTCTACATGCTGGAGCGCGCTGGCTTCTCGACCGGCTACGACCTGGACGCCCTGATCGGGACAGCCCGCTGGATCGGCGACAAGATCGGTCGCCCGGCCCCGAGCGCGCTCAGCCGGGCGGGCGGGTGGCCGCATTGAAATTGAGCACAAAGAGGTAGTGATGTGGACCCGCCGGGGATTTGGACTGACAGTCGCAGCGACCGGGCTGTCGATTGCCACCACGACTCGCGCGCAGGAACCGCTCACACCTGAACAGCGACTTCATAGCGAGGGCCGCTACCTTCCTCTTTATCTGGAACTGAAAGCCAAAGTTGAGGCCAGCGACATTGATGCCAAAGGGGCGTTGAGCCAATACGCCGCCTTCCTTGGTGACGAGCAGACGGCGCTGGGCCTCTATGAGCGCGCGCCAAACCCCGCCGTGCTGCGTCCCGATCTTGAAGGGGCCGAGAGCCGTGACGCGATCGAGGCCATCGTCGAGGCAGCCCGCCAGACCCGCATCGTGATCCTGAACGAAGCGCACAACATTTCCGCTCATCGCAGTTTCGCCGCGCGCGTTGTGCGGGCGCTCAGACCTCTCGGGTTTGACTGGTTCGCGGCTGAGGCTTTCACACCCCCTCAAGATGGACCGACGCCGTCCGTCAGTTTGTACCGGGACGGTATGCCGTTCACACGGGACTTCGGCTGGTACACTCAGGACCCGGTTTTCGCCGAGACCGTTCGTGAGGCGGCGCGGTTGGGTTACCGCTTCCGCGACTACGAGTTCAACTGGATGCAGAGGGCACCAGACGATTCCGACGCCGAAGCCCAGATTGCGATGCGCGAACAGGCGCAGGCAGACAATCTGATAGCCAATGTCCTGGCTCCGAACCCGGACGCCAAGGTTCTGGTTTACGTCGGCTACGATCATGCGATGGAGAAGCCCAATCGCTTCGGAACATGGTTCGCGGCGCGCCTGAAGGCAGCGTCCGGGATCGATCCACTGACGATCGAACAGGCTTACAACTGGCCCGCGCTGCACCCTGCGAACGATGCGCCGCACGTTGCGGCGGTGCTGGACCGGTTCAAGCCGCAGGACTCGATCGTGGTTTCAAGGGGCGGCGTGACGGTCGCCAGCGGCCACTTTACGGGCCAGACCGATCTGTCCGTCTTTCACCCCCGCCGCCCTCAGGTCGCTGGTCGCCCGGGCTGGCTGTCTGCCGACCCAATGCGGCAGGCGGTGGAGGTGTCGGTGCCGCCGTTCGAAGGCCCGGCCTTACTGCAAGCCATGCGGTCGAGCGAAGGTCCGGCGGGCGTTCCGGCGGACCAGTTCCTGTTGCAACTCGGGCAGGCGACCGCGACCCTGATGCTGCACCCCGGCTCCTACTTCTTGCGTCTGGAGCGGGCCGAGGGGATCGATGCAGCTTATGGGGAGATCACGGTGGAGGCCGCGTCGGCTAGCTAGACATTCAACGCGTCGGGTCGCCGTCTTGATCGAAGCCGCCCGCCGGCTTGGCGACAAGGTCGGCCGCCCGAACCCGAGCGCGTTCAGCCGAGCCGGGGACTGGCTTCGCTCACGCCCATCGAATAGCGACTAGCTATGCCGGAAGACACCCACCGATACCTTTCCCGTCTTCCACGCGCGAGTGACGAACCTGTCTTCCGAGATCATGCAGACGTCGATCGGGCGACGGAGAACACGGCTTCTCCCGACGACCTCAAACGTCTCTTTGTCGAGTTTGAGCACATCACGGTTGAAGGGGCGTGCGACGGCCAGAACGCTCTCCGAGTCATAGCCGCCAATAAACTGAGCCGTGTTTGGGCGCTTGGGCCGTTGAAGGACTTGGGAGGTTTTGATCAGACCACTCGTTGCATCAATGAGGCACATGACATCATAGTCGGTGGCAAGAAACGTCGTGTCCGAGACACGTTGAAGGTGCCCGGCACCACCGTGACCTGCTAAGTGTAGTTCGCCAACCTTGAGGCCTGTGCGAATGTCTACTGACACGAGGACGTGGCTGCGGGCGATGGCGATGAAGACGACACCGATCGCGGGCATCGCCAAACATTCGGTTGGGCCTTGGTAGCCAAAATCGTAGTCGCCATCGAAGAACCAACTCAGTTTATGTCGGGAAAAGATCTCAGCCTTTCCATCGACAACGACGAGGTCGGTGTGATGCTGATTACCTTTCACCAGAAAAGGCAGTGGCTCTGACCACAAGTCGCTGTCGCCTTCGAAACGCCATGTGTCGCCCACCGCCCAAAAGCGGCTGAGTTCGACTTCCGGCTCAGCGCAGGCTCGAATCGAAATAACGTCGCCGTATCGGACGCGCATCAGTCCGGTTTGGTGTTTCCAAACAGTCGCCCGACTGCCGCCTGGAACTGAAATCCAGCGCTCTCGCCGGGTTTGGGTGTCCCACAACCAGATTCCGCCAGCCTCGCTAAAGCCAGTGCCGTCGAAAACCGTTTTGGTGCCCCGATCGAAAAACATGATTAAAGATTCAGCAGCGCCGGGTCGCCGCCTTGGGCGGATATGTTGTTGCTGATCGCCTTTTCCGCCGCATAGCGGATCAGGCTGTTGGGGCCGCCGGCCTTCGGACCGGTGCCGGACAGGCCCTCGCCGCCGAACGGCTGGACGCCCACGACGGCACCGGTGATCGAGCGGTTGATGTACACGTTGCCGGCGGGAACCAGGCGGATCACTTCCTCCGCAAAGGCTTCGATACGGCTGTGCACGCCGAGCGTCAGGCCATAGCCGCGCGCGGCCAGCTTGCCGGCGACGGTCTTCAGATCCTTGGGCTCATAGCGATAGATATGCAGGATCGGGCCAAAGACCTCGCGCTCCAGAAAGTCCGGCGTGGGGATCTCGGCGATGGTCGGAGCGAACAGGTCGCCGCGCTCCGAGCCTGAGGGCAGGGTGGCGCGGGCGATGACCTTGGCCTCCTTGCGCAGGCGGGCGACGTGGGCCTCCAGCAGGGCGCGGCTCTCGGCGTCGATGACCGGGCCGATGTCGGTGGCGGGATCGGTCGGATCGCCCACGACCTGCACGGCCAGCGCGCCTTTCAGGCCCTCGATCAGGGCATCGGCACCCTCCTTGGGCACATAGACGATGCGCAGGGCCGAGCAGCGTTGGCCTGCAGAGCCGAAGGCGGAGTTGATGACGTCGTCGATGACCTGCTCGCGCAGGGCGGTGGAGTCCACGAACATGCCGTTCAGACCGCCGGTCTCGGCGATGAAGGGAATGATGGCACCGGGCCGCGCGGCGATGGCGCGGTTGATCGCATAGGCCGTGTCGGTGCCGCCCGTGAAGGCCACGCCGTCTATGGCCGGATGCGACACGAGGGTCGCGCCGACCGTCTCGCCACGACCGGGGACCAGGGCCAGCAGATCGGGGTTCAGACCCGCCTTGTGGAACAGGCGTACGGCCTCGGCCGCGATCAGGGGGGTCTGTTCGGCGGGCTTGGCCAGGACGGCGTTCCCGGCGGCCAGGGCGGCCGCGATCTGGCCGGTGAAGATGGCCAGGGGGAAGTTCCAGGGGCTGATGCAGGCAAAGATGCCGCGGCCGTGCAGGACCAGTTGATTGATCTCTCCGACCGGCCCTTTCAGTTCCTCGCGTCCACCGAAGTCACGCTCGGCCAGCATGGCGTAGTAGCGGCAGAAGTCGGCGGCCTCGCGCACCTCGGCCACGCCGTCGTTCAGGGTCTTGCCCGCCTCACGGGCCAGCAGGGCGATGAGCCGGTCCATGTCGGCTTCCAGAGCGTCAGCCATGGCACGCAGGATCGGGGCGCGGCCCGCGCCGCCCTTGCGATCCCAGGCGACCTGGGCTTTGGCGGCGGCGTTCAGGGCCGTGTCGATCTCGGCTGGTGTGGCCTCGGACACATGGCCCAGCACCTGGTGGCGATCCAGCGGATTGGTCACGTCCTGGGGGTCGGTACCGGCCTGCAGCCGACCGCCGATGAGCGGGCCCGAGTTGAACTTCTCGCTGTCGACCTCGGCCAGGGCCAGGGCGTGGCGCTCGCGGTCGGCGCTCTGTGAATAGTCGCGGCCCAGCGAGTTCTGGCGGTCCATGTAAATGTCCTTGGGGGTGGGGATCTTGGCGTGACGGTCGGGATGGGCCTCGACCTCGACGATGGGGTCGGCGGCGACGGTGGAGGCGGGGATGCGCTCGTCCAGCAGGGCATGCACGAAGGAGGAGTTGGCCCCGTTCTCGAGCAGACGGCGCACCAGATAGGGCAGCAGTTCCTCATGTCCGCCGACGGGGGCATAGCCGCGCACGACGATCTTCTCCGCGCCCCACATCTCGGCTGCGGCATCGTAAAGCGCCTCACCCATGCCGTGCAGGCGCTGGAACTCCATCTTCACCCCGGCGCGATTGGCCATGTAGTGGACGGCGGCCAGGGATGTGGCGTTGTGGGTGGCGAACTGCCCATACAGATGCGGCGAGGCGTCCAGTATGGCCTGGGCACAGACCAGATAGTTCAGGTCGGTCGCGGCCTTGGTCGTGAAGACGGGATAGTCGGGACGGCCCATGACCTGGGCCCGCTTGATCTCGGTATCCCAGTAGGCCCCCTTGACCAGCCGCACCATGATCCGGCGACCCGAGGTTTCGGCCAGGGCGGCGACGCGCGCGATCACTTCGGGCGCGCGCTTCTGATAGGCCTGGACCGCCAGGCCCAGTCCCTTCCACTCACCCAGGTCCGGGTCGTTGGCCAGCCTGTCCAGCAGCTTCAGCGACAGGGCCAGACGGTCGGCCTCCTCGGCATCCATGCAGAAGTTGATGTCATAGGAGGCCGCGATCAGGGCCAGGCGTTTGACGCGGGGATACAGTTCTTCCCAGACGCGCGCCTCGTGCGTGGCCTCATAGCGGGGCGACAGGGCCGACAGCTTGACCGAAACGCCGTGGCCCGTCTGGGGCCCGCGCATGTCCGGTCGCGACGGCATGGCCTTGCCGACGCCGTGGATGGCCTCGGCATACACCTTTTCATAGCGTTCGGCGTCGGCGACGGTGCGGGCACCCTCGCCCAGCATGTCGAAGCTGCACAGCCACTTCTCACGATTGGCCCGCTTCAGCGCCCCGTTGATCGTGCGGCCGACGACGAACTGCTCGCCCATCATGCGCACGGCGGCGGCGACGGCCTGACGGATCACCGGCTCGCCGATGCGGCCCGCCACGCGCCGCAGGAAGCCGGGCAGGTCGCGCCGGGCATCCTCATCCACATCGACCAGACGACCGGTCAGCATCAGGCCCCAGGTCGAGGCGTTGACGAACAGGCTGTCGGACTGCCCCAGATGTTTGGCCCAGTCGGCCGAGCCGATCTTTTCGGCGATCAGCCGGTCGCGGGTCTCCTCGTCCGGCACGCGCAGCAGGGCCTCTGCCAGACACATCAACGCCAGACCTTCGCGGGTCCCCAGCGAAAACTCCTGCAGGAAGCTTTCGACCACGCCCTGTTGATCGGCCGATTCACGTGCGCCCTCGACCAGTCGGGTCGCGACCTCCAGCACCTTGGCCCGCTCGGCGGAATCCAGCGGAATACGGGCCAGATTGGTGGCCACGGCCTCTCGCTCATCAGAGAATTTGCCGTGGTCCAGCGTGTCCCATCCGGCGACGCTTGAGGGGGAGAAGTCGGCGGTGGTCATGCTTGAAATTGTCCTGATGTCACGGCGCATATATGGCGGAGATGACCGAATGTGCATCGTATGATAAGCGGCTGAAACGAAGGATGTTCCGGCAAAAGGGTCTCTCGCCGATGGAAGCTCTGGATGCCGTGGACCGCCGCCTGTTGCGGGTGCTTCAGGACGATGGCCGTATCTCCAATGCGGAGCTGGCCCGGCGTTGCAACCTGTCACCCGCCGCCTGTTTCGAGCGGATGCGGCGGCTGCGCGAGAAGAAGATCATCACCGGCTATGCGGCCCTGATCAACCCTGCCAAGGTCGGGCGCGGCCTGATGATCTTCGTCGAGGTGCTGCTGGACCGCACGACGGGCGACATGTTCGAGGCCTTCGCAGAGGCTGTACGTCGCCAGCCCGAAGTGCTGGAGTGCCATATGGTGGCTGGCGGTTTCGACTATCTGATCAAGGCTCGCGTCGGCGACATGGAGGCCTACCGCGCCTTTCTGGGCGACGTTCTGGTGAGGATGCCGGGTGTACGCGAAACGCGAACCTATGCCGTTCTCGAAGAGGTGAAGTCCACGACGGCCTTGCCGCTTTAACCCAGTCTCGCCAACGTCATCGCAAACCGCTAGACCGTCCCTCCGATCAACGGCGGAGCCAACTGGCCCACATGCGCATCGTTCTGGCCACCGACGCCTGGGAGCCCCAGGTCAACGGCGTCGTCCGTACACTGACCCGGACCATCGCGGAATGTCGCGCCATGGGTCATGAGGTCGAGGTCATCGAGCCCAGCCAATTCAAGACCATTCCCTGCCCGACCTATCCGGAAATCCGGCTGGCCCTGGGGGCGGAAGAGGAAATCCGCGAACGCCTGCGCGCCTTCGAGCCCGAGGCGGTCCATATCGCCACCGAAGGGCCCATCGGCATCGCCACCCGGCGCATCTGCGTGGAGTGGAAGCTGCCGTTTACGACCAGCTATCACACCAAATTCCCCGAATATGTGTCCGCCCGGTTCCCGATCCCGGTGCAGGTCGGTTACGCCTACATGAAGTGGTTCCACAAGCCGTCCGGGCGGCTGATGGTGGCGACGCCGACTCTGCGCGATGAGTTGATGGCGCACGGGTTCCGCAACGTCTCGCCCTGGACGCGGGGCGTGGACACCGAACAGTTCAACCCGGACCTGGATCGCATCTATGACGAACTGGGCGGCAAGGACTGGCCGCGCCCGTTCTGGCTAAATGTGGGGCGGGTCGCCGTCGAAAAGAACATCGAGGCGTTCCTTTCCACCGACCTGCCGGGGACCAAGATCATCGTCGGCGATGGGCCTGCGCGTGCGGAACTGCAGGAAAAATATCCGCAGGCCAAATTCCTGGGCGCGAAGTTCGGCGAGGATCTGGCGCGGTGTTTCCGCGATGCAGACGTTTTCGTTTTCCCGAGCTGGACCGACACTTTCGGTCTGGTGATCCTGGAAGCTATGGGCACGGGCACGCCTGTGGCCGCCTATCCGGCGCATGGTCCGATCGACATCATTCCGGGCTCGGGCGCAGGTGTCATCGACGACGACCTGAAAACCGCTTGTCTGGAGGCGCTGAAATGCGACCGGGGGGCCGTGCGCGCCTATGCCGAGAAGTTCAGTTGGCGGGCCTCGGCGGAGCAGTTCGTGGAGAACCTGCAGCCCTATCCGGAGCCGGACCGGGGCCGTTTCTGGCGCCGCCTGCGCCGGATCGCACGGCTGAGGCGCAAGGTCGCCGCTTGACGGGAACCGCTCCGCTGCCGCCGCGCTTTGTGGAAGACCGAGGAGTGAGCCCATGAGCGAGCAAGACACCGATCCCAAACCCCAGACTGACGACGCCCTTGAGGCCGATGCCATGGGTGAGAAGCCAGACCTGGGCCGCACGCCAGACGGCATGCGCGATGCGCTGGAACGGGCCCTGTCCGGTACCGATTCCGGCTCTGACACGCGCGCAGGGTCGCTTCAGGGCGGAGCGTCGTCAGGCTCGGACGTCGATCCGGACTCCGACACGATCAACGAAGCGTTGGCCAAGGCGGGTCGGGCCTCGGCGGATCGCAACGCCAGCCGCAAGGCCGATCCCGACCCGGTGAACAACACCGGGGACGATACGTCCGCCAAGGGCGAAGCCGACGCTGCGACCGGCTGAACACACTCGCCGCGCCGTCAGCATCCAGACACCGCGCGAACGCCAAGCCGCCTTGCCGCCGCCCCACCCTTGGGCCACGGTGGGCGCAACAAAAAATTGACCAGGGACGACACGGAATGAAGCGCATTTTCGCGGGCAGCGCGGTATTGGCGGCCCTGGCTCTGGCGGCCTGCGGCGGAGATGATGAACCCAAGGCCCCTGCCGCCGGAGAGGTGACGACAGAGGCGGTATCGTCTGCGGGTACCGAGGACGCGGCTTCACCAAGTCCAGCTCAAGCGGAAACGCCCGCCGCACCCAATGCGCCTGATTTTGCAGTCCTTTATCCCGACGCCACAATTGTGAAGCCAGCCGTAACCGCACAGGGTCCCGCCGGGCCGGGGGGCATACTGGATTTCACGACGACAGCCGATCCCGACGTGGTCGTTACCTTCTACCGTGAGAGGGCCGAGGCCTCGGGGCTGGCCACGATCGCGTCGATGAATCAGGGCGGCACGCGGGCCTATTCTGCCGGAGACGGGACCAGCGGCGGGAAATTGTTGAGCGTGATCGCTACGCCGAGCGAAGACGGTCCCACCAATGTGCAACTGAGTTGGACCGCCGGGCGGTGAAACCCTCGGTCCGACTGGCGGTGCCGCTGATTGGGGCGGCATTGATCGCCGGTTGTGCCTCCACCCCGCTGGGTCCCACTGAAACAGTGGCAGGATATTTGAGCGCGGATCAGTCCGCTGCGCTCGCGGAAACCGTACCTGAAGCGCCATCCGCTGACAGCCCGGAACAGGCCCGCGATATCGCTTTGTCCCAACGCTTTCGCGCACTGGAGGACACGGACCGCTGGTGGATGGCTACGGCCCATGCCGAGGTGCGGCCGCCGGAAGCGGCGCAGCATTTCGACTGCGCCCTGGGCACGCGTCTGGCCGAACAGCCGCGTCCTGCGCTTGACCGCGTGATGGGGCGGTTGCTGGTCGATTCCGAGCGTCTTGCCGTTGATCTGGTTGCGCGCCATCCACGGCTGCGACCGCTCGCGGTACCGGAGCGACGATCCTGCCAGCGGCTGAACGAGGCAACCCGTTCAGGGGCCACAAGCTATCCGGCCGTAGCCGCCGTCGCAGGCGCGGCCTACGGCGAGATGTTCGCGGTCCTGGCTCCAGACCGCGCGTCTGAAGTCCGCGCCATGGGGCAGGAAATCGGCTTCAGCCGTGCCGTCTGCGCCACCAACTGGCCGTCGGATGTCGCTGTTGGCCAAGCCCTCGGCGTCACTCTTTACGAGGCTTCATCGACCGAAGACGATTTCGCGCTCGATCTGGAGGCGGCGCGTGCCGAGATCATCGCTGCGCGTGCCGAAGGCCTGACCAACCCCGGGTGTGCCTCTGAACGTCTGGCCTTGGCGCAGGGTCAGGCTATTCTGAGGGACTAGGCCCCCGTCCAGATCAGGCCGGGCGCGGACTGGCCAAGGCTCCGTACAGCTCCGGGCGACGGTCGCGGAAGAAGCCCCAGGCCGCGCGATAACGGTCCAGGAAATCCAGATCGAAGGTGTGAACCAGCACGCCCTCTTCGTCCTTCAGCTGCTCGACCAGATCGCCCCGGTGATCGGCGATGAAGGAGTGGCCATAGAAGGTCTGACCCACCTCGGTCACCGTCTCGAGGCCGATGCGGTTGGCGGCGACCACGGGCGTTACATTCGACACGGCATGCCCCTGCATCGCCCGCTGCCAGGGCAGGGCGGTGTCCAGACTGTCGTCATGTGGCTCTGACCCGATGGCGGTCGGATACATCAGGATGTCGGCCCCCAGCAGAGCCATGGCCCGCGCCGATTCCGGATACCACTGATCCCAGCAGATACCGACGCCGATCCGGCCGAAGCGGGTGTCCCAGACCTTGAAGCCCGTATCGCCGGGCCGAAAATAGTATTTCTCCTGGTAGCCAGGGCCGTCGGGAATGTGGCTCTTGCGATAGACGCCCAGAGCTTCGCCATCGGCGTCGATCATGACCAGAGAATTGAAGTAATGGTGCCCTTCCTTCTCGAAGATCGAGACGGGGATGGCGACGCCCAGTTCCCGGGCCACCGGCTGCAACTGGACGACCGCCGGATGCTCGCGCCACGGATAGGCAGTGGCGAACCAGTGCTCCTCCTGGCTGACGCAGAAATATGGGCCCTGAAACAGTTCGCTGGGCAGGATGACCTGCGCTCCCCGTGACGCCGCCTGCCGTATCAGGGCGATGGTCTTGTCGATGTTCGCCTGCATGTCCGTGCCATAGGCGGTCTGGATGGCGGCGACGGAAATCGTGCGGGGCATCAGGCGGGCTCCTGCTGGGAGATGCAGTGAAAAGACCCGCCGCCGGTCAGGATATGGATGGAGGGCAGCGGGATGATCTCGCGGTCGGGGAAGACGGTGGCCAGGCCTTGGCAAGCCAGGTCGGCGGCGCGGTCGTTGCCATAGGTCGGCACGATCACCGCGCCATTGGCGATCAGGAAGTTCATGTGACTGGCCGGGACGGGCTTACCGTCCGCATCGGCGACGAAGCCGGGCGAAGGCAGGGGCAGCAGGCGGATCGGCTGACCTTCGGCATCTGTCATGGTCGACAGCGTCCGCGCCAGATCGGCATAGGCGTCGTCATTGGGATCCCCCCGTCCCCAGGCCACCGGATAGGCGACCACGCCTGGCGCTACGAAACGGGCCAGGTTGTCGACATGGCCGTCGGTGTGGTCGTTCAGCAAGCCGTCGCCCAGCCACAACACCTTGCGTGCGCCGATCGCGTCGGCCAGTGCGGCCTCAGCCTTCTCTTCGGTCCAGCCGACATTGCGGTTGCGGTTCAGCAGGCACTGACGTGTCGTCAGGACCGTGCCTTGACCGTCGTGATCCAGCGCCCCGCCCTCGAGGATAAAGTCGTTCCAGTCCAGCGGTACGCCCGACACAGCCCCGATCTGGGTGGCGACCGTGTCGTCGTGCTCCATCACGAACTCGCCGCCCCAGCCGTTGAACTGAAAGGCGGCGGCGCGGGTCGATCCCGCCTTGAAGATCGGCCCTGTGTCCCTCAGCCAGATGTCGCCGAACAGTCCATCCACGACCTCGACATTGGCGACATCGGCAAACCGCGCCTTCGTCTCCGCGAACACATCGGGGTGGCCGACCATGAGCTTGACCTGCTCGCGCCCAGGTCCGGCCAGCGCCAGCACAAGCGCCTCGACCTCGGCCCGCGCCTCTTCCAGATTTCCTGGCCAGTATTCCTCACGGCTGGGCCAGCCGACCCACATGGCCCGATGCGGAGCCCACTCGGCGGGGATGGGGGCTTGGGTCATGAAGAGAACTGATCCTTTGGAACGTCGGCGGGCAGACCGTATGCGGACTGCGCCAGATAGCCATCGCAGCCCGGGACTTCAACTCGCGCGGTCTGCGGGCGGGCCCGTGCCAGGCATCGCCCAAAAGAAAAGAGGCGGCCCGCTTCCGGACCGCCTCTGATCGTTCGATCGACTTTTGGATAGGCTTAGAAGCGCGTACCGATGGTGATCATAGCCGTTCGCGGTGCGCCGATGCCGAAAGTGCGCGGCGAACCGGAGCGCGAGTTAACGCCGGGGCCTGGGTTTACGTCAGCGATCGCGATCGCGTTGGTGCCGGAGGAGATGTTGATAGGGTACTCTTCGTCAAAGAGGTTGCTGACGTTGACCTGAACAAAGGCGTCCTTGATGCCGAAGGTGTCGGTCAGGTCGTAACGGGCGTCGAAGTCCACGACCGTATAGGATGGCACGACTTCGTCGTTGACGTCGGTGGTGAAACGCTCGTCGACCCACTTGGCTTGCAGGCCCATCGACAGAGCCTGGGTGACTTGCCAATCGGCGCGGAACGAGGCCTGCCATTCCGGAGTCTCGACGACGCTCTTGCCCTTGGTCGGAATGATCAGGGGCGAGCGTTCGCCAGCCGTACAGCCCAGTCCGGGAGGATTAGGCAGGGGCGGCACCGGCGCGACAGGAGCCGGCGTCGGGCAGGTGAAGGACCCGACGATCTGATCCTCCTGCAGCTCGGAGTCGGTGTAGGTCAGGGCCGCATACAGCGAGATCGCATCCGTCACCTGCCAGCCGATGGAGCCTTCGGCACCGCGAGTCTCGACTTCGCCGATGTTGCGATCGATCGTGGTGTTGAAGGTGTCAGACGTCGGGTCATTGTCCAGGGTGGAGACGACGCGGTTGCTATACTGGTTCATGTAAACCGCAGCCGTGGCGACAATGGTCGGGCTGGTGAAGCGATAGCCCAGCTCGTAGTTCTTCGTAAACTCCGGCTCAACATTGTTGAAGGCAATGGCTTGGGTCGTCGTGGCCGTCGGGTTACGGAAAGCGGTGTACAGATTGTCAGTGCGAGGAACGGCGATCTGCTCTGAATAGCTGGCGTAAACGTTGCTGCCTTCTGCGAAATCCAGGCCGACCGTGACGTTCGGCAGGATGTCGTCGTAGTTGTACTCAGTCGAATAGGGACGGACGTACTGGTTGGCATTGCCAGCGAAGGTCACATTGCCGTTTGCCAGCGTTGCGGCAACAGGCTGTGCCGTACAAAGCACGGTGCTAGTGCCGTTTTGAGTGTAGCAGTACTGGTTCAGTTCGCGTGTGAACTCTGGCGCACGAGCACCAATCAGGACGGTCAGAGCGTCGTTGAAGAACTGACCACGGTAGTCGATCGAAAACTGCTGAAGTTCGGCAATCGAGGCGCGGTCACGTGTGCGCAAGAAAGATTGGCCGTCGAAGGCAAAGATGCGCATTCCGGGATCGCCCCAGTTCTTCTGACCGCCGAATGGATTGACGGGATTGGCAAAGCGATCCACGCCAATGCCTTCGCCGGTCTGACGGTGACGGCCGTAGTCCAAGGTGTATGAGGCGCGCAAACGGTGGTCGTCGTTCAAGTCCCAGATCAGTGAGGACAGGACGCCGTAGCGGTTGGTGTTGGTGTTGGACGGCGTGTAGACGGTCACGGTGTCCAGCGTGTCATTGTCGCCGTTCAAATCTCTACCGATAGCCCCGCCGAGATCCAGTCGGTCGTCACGCTCCGAAAGGGCCGTAAAGCCGCCGCCGTTGGCCATAACGAACTGATACGAGGGGTCGAAGGTGAAGCGCAGGCTGTCGGTGATGCCGTAGCTGAACTGGCCGCGAATGTTGCCCGTATTAGACGGGTTGATACGCAGGCCGGAGTAGTTGGTGCAACTTCCGTTAGCCAGACTTCCGTCCGACAGAACGCGCACCGCGCCGGTCGATTCGTTCTGGATGGTTCCAGTAACGCCAACAGGACGGATGCAGGCGATGTCGTTCTCGAGATAGTTGCCGCTTTCGAACTGCGCGAGGTTGATGAAGTTGTTGTAGAAGGCGTTGCGGTTACGATTGTAGTGGCCGGAGATGCTCATGAAGTCGCCGTCGCCCAGGTCCTGATACAGGCGACCGTTGAACTGCTGCTTCTCCAGCTCGCCTGGACCCTTGAACTTGTCATAGCGGGTGTAGGAGTAGGCGGCGAAGGCCGTCGTGCCCCAAGGGCCGAACTCGCCGGTATCGGCGCGCAGGAAGACGCGTCCGTAGTTGTTCTCGCCAATCGAGCTGTTGACCTGAACACTAGGCTCGCTCGTCGGGCGGGCGGTGGTGTAGTTGATGATGCCGCCTAGAGCCGCTGCAGTGGGGCTGTCGTTGTCGGTCGTGCCCTGGTTGACGCTGGCCTGTTCGATCAGCTCCGGGTCAAGCTGCTGGTTGCTGTAGGTCGCATAGTTGCCGGTGTCGTTCAGCGGAATGCCGTCGAAGGCCAGGCCGACACGGTTGCCGTCGAAACCACGCAGACGCAGGTTCCCACCCGAGTTACCGTAGGGGTCGCTGTTGGTGAAGTTCAGGCCGGGAACCAGGTTAAGCGACTGCAAGATCGTCTGACCTGGGTTTTGGCGACTGATCAGCTCCTGATTGATAGTCGAACGCGTCTTGTCCACGTTCTGGGCGACTGCCCCGCCGACTTCGCGGCTGCCGCGCGTGCCAGTGACAACAACTTCACCCAGTTCGGTGGCTTCGTTAGCGACCGTGCCCGAAGACTGAGCCGAGGCTGCACCCGCCATGAGCAGGCCGCTGAACAGGGCGGTGGTTGCCCAGAACGCGCGTTTGCGGTTCATCATTTTCATCTATCCCCAGATGGCTCGGGCGAAAGCGCCCACGCGGCCGCAGCGCGGCCCGTCAAAATCACGCCCCGTCTAGGGCCGGGATGGGAAGCTGGGACGACATTCGTGTGACAGTCAGATGACAGCGACCGAGGGTTGCCGAAGGGTCACACTCCTGTGGAAGGTTAGCGAGCCGCATTCCCCCACACCGCCCGTAGCCGTGCCGCACGCCCGCAGAACCGGGTGTAGCCGCCATAGCGTGTCGGATTCAGGCGCGCGAAATCCTGATGGTAGGCCTCTGCGGGCCAGAAACGCGCGGCATCGCGGACGGGTGTGGCGAAACGCGCATTGCCGATCAACTGGGCGGCAGCGCGTCGTGAAGCCTCGGCGGCAGGTTTCTGTGCGGCTGTCGCAAACACGGCCGTGGCATAGGGTGCGCCCTGATCGCAGAACTGACCGTCTGGATCGGTGGGATCGATGGTTCGCCAGAAACGATCGACCAGTTGGCGGTAGGTGATGCGTGCCGGGTCGAAAGTGACCTGGACCGCTTCGAGGTGGCCTGTGTTGCCGCGGACGACCTGATCATAGCTGGGGTTTGCAACACGTCCGCCCGAAAAGCCGGAAACGGCCGACACGACGCCGGGCATGGCCTCGAAATTGGCCTCGACGGACCAGAAGCAGCCTCCAGCGAACACCGCAGTTTCCCTGCGCCCGCTGTCATTGGCTTGCGTGCCTGTCGCCGACGTCGGCGCACTCTGGGCCGGTTCTCCGGGCGAACAGGCCGCGACGGCAATAGCAAGAAGCGAGAGCGAAAGGCGAATACCCATAGGAAGGCTCCTGCGACGGGAGGTCACTTCTCTTATACGGCGATCTCAACCCGAAGGTTTCATACCTTTTGCCAGCCCAAACGACACCGCCCGCCCTCGTTTCCGGGGGGCGGGCGGTGGGTAGAGTGGATCGACTGTCCGGTCTGGCCGGGAGCCGGGGCCTGTCTTGCGACAGGTCCCGGTCCGTTGTGGCTTACTGGAAGTTGATGCCGATGGTGGCGCGGCGGTTCAGCGGCTCACGCACGCCGTCGGCCGTGGCACGGGCCAGGGCGGTTTCGCCGCGGCCGTCCAGCGAGATCACGCCGCCGTTGATGCCTTGGGCGACCAGAGCGTCACCCACGGTGCGGGCGCGGCGGTTGGACAGGCCGACGTTGTAGGCAGCCGAACCCGAGGTGTCGGCGTGACCGACGATCAGGACGCGCGTCGGACGACCCGACTTGGCGTAGTTGGCGGCTTGCGTCACGACCGACGAGGCTTCGGCCGTCAGGTCCGAGCGATCCCAGTCGAAGTAGACCACGAACTCGCGGGCAGCCGGAACGGCAGGAGCGGGCGGAGGCGTGACCGGACGCGGCGGGACCGGTGCAGGCGGCAGCGGAGTCGGGGCGGGCGGCGGCACATAGGCCGGCTCGTCGGCACCGAAGGCGTAGCGCAGACCCAGGGTCAGGGTGTGGCTGTTGTCGAAGTCGCCGGCGAAGCCGCCGATGTCCGAAGCGGCTGCGGACGTGAAGGTGTCGAACTCGACGTCCGTCATCAGGTAGCGGTAGGTCACGTCCAGGTTGGCGCGGTCGCTCATGCGGACGGCGAAGCCGGCCAGGGCCTGAGCAGCCAGCTCGGTGGAGCTGTCGTCAGCGCCGACGGCGACGGTGCGGTTGCCGCCCAGGGTTCCGACGAACTCGGTCGTGATGTTGGCGACACCGGCACCCAGGCCGACGAAGGGACGGAAGTACCAGTCTTCGTTGCCGAAGTCATAGATCACATTGACCATGGCCGTGGCGGTCTTGAAGCTGCCCTCGGGGTTTTCGCAAGCACCCGCGACAGGCGAGATGTTGCAGATGCCGGTCGGCAGGCCAGCGCTCGGGTTGGTTACGGTGCCGAACTCGTTCGAGGCGCGGTAGCCGCCCTCGAGCTCGACGCGCCAGTTGGGCGTGAAGCGGTAGCCAAGGCGGGCGAAGCCGGCCCAGTTGTCGTCGGTCTCGAAGTTCAGGACCGGGCCGTTGGTCTGCGAGACCAGCTCCAGGTCGTCCGAGATCGTGTGATAACCGGCGTCGATCGCACCGTACCAGCCGTTCGGCTCAGCCGAGGCCGTTCCGGCGGTGAACAGGCTCGCCAAGGCGACGCCAGCAAGAAGTTTCAGCTTCATGATAGTCCTCATACTCGTGATTGTCGGATGTCCACGTCTTTACACGTGACACTCGCAGGCCGAACGACATTGTGGCGCTCGGGTTCCGCGTTCCCGCCAGCAATGCGGCAACTGTGGCGCCATTTCAACATATTTGCTGGAATTAACCACTCTTATTCGCCTAGCGAGGGTGCCTGAACAGCAAATTGCGGCATTCAGGCAGATTGTCTGGACAGATGGGCACCCACCGCCTCTTCGCCGGTCCTTTAATGCAAGCCGGTTTTCTTCATATGATTCCGGCGCTAGGGACATGAGCATCATAGCAGGAGAAAGCGCATGGCGATGACGTTTCAAGGTCGAGTGGCGATCGTGACGGGGGCGGGCGGCGGGCTGGGCCGCGAACACGCTCTGGCCCTGGCCAAACGCGGAGCGAAGGTCGTCGTCAACGATCTGGGTGGCGCGCGTGACGGCTCGGGTGGGTCAGCAACGGCCGCCGAAGCCGTCGTCGCCGAGATCGTGGCGGCGGGAGGCGAGGCCATGGCCAATGCGGCCTCGGTCACCGACGCGGCGGCGGTCCAGGCCATGGTCGATGAGGTCATGGCCAAATGGGGCCGGGTCGATATCCTGGTGAACAATGCCGGTGTCCTGCGCGACAAGACCTTCGCCAAAATGGAACTGGAAGATTTCCGCTTCGTCGTCGACGTCCATCTGATGGGCGCGGTCAACTGCACCAAGGCGGTGTGGGAGATCATGCGGACGCAGAACTATGGCCGCATCGTCATGACCACATCCTCCTCGGGCCTGTACGGCAACTTTGGTCAGTCCAACTATGGCGCGGCCAAGATGGCCTTGGTCGGCCTGATGCAGACCCTGTCGATCGAGGGGGCCAAGAACGACATTCGGGTCAACTGCCTGGCCCCCACGGCCCATACCCGCATGACCGAGGACCTGGGTGCGGCCCTGCCGCTGGAGAAGCTGGGGCCCGACAGGGTCACGCCGGGCCTGCTGTATCTGGTCAGCGACGACGCCCCCAGCCGCTGCATCCTGGCGGCCGGTGCCGGTGGGTTCGAGCGCGCCTATGTCACCCTGACGCAAGGGGCCTTCATCGCCGGCGACGACGCCCCAGAACAGGTCGCCGCTCGCTTCTCCGAGATTTCGGACCGTTCCGGGGAGATCGTGCCGGACATGGGCGCGGCCCAGGGGATGATCGAGTTGGCCAAGGCCCAGAGGGCGCATAGCTGACATTCAGTCTTGTCGGTTGAGTCACTTGCCTTGACCCGACGGCAAGCGCTTACAGTCCCTACCGAGGAAACCCGCGCTCAAGCAGCGAAGGACCGCGTCCTGAGCGATAGCGCCCCACAAAGAAGGAGCATCCCAGATGCGTGAAGCCGTCATCGTCTCGACCGCCCGGACCCCGATCGGGCGCGCCTATCGCGGGGCCTTCAACGACACCCAAGCGCAGCAACTGGGGGCTCACGCCGTCAGCCACGCCGTCCAGCGCGCGGGCGTCGATCCGTCCGAGATCGAGGATGTCGTCATGGGCGCGGCCCTGCAACAGGGTTCGACCAGCCAGAATGTGGCGCGTCAGGTCGCCCTGGCCGCCGGCTTGCCGGTCACGGTTCCGGGCATGAGCCTGGATCGCCAGTGCGCCTCGGGCCTGATGGGCATCGCCACGGCGGCCAAGCAGGTGATCTACGACCATCAGAAGATGGCGATCGGCGGCGGGCTGGAGTCGATCTCGCTGGTCCAGAACCAGCATATGAACCTGTACCGGATGAAGGACGAGGCGCTGCTGAAACAGGCCCCGCATATCTATATGTCGATGCTGGAGACGGCCGAGGTGGTGTCGCGCCGCTATGGCATCTCACGCGACCGCCAGGACGAATACGCGCTGCAATCACAACAGCGTACGGCGCAGGCCCAGGCCGAGGGTCGGCTGGACGCCGAGATCGTGCCCATGACCACGACCATGCAGGTGATGGACAAGGCCACGGGCCAGGCCTCGGCCAAGGAAGTCACCCTGTCCAAGGATGAAGGCAACCGCGCCGACACCACACTGGAAGGCCTGAACTCACTGAAGCCCGTCTTCGGGGGCGGCGAGGAAATTCAACAGGGCGAGTTCATCACTGCCGGCAATGCGTCCCAGCTGTCCGATGGGGCGTCGGCCAGCGTCATCATGGAGGCCGGTGAGGCGGTGAAGCGCAACCTTCAACCGCTCGGTGCCTATCGCGGCATGGCCGTGGCGGGCTGCGAACCGGACGAGATGGGTATCGGCCCAGTCTATGCGGTGCCGATCCTGCTGCGCCGCCACGGCCTGACCATCGACGACATCGGCATCTGGGAGCTGAACGAGGCGTTCGCGTCGCAGGTGCTCTATTGCGCCGACACCCTGGGCATTCCGATGGACCGGCTGAACGTCTCGGGCGGGGCCATATCCATTGGCCACCCCTATGGCATGAGCGGGGCCCGGATGACCGGTCACGTCCTGATCGAGGGCAAGCGTCGCGGGGCAAAATACGGCGTCGTGACCATGTGCATCGGCGGCGGCATGGGCGCTGCGGGGCTGTTCGAAATCTACTGAGCGAAATCAGACGCAGGGTTCGACATTCCCCTGCGCCTCCCACTTCGCCCGTTCGGCCTCCATCAGCTTGAACCAGCGCGCACGCAGTGACGCCGGTCGGCCCGGATAGCGGTCGTCCAGATAGACGGCTTCGACCACCCGATCGGTGCGGAAGGTGCGGAAATCGTCGCGCGTCTCGCACCAGCCGACCAGCAGGCGCGTCGTCTCTCGATAGCCGACCAGGCAGGGCCAGATGATCCGCTGCGTCTCGCGCCCCTGTTCGTCTGCATAGTGAAGCCGCAGTTTGCGGCCGGCGTGAATGGCGGCGCGGACGCGGGCCATGTCCAGGGTCTCGACCGCATGCTGCCAGGCAGGGGGTGTCGACACCGCCGGCTCCATCACCACGGGGCGCAGGCTCTCGGGCACTGTCGCCGCGATCTTGGCAATTAGGTCGCGCGCCGCCCGCGCCAGACCCGGGTCGCCGCGCCCGGCCACCCACTGCGCCCCCAGCACCGCCGCCTCGACCTCGTCCGAGGTCAGCATCAGCGGCGGCATGTCGAAACCGCCGTCCAGCACATAGCCAATGCCCGCCTCGCCCCGGATCGGCACGCGCTGCGCCATCAGGGTCGCGATGTCGCGATAGATGGAGCGTTTGGAGGTTTCCAGCTCGGCCGCCATGGCGTCGGCCGTCACCGGCCTGGAAGACCGGCGCAGCACCTGGATAATCTGGAACAGTCGGTCGGCGCGTCTCATTTTGCTGGGGCGCTAACGCTTGCCGCGCGGCGGCTCGCTGATTGAGCGCGGGCTCCTTTCTCCATGACGAAAGCATGATGCCGCATCACTGCTGACAGCATGCTGGCAGCAGGGTGGCAGTAGTTCAAGTACGTCGGCGGCGAGGGGCCGCCCATCCTTGGGAGACATCAAGATGATCACTTTGTTCCACGCCCCGCAGTCGCGCTCGTCGCGCATGGTCTGGCTAATCGAGGAGCTCGGCATCGACTGCGAGGTTCGGTACTGCCAGATCGCAGTCCGCAACGGCCAAGCTGTCGGCGAGGCCGATCCGGCCAATCCGCACCCCGACGGCAAGGTGCCGGCCCTCCTGCATGAGGGTGCCCTGATTACGGAATCGGCGGCGATCGCCCTGTATCTGGCCGACCTGTTCCCTGAGGCCGATCTGGGTGCCTCCGTGGGCACAGCCGAACGCGGACCGCTACTGACCTGGATCTGTTGGGCGGTGGGCGAGCTGGAGCCGGCGATCTGGTCCAAGATGACGGGCGAGGCGTATCGCGATCCCTTGGCCAAGGCGCGTTATCAGGCGGCCGTGGATCGGCTGTTGGAGGCGCTGTGGGTCGGACCTTACCTGATGGGTGAGCGGTTCACTGCGGCGGATGTCATGGTCGGCTCCAGCCTGGCCTGGGCGCGGTCGTTTCTGCCGGAAAGCCCGCTGCTTGATGCTTATGCTGATCGGCTGGCCCGGCGTCCCGCCCGCATTCGCGCCGATGCCAAGGACTCGGACAAGGGCATGTCCCAAACAGACGAGGTTCAGGCCGCGTAAATATCCCTACTCCGCTCATTCCGGCTTTCGCTCGGAATGAGCGGAAGGCGATGATCAGGCGGCGTGAGCGGGGACGGTATCGCCGTCTCCGTCCGCGGGTTTCTCGATCGCGCGCAGTGTGGATACGAAGTCATCACGCCAAATCCCGACGTCGGTGTCCCGCACCACCTGCATCAGCGTCTGCCACTTTCGTTTGCGCTCTTCCAGCGGCATGGTCAGGGCGCGTTTGATGGCGTCGGCGACCTCTTCGCGGCTGAACGGATTGACCAGCAGGGCCTCGCCCATCTGCTCGGCCGCGCCGGCGAAACGCGACAGCACCAGTACGCCCGGATCATCCGGATCCTGGGCTGCGATATATTCCTTGGCCACCAGATTCATCCCGTCGCGCAGCGGTGTCACAAGCCCGACCCTGGCCGCGCGATAGATTCCCGCCAGCTGGTCGCGGCGATAGGTGCGATTGATGTACCTGATGGGCTGCCAGTCCATGTCGGCAAAGGCCCCGTTCACGCGCCCGGCCAGGGAGTCCAGGCGCCCGCGAATGTCCTGGTAGGTGTCCACGTCGTCACGGCTGATCGGCGTGACCTGCAGCAGGAAGACCTTGCCGCGCATGTCGGCATTGTCTTGAAGGAACTGCTCATAACCCAGCAGCCGCTCTTCCAGCCCCTTGGAATAGTCCAGACGATCAACACCCACGATCATGGAGCGAAAGGCTGAGGACGCCGCCATCCGGTCATAGGTGCGCCGCCCGAATACGGAGTTTCGCGCGTCGAGAAAGCCGTCCACGTCAATGCCGATGGGAAAGACGCCAGTCTGTACGGTCTTGCCAAAGGCCTCCAACGCGTCATTGGGCAGAAGCTTGCCGTCCACGCTCGGTTCGGACGCCACATAGTCCCGGAACAGATCCAGCCATTCGCGGGTGTGAAATCCGATCAGGTCATAGTCGAACATCGATTCTACCAGCCGCCGGTGGTGGGGCAGCGTCACTAGCAACTGACGCGCGGGCCAGGGCGTGTGCAGGAAGAAGCCGATCCGGTTCTTGACGCCCAGGCGGCGCAGGTCCCGCGCCATCGGGATCATGTGATAGTCGTGGACCCAGATGACGTCGTCCGGCTGGATCAGCGGGGCCAGGACCTCCGCGAAGCGGGCATTGGTGCGCTCATAACCCTCGCCGTAGGTCCGCTCATAGGCAGTCAGGTCGACCCGGTGATGGAACAGCGGCCACAGCGTCTTGTTGGCATAGCCGTTGTAGTATTCGTCGACGTCCTGAGCCTCCAGATCGACCAGGGCGACGGTAACACCGGCACGATCCTCGATCTTGGCCTCGCCGGTGAAGGTCTCGACGGTTTCTCCGGACCAGCCAAACCACAGGCCATCATAGGTTTTCAGCGCCGCCGACAGGGCCATGGCCAGACCGCCCGCAGACCCGGCGGAGGGGTCCTTGGGGGCCGAGACGCGGTTGGAAACGACGATCAGGCGGCTCATGGGCAAACGCTCATCGCGCGTCCGTCCAGGACCGGCTGAGCAGGACCGCGCAGTTGATGATCCCGACCAGCGAATAGGTCTGCGGATAGTTCCCCCACAGCTCGTTGTCTCCCAGAGAGATATCCTCGCTGAGCAGGCCCGCATGGGTCCGGCGGCTCAGCATCTGTTCGAAGATTTCGCGGGCTTCCTCGGTGCGGCCGTTCTGGTGCAGGGCCTCGATGAACCAGAAGGTGCAGAAGTTGAACGCCGTCTCCGGTTCGCCGAAGTCGTCGGGTTCGACGTAGCGGAACAGATAGGGGCCCTTTTTCAAGTCGCGTTCGATGGCGTCGAACGTGGCGACCTGCCGGGGGTCCATCGGATCGATGAAGCCGAGGTCGGTCATTTGGAGCAGGCTGGCGTCCAGTTCGCGATTGCCGAAACTGGCGGCGAACCGGCCCTCATCAGGCAGAAAGGTCTCGGCCTCCACGCGCTTGTGGATGATGTCCGCCCGCTCGCGCCAGAAGGTCGCCCGGTCCTCGAGGCCCAGATGCGCCGCCGCCTTGGCCAGCCGGTCGCAGGCGGCCCAGCACATGACCGAGGAATAGGTGTGCACCCGCGCGATGGTGCGGAACTCCCAAAGGCCCGCATCGACCTGATCGTGCATGGCGAAGGCGCGGTCCCCGACCTTCTCCAGGGCGTGGAAATCCGCGACGGTGCCGGGGCGCAGCAGCCGCTGGTCGTAGAAACTCTGCACCAGCGGCAGGACGATCTGGCCATAGACGTCGTGCTGCAGGTGTTCGCGCGCCTGATTGCCGACGCGCACCGGCTTCATGCCGCGATAACCGGCGACCGTCTCGGTGATCCGTTCGTCGATGTCTTCTTCGAGGCCTACGCCATAGACGGGCTGCACATGGCCGCCCGCCGATTGATCGACCAGATTCCTCAGATAGGCGAGATAGTTCTCCAGGATGTCGACGGCACCCAGCCGGTTCAGCGCCCGCACCGTATAATAGGCGTCGCGGATCCAGCAGTAGCGATAGTCCCAGTTGCGCCCGCTCTCGGGAAACTCGGGCACCGAGGTCGTCATGGCCGCGACGATGGCACCCGTCTCCTCATAGGCGCACAGTTTCAGGGTGATGGCCGCGCGGATCACCGCCTCCTGCCAGTCCAGCGGCAGGTACAGGGTTCGAACCCAGTCCTGCCAATAGGCCACGGTGCGATCCAGCGCCGCCGCGACGCCCGGCCCGACTTCCTGGTCGTAGCCCTCGTCCGGCCCCAGGAAGAAGGCATGCGGCCTCTCCAGCCGGAAGGTCCGCTCGTTCAGGATGTGCGAGACCGGACAGTCGGTGGTCAGGCGGAAGGTCACGTCGGTGCAGATGTAGCGGATGTGGTTCGACCCATGTGTCGTCTCCGCCGCCCTCGCGCCCCAGTCGGCCGAGGGGCGCAGCCGCACGGTGATGCGGGGCGAGCCTTCCAGCGGGCGTACGATCCGCCCGAAGGCCAGCGGGCGATAGGTCCGGCTGTGCTTCATGTGCCGCGGGGCAAAGTCGATGATCTCCAGCGATGCCCCGTCCCCCGCCGTCAGCACCGTGCGCAGGACCGGCGTGTTGCGGATATAGGCCTGTTCCACCGAAACCTGATCTTCCAGGCGGATGTCCCAGAAGCCGTGCTCCGGATCCATGCCGTTCATGAGAGCCGAGAACACCGGATCGCCGTCCACGCGGGGCGCACAGGCCCAGATGAAACGCCCCTCGCGGTCGATCAGGGCGCTGATCGAACAGTTGCCGATGGGGGCGAGGTCGAGGTTGGGGGTCATGCGATCTCCTCGACGCGATCCAGCCAGTCCAGCACGGCCGCGACATCGGGCAGGCCAAACCGCGCCGCCGTCTCTCGCGGTGGCCCGACCAGCACGCCGAACCCACCCAGCGCCTCGGCGGCGCGAAAGCCATATTCGTCGGTCAGGTCGTCGCCCAGCATGACCGGTACGGCCCCCTTGAAGGGAGCCTCGTTCATGAAGGCCGTCAGGGCAGTGCCCTTGTCCGCGCCGGGCGTCTTCAGTTCGACCACCAGATTACCAGGTTGCAGGCTCAGCCCCGTCTCCTCGGCCAGTCGCCCGGCCAGGGCCTCGGCCGCGGCGGCGTGGGTGGGTGCGCCCCGGAAATGCAGGCCGGCCGCCACCGTCTTGTCCTCGACGATCATACCGGGCCGGGTCCGGGCAAAGTCGTCGAAGGCTTCCACGGCCTCGCGCACAGCCGCGTCCGGTCTGGAGCGGAGCATCTCCCCATCGGCCCTGCGGCGTTCCAGACCGTGCACGCCTGAGGCCGAGGCCACAGCCTCGTCGGCGATCCGGTCGATCTCCTTGATGGTGCGGCCGCTGAGGATGGCGACCCGCCCGGCGAGGCGTTGGCCCAACGACTTCAGGCTGGCCGTTCGGCGGGGATCGGCGACCACATCGTCGGGGGTAGGGGCCAGGGGGGCCAGAACGCCATCCATGTCCAGAAACAGGGCGGGACGATGAAGTCGTAGGGGTGGAGGCGGCAATCGCGCGGGGGTGTCGGCGCGCGCTGTCGCGGCACCCTGGGTCGTCTCTAGCGTCACCATGGGCCTCCTAACGCATCAACCGCTCTGGGTTTCCCGCAAGCGTCACCTTTTCTTCGCAGGCGCAGCATGCACGGGCCAGAGCTCAACATTGTGAAACCGGCGGGGATGGGTCAAATCCCTGTCCATGAGCACGCTCGAGCCCCTCTCTGCCGATCCCGCCGCCATGGTCGCCCGTGCGCGGGAGGTCATCGCCCTGAACATTTCCGCCCTCCAGCAACTGGAGGCCGCGATCGACGACAGCCTGGCCCGGGCGGTCGAGATCATCCTGTCGCGCCCCGGCTATCTGGTGGTCACCGGCATGGGCAAGTCCGGCCATATCGGCGGCAAGATCGCCGCCACCCTGGCGTCCACAGGCACCAACGCCTTCTTCGTACATCCGGCCGAGATGAGCCACGGCGATCTGGGCATGCTGCGCAAGGATGTGACCCTGCTGGCCATCTCCAACTCGGGCGAAAGCCGTGAACTGCGCGATCCGCTGATCTACTGCCAGCGAGAAGGCATTCCGGTCATCGGCATCACTCAGCGGCCGAACAGCTTTCTGGCCCGCATGTCCGCCGTCTGCCTGACCCTTCCCAATGCACCCGAAGCCCATCCCGACGGCCTGGCCCCCACCACCTCGACCCTGATGACCCTGGCCATGGGGGATGCCCTGGCCATGGTCCTGACCGAGCGGCGCGGTTTCACCGCCGAGGATTTTGGCCTGCATCATCCCGGCGGCAAGCTGGGCATGAGCCTGCAGAGCGTGCGCGACTGGATGGGCGACCGGCCGCCTGCACCGGCCACAGTCTCGCTGAACGCCAGCTTCGCCGAAGTCGTCTCGGCCATTACCGAAGGTCGCAAGGGGGCCGCCGCCGTGGTCAATGACGACGGCACCCTGGCGGGCATCGTCACCGACGGCGACGTGCGCCGGGCCTTTGCTCGGGGCGATCTGAGCGGCCTGACCGCCGCCGACGTCATGAGCCCCCGCCCCAAGGTCATCGACCCCAGCGCCCGCATGAGCGATGCCATCGACCTGATGACCCAGAACAAGATCGCCACGCTTCTGATTGTCGAAGACGACCGTCCCGTCGCCATAGTCCATATCGCCGAACTGATGCAGGCGGGCTACGTCGGCTGACACCTTCGGGCCGATCCCGCGTTTGGATCGGCAAGGAGGCTTCATCCATGATCGACCATGTCGCATTCGACGTCGCCGACATCGCGCGTTCCCGCGCCTTCTATGCGGCCGCTCTCGCGCCGCTCGGCTATCGCATCCTGGCCGAGGAGAGGGACGGCGACGCTACCGTCGTGCTGTTCGGTATCGAAGAGCCGGACTTTGTGATCGCCGACAAGGACCGCCCCGCTCAGGCCAACCACATCGCCTTTCGCGCAGAGAGCCGCACGCAGGTCGAGGCTTTCCATCAGGCCGCATTGATGGCGGGTGGTATCGACCACGGTGGCCCCGGCCTTCGCATACAGTACGGCCCCAACTACTACGCCGCCTTCGTCCTCGACCCCGATGGCTTCAACATCGAGGCCGTGTGCCACCGCCCTGCATAGCCCTGTGCAGGCCAATATCTTCACCGGAAAATAGGCTTGAATCCGGCTTCTAACTTGACGTTGACGTAAACGTAGGGCTTTTGTCCAGGCGAGTTTCAATTGCAGACGTCCCTCAAGCAGCGTGGCGCCGCGCGCCAAGCGATAGGGACCCAAAAAAGAGAGACACCTCTCCATGACCGAAGCCTATATCTACGACGCCGTCCGCACCCCGCGCGGCAAGGGCAAGAAGGACGGGTCTCTGCACGAGATCACGGCCCTGTCGCTGGCCACCCAGGTGCTGGAGGCCCTGCGCGACCGCAACGGGCTGGACACCTCCAAGGTCGACGACGTCATCCTGGGCTGCGTCTCGCCGGTGGGCGAGCAGGGCTCGGACATCGCCCGCACCGCCGTGCTGAACGCCGGCTGGGCCCAGACGGTGGCCGGCGTCCAGATCAACCGCTTCTGCGCCTCGGGCCTGGAAGCCGTGAACATGGCGGCAGCCAAGGTGAAGGCCGGCGAGGCCGACTTCGCTGTCGGCGGCGGTGTCGAGGCCATGAGCCGCGTGCCCATGGGCAGTGACGGCGGGGCCTGGCCGGTCGATCCGTCCAGCGCCTTCTCCACCTATTTCGTGCCCCAGGGCGTCTCTGCCGACATGATCGCCTCGAAGTACGGCCTCTCACGCGACGACGTGGATGCCTATTCGGTCGAGAGCCACAAGCGTTCGGCCCGCAGCTGGGCCGAGGGCCGGTTCTCGAAATCGGTGGTGCCCGTACGTGACCAGCTAGGTCTGGTCCGTCTGGAACGCGACGAGACCATCCGCCCCAACACCGACATGCAGACCCTGGGCGCCCTGAACCCCTCGTTCGCCGCCATGGGCGAAATGGCCTTCGACGCCGTGATCAACCAGCGCTACCCCGAGGTCGAGCGCGTCAACCACGTCCACACCCCCGGCAACTCGTCCGGCATCGTCGACGGTTCGGCCGGCGTCCTGATCGGTTCTCTGGAAGCGGGCAAGGCCCTAGGTCTGAAGCCTCGCGCCCGCATTGTCGGGGCCGCCTCGATCGGCTCCGAGCCCTCCATCATGCTGACCGGTCCCGAGTTCGTGACCAAGAAGCTGCTGGGCAAGCTGGGCATGACCACCGCCGACATCGATGTGTGGGAGCTGAACGAGGCCTTCGCCGCCGTGGTCCTGCGCTACATGCAGGCGCTGGATATCCCGCATGACAAGATCAATGTGAACGGTGGCGGCATCTCCATGGGCCACCCGCTGGGGGCCACGGGCGCCATGATCACCGGCATCGCCCTGGACGAGCTGGAGCGGTCCGACAAATCGACCGCCCTGATCACCCTGTGCATCGGCGGCGGCATGGGCACTGCCACGGTGATCGAGCGGGTTTAAACTATCGCCCTTGCTTCTCCCTTCCCCTCGAGGGGGAAGGGCTGGGGTTGGGGTGGTGGCACAGTGATACCCGTCGGGCTCCGATGGGCTCCGGTGCCGAATGAGATCAGATCGGAGGCATCCTGCCTCCACCCCATCCCAACCCTTCCCCCTCGAGGGGAAGGGCTTTCGAGAAGAAGGGCTGACAGCCAATGGAAAACTTCAAGATCGACGTCGACGCCGACGGCATCGCCCTGATCACCTTTGACGTCCCCGGACGGTCGATGAACACCCTGACCTCGGGCGTGATGAAGGAAATCCCGGAGTGGGTCGAACGCGTCAAGACCGACGACGCCATCAAGGGCGTGGTCCTGACCTCGGGCAAGGTCTCCGGCTTCTGCGCCGGCGCCGACCTTGGCGACATGGCCGGCGGCATGCTGGCGGGCGGCTCGCTTCAAGAGGCCTATGATGCCGGCTGGAAGCTGAACGGGGCGCTGCGTGCACTGGAAACCTGCGGCAAGCCGGTGGCGGCCGCGATCAATGGCCTGGCGCTGGGCGGCGGTCTGGAACTGACCCTGGCCTGTCACTACCGCGTCGTCGGCGACAGCCCGAAGATCCAGCTGGGTCTGCCCGAGATCAAGGTCGGCCTGTTCCCGGGCGGCGGCGGCACCCAGCGCCTGCCGCGCCTGATCGGCGTCCAGGCGGCCATGATGGCCATGACCGAGGGCAAGTCCTTCCGCCCGAACGACGCCAAGGGCTCGGGCTTCGTCCATGAAGTCGTCCCCGTCGGCACCGAGGTCGAGGCCGCCAAAACGTGGATCAAGGGCGGCGGCAAGGCCGTCCAGCCGTGGGACGACAAGTCCTTCAAACTGCCCGGTGGTGGTCCCTACCACCCTGTCGGCGTCCAGAATTTCATCGTTGGCAATGCGATGATCCGCAAGCAGACCTACGGCAACTATCCCGCCGCCACCAACCTGATGAGCGCCGTCTATGAGGGCATGCAGGTCCCGATGGACGCAGCCCTGCGTATCGAGACCCGCTACTTCATCAAGACCCTGATGACGCCCCAGGCCCAGGGCATGATCCGCTCGCTGTTCCTGTCGAAACAGGAACTGGACAAGGGGGCCGTCCGCCCCGCCGGCGTGCCGAAGTCGGACCCGAAGAAGGTCGCGGTACTGGGCGCCGGCATGATGGGCGCGGGCATCGCCTATGTGCAGGCCCTGGCCGGGATCGAAACCATCCTGATCGACCAGACCCAGGACGCCGCCGACAAGGGCAAGGCCCATGTCGAGGAGTTGCTGAAGAAGCGCCTGTCGCGCGGCCAGATCGACCAGGCCAAGTATGACGCCCTGCTGGCCTCCGTCATTGCCACCACCGACTATGATCACATCAAGGGCTCGGATCTGGTCATCGAGGCCGTGTTCGAGAACCGTGAGATCAAGGCCGAGGTGACGAAGCGCGCCGAGGCTCAGCTGGAGCCCGGTGCCATCTTCGGCTCCAACACCTCGACCCTGCCGATCACCGGCCTGGCCGAGGCCTCGGTCCGCCCCGAGGACTTCATCGGCATCCACTTCTTCTCGCCCGTCGACAAGATGATGCTGGTCGAGATCATTCTGGGCGAGAAGACCGGCGAGGCGGCCATCGCCAAGTCGCTGGACTACATCCTGAAGATCAAGAAGACCCCGATCGTCGTCAACGACGGCCGCGGCTTCTACACCTCGCGCTGCTTCGCCACCTACGTGGCCGAGGGTCTGGCCATGTTGCAGGAGGGCTATGCCCCCGCCCTGATCGACAACATCGGCCGCATGACCGGCATGCCGCGCGGCCCGCTGGAAATGCACGACGACGTGGCCCTGGACCTGTCGGTCAAGGTCGCCAAGCAGACGGCCATCGACCTCGGCGACAAATACGTGCCGCTTCAGGGGGCCGAGATCGTCCGCACCATGGTCGAGGATATGGGCCGCTACGGTCGCAAGAACGGCAAGGGCTTCTACGACTACGACACCAAGCCCAAGACCCTGTGGAAGGGTCTGTCCGACCTGGCTCCGGTGACCATCAATGACTCGACGCCCGAACTGGTCGAGGATCAGAAGCGCCGCCTGCTGTATCGCCAGGCTGTCGAGGTCGCCAAATGCTGGGAAGAGGGCGTCATCGACGACCCCCGCGAGGCCGACGTCGGTGCTATCCTGGCCTGGGGCTTTGCGCCCTGGACCGGCGGCCCGATCACCTACATCGACCAGATCGGCCTGAAGGCCTTCGTCGAACAGGCGGATAAGTACGCCGCCCAGTACGGCGACCGCTTCACCCCGCCCCAACTGCTGCGCGACATGGCCGCCAAGGGCGAGACCTTCTACGGCAATTTCGAAGGCAAGAAGGCCGCGGCGTAAATCTTCTCCCTCCCCATGAAGGGGAGGGAGAACTATTACAGGTTCACCACCTCGAACCCGTCCTCGCTCGCCAGCCGCTCGGCCAGAACGGCGCGGTGGCAGCCCGCATGGTCGGCCTCGAAACACAGCAGCGCCGCCCGCTTCTCGCCCGCCAGCGCCCGCAACTGCTGGAAGGCCGCTTCCGACGCCGGCTCGCTCATGTGGCCTGCGAAGATGTCGCGCATCTCTCCGATCCGACCCTTCTTCGCCGCCTCGCGCCCGGCCTTGGGCGTGCCCAGCGGGCGCAGGTGCAGATAGTCGATCCCGACCTCTCGCAGGCTGTTGCCCAGGATGGTCTTCGAGAAGCCCGCCCGGCGCGAGGCCGCTACGGCGCGGACATCCACCAGCACCTCGACGCCCGCTGCCTTCAGCCGGTCGATCACGGCAGCCTGCGGCTCGCCCTCATATCCGATGGTGAACAGCTTCATCATCGTCAGATGGGAAGGCTACGCCCGAACGCCAGCGCGACCGTTTCTGACGCATCATCGTGGCAGAGTCCTCGCTTCTGACGCGGAGGGCGGGACGAAGTGGACTGAGTGGACTCAGTGGACTGTATTTTTGTCGCCTTGACCTCTTTGCCGCCGTGTCGCACGGGCTTGGTTGCTGTTCAGGAGTCTGCCGCATGATCCGCCGCCTCGCCCTCGCCCTGCTGCTCGCAGGGGTCGCCACGACCGCCACCAATCACGCCGAGGCCCAGAACCTGCTGATCCGGGGCGGTCCCATCTATACGGGCGTGGACGCTTCCCCGACCGCCGAGGTGGTTCAGGTCCGCGACGGCCGCATCTACTATGTCGGCTCCTTCGCCGACGCCCCGACCGGCGACGGCCTGACCCTGATTGACCTGAAAGGCGCGGCCCTGTTTCCCGGCTTCACCGACGGCCACGCTCATCTGGACGGCATAGGCTGGCGCGAGTTGACGCTGAACCTGGAAGGCTCGACCTCGGTCGCCGACGCCATGGCGAAGCTGACCGCCTGGGCCCAGGCGCATCCCGATGGCCCCATCGTAGGGCGTGGCTGGATCGAGACTCGCTGGCCGGAAGCGCGCTTCCTGACCGCCGCCGATCTGGATGCCGCCGCGCCGGGCCGCGTCGTCCTGCTGGGCCGGGCCGATGGCCATGCCGTGGTCGCCTCCAGCGCCGCCCTGACCGCGGCCGGCATCACGGCTTCGACCGAAGCGCCCGTCGGCGGTGAAATCCTCAAAGGCCCCGACGGCCAGCCCACCGGCCTGCTGGTCGATGCGGCCGAACAGCTGGTGGCCCAGCTGATGCCTCAGGCCGACCCCGCTGCCCTGCGCGAGGCCTATCGCGCCGGCTTCCGCGTCGAGGCCGAATACGGCTGGACCGGCATCCACTTCATGAGCGCCCCCTGGCGCGACATCCCCCTGCTGGAAGAGATGGCCGAGGCGGGCGAGGCCCCTCTGCGCGTCTACAACAGCGTCACCCCCGACGGTGCGGCCGAGCTGATCGCGGGCGGCCCACGTAGCGTCGCGGACGAGCGGGTCGTGACCCGCGCCATCAAATACTATGCCGATGGGGCCCTCGGCTCGCGCGGCGCGGCCCTGTTCGAGCCCTATGCCGACCGTCCCGACACCACCGGCCTGATGCAGATCACCGATGCCGAGATCGTGCCACTCTACGAGGCGGCGCTGAAGGGCGGCATCCAGGTCGCCACCCATGCCATCGGCGATCGCGGCAACGCCTCCGTGGCCGACTGGTATGCCCGGGCCCTGGCGGCGGTCCCCGCATCCGAACGCCCGGACGGCACCGACGTGCGCTGGCGCATCGAGCACGCCCAGATCCTGCGGCCGGCCGATTATCAGGACTTCGTCGACCTGCCGATCATCGCTTCCATGCAGCCCAGCCACGCCATCGGCGACCTGCATTTCGCGCCCGCCCGCCTGGGTGACGCCCGTCTGGACGGGGCCTATGCCTGGCACAGTCTGGTCGATCGCGGCGTGATCGTCGTCGGTGGCTCGGATGCCCCGGTCGAGCGGGGTTCGCCCCTGATCGAGTTTTACGCCGCCGTCGCCCGCCGCGACCTGGACGGTTTCCAGGGCCCCGACTGGCGTCCCGACGAGGCCGTGGACCGCATGACCGCCCTCAAGATGTTCACCCTCTGGCCCGCCTATGCCAGCTTCCAGGAAGACGATCTGGGCACCATCGAGGTCGGCAAGCGCGCCGACCTGACCGCCTTCGACATAGACCTTATGACCGCCCCCGCCGCCGACATCCCCAAGGGCAAGGCGACGCTGACGGTCGTGGACGGCGTCATCGTCCATCAGGCCGAGTAGATACGACGACGGGGCGACACCTCTCGGCACCGCCCCGTCTTGAGCTTATGAACCTAACCGCCTAAGGCTGCGGCTGCGCGGGCGTGATGTAGTGGTAGCCTGAAAGCTTCCCAAGCTTTTCGTGCGGGTTCGATTCCCGCCGCCCGCTCCAACCTCCCTACGAGGCCTCGTCCACCTCGATGCCGCGATCTTCCAGCATGGACTGGACGCTGTCGTCACCGACCAGATGGGCGGCACCCACGGCGATGAAGACGGTGCCCGATCCGGCCAGCAGCTCCTGGATCTGTGCAGTCCAGGCCTGGTTCCGGCGCGTCAGCAAGGCGTCGTAGACCTGAGGCATTTCGGTCTTCATCTCCTCGACCATCACGTCGTCAAGGGCGTCGACATCGCCTGTCGACCAGGAGGTGACCATCCCGTCCAGCATGGTGACGGCCTCGTCATAGTCTTCCAGTGTCGAGCGCAGGAAGGCCAGCTGAATATCCTCAGGCATGTCAGCCAGGATGCGGATCTGCTGGTCCAGGGTTTCGAACCCCTTGATGGGCTTTCCGGCCGCTTCGGCGCGCGCCTTCAGGACCAGCTCGACACCCGACTGTGGGTCATAGCCAGCCTTCACCAACGGGGCCATCGACAGTTGCAGCGCCGCCAGCCAGGGCCGCATGGCATCCAGCTGGGCTCCTGATGCGCCCAGGGTCTTGGCCGCTTCGTCGAACTTGGCGAATTCCTCAGCTGTCAGACGTCCGGACAGCGGATTGGCGGGGTCCAGGCCGTGCTGCTGGATAATCGGGATCAAGGCGGCCTGGTCGTCCGGGTTAGAGATTTCCATCCAGAATTCGTCGGCGCTGGCGAAGGCGGAGTCGACCCGCGCCGTGCCCCAGGCCGTGGTCGGGCGCAGCACATGCACCGTGCCGAACAGATAGATGGTCGAGTCGGCGTCGCGGATGACCCACATTGCGGGTCCCTGGCCCTGCGCCTGTGGGACGGCGCGCAAGGCAGGAGCCGCTGAGGGCGCTTCAGCTGCTGGTGCCGGTACTGCCTGCGCCAGGGCCTTGGCGGGCACTCCGGCGATGGCGACGACGAGGCCGAGGCCCATGGCAGCCCCCAGGGCCAGCCTGCTGACGGCGGTCGTGGTGGTCTTGAGGCGTTGGGCAAAAGTCATGGTCTTGATCCTTTCGGGAGAAGGTGAAGGGGTAGGGCGTAAACTCAGGCCAGTCCGCGACGCGTGCTGACGATCAGTCCGGCAACCAGATAGGTGGCCATCATCACGACGTAGACGTCCCAGCCGTCGATGGCGGGTATCAGTTGTAGCCGACCGGCTGCAGCGCAGATGAACAGCGCCATCTGGCCGAAGATCATGGTGACGGCGCAGGTCTCGACGACTGTACGTCGCAGAAGTTCGTCGCAGCTGACAAACAGTCTGATGTTCAGAACGGTGTGGAGCAGCAGCAGCAGACCGATGACGACAATGCCGGCCCACTGGCTCATTCCCAGTGCAGAAATCAGAGGCGGCAGCGCCAGAAGGATTGCCGTGAGGACCAGGAGCACAGCCTGCAGGCGGGCCTGTGACAACTCGGCGTGATCCGCTGGTTCCGCCAGCTTCATAAGCTTGGACAGAGGCCGCCCGCCTCGTGCAGCCCAGGCTATCACGCCTGCCGTAAGCAACAGAAAGGCAGCCAGGCACAGCGCCACCACATCGGTGGTGGAAAGCCCGAGATCGGGCAGCGATATGAACTCCAGGCCCAGCCGGGCCGCCAATGTTCCCACGGCAAACCCGGCAATCGGATAGAGGCTGAATAGCGCAATTCGACGCCACAGGCTGGTTCTTCTGGCTGGACGCGGATCGGATGTGCTGCTCATGGCTTGACCTCTTCGTCGATGAAGATGGCTTCGATGGCCTGACCAAAGATTCGGGCAATCTTGAAGGCGAGAGGCAGGGATGGGTCGTAGCGACCGGTTTCCAGGGCGTTGACGGTCTGGCGCGAGACGCCCAGCCTGTCGGCCAATTCCGCTTGGCTCCAGTTGCGTTCGGCGCGCAGGACCTTGAGACGATTGTTCATGTCATCACCGCCGCTTCAGCCACCAGGCGGCCCAGGCCACCAGGTAGCCTGTCGTCATGACCGCCGCCAGCAGGGTGGCCCCCAGCGCCATATAGGCCGCCGGGTCGTCGCGGACGCCGAACATGGCCTGGGCATCGAACGACGCTGCCTGGGGCAGGGTAGCCAGGATCACGAAGACCCCGCCCGTCGCCAGTCCGCTGAGCCCGCCCCAGTACCAGGCGAACTTGTGTGCTGCGCGCGCGGCCTCGTCGATGAACCGCATCCAGACCAGGGCGACGATCAGGGCGGTGACCATGGCACCGATGATGATGGGTGACACGATGGCCGGGACCGCTGCGGCGAAGTCAGGTTCCTGACCCGCATGACCCTGCATGAAGCCGGCGACGAAGGCGATGACCAGGGGCAGCAGCAACATCAAGGCGAGCCCGCCGATGCACAGGGCCACAATGGTGCGGGTTTTCATGGGGGATGTCGTCATCTGTCGGTCTCCTATCGGTGCCGCAGCCACCATGCCGCCCAAGCGATGATATAGCCGGCCAGCATGATGCCGAGGGTCAGGGCGGCCCCCGACAGGATAGGGCCGTCGGGACCGTCGCCGTAAGGGGGGATGCTCAGGGTGATAAGGTCCCACCCCGACAGGACGAACAATATGACCACCACGGCAATGCCGGTCGATCCGCCCCAATACCAAGCCCATTTATGGGCCTCGCGTACTGCTTCGTCTGCGTCTCTCCACCAGCGCACACTGATCAGCATTCCCGCGAGTACGCCCAGACCGAGCACACCGGCTTGAAGCGTCTTGGCACTGCTGCCGCCAAATACCTCGATCAAGGATGCTGCTAAACCGACGCCTGCACCCAGGGCGAGGGTCAGGCCCAAAATAGCCAGCAGACTGATCGGACGGCGGCGTTTGGGTTGGCTGGAGTTCATGACAAATGTCCCTGTCGGTTAGACAAGGGTGTTTTACACCGTGTGGCGGCGCTGTCAAGCGGCCTTGTCATAACCTTTAGACGATTTTCTCGGTCTCTTCGTGTGCGAGCAATTCTGGGCGACTCAGGCTTCGGGGCGATTGCTCGACGACGGCGATTTCGGGCAGGGCCTTGCCCTCATGGTCGACCTGCAGGTCCTCGAACCGTTTGGCCTGGACCATGACCTGGCTTTCCAGCGAGCCGACGAACTGGTTGTATTTGCCGACGGCGGTGTCCAGCGCCCGGCCTACGGCGGCGGCATGACTGCCCATGACCGACAAGCGTTTATACAACTCCTTGCCCAGTTTCGCGACCTCGTCGGCATTGCGCGATTGCTCCTCGGCCCGCCAGCCATAGGCGACCGCCTTGCACAGGGCGAACAGGGTGGTCGGTGTCACGATGACCACGCGCGACGCCATCGCCTGGGTCATCAGCTCCGGCTCATGGTCCAGGGCCGCAGCCAAAAAGGCGTCGCCGGGCACGAACATGACGACGAAATCGGGGCTGGGCTTGAACTGGTCCTGATAGGCCTTGGACGACAGCTGGCGCACGTGGGTCTTCATGCTGGTGGCGGTGCGCAGACTGGCGGCACGCGCCTGGGCCTCCTCGTCACCGTCGGTGGAGTCTCCGAACGCCAGCGATACCTTGGCATCGATCACGAACATGCCGCCGCCGGGCAGGCGTACGATGAAGTCGGGCCGCGACTGGCGACCCTCCTCAGTGGCTTCGGATGTCTGTTCCTGGAAATCGAACCTCCCGGCCATGCCGGCGGCTTCCAGAACATTGCGGCAGGTCTGCTCGCCCCAGCGCCCACGCCGTCCCGTATTGCCCTTCAGGGCCTCGGTCAGACGTCGCGCCTCGTCACGCGTGGCGGTGGATGCCGTCATCAGCAGGGCCAACTGTTCCTTCAGCCCGCCTGTCTCTTCGGCCCGCACCTTTTCGAGGGCGGCCACGTGTTCCTGAAACCTGGCCAGTGTCTCGCTGACGGGCTTGAGCTGCGCCTCCATCCGTTCGCGGGCCAGCAGGTCCTGCTGGCGGAACGTTTCTGTGGCCCGGCTGACCATGTGGTCCGCCACGACCTGGGCCGACTGCGCGGCCTGCGCCTTCAGCAGGTCGGCCATGGTGATGCGGCTGTCCTCGACCAGGGCGATGCGATCCTCTGCGCTGGTCAGTTGCGCCCGTGTCTTCTGCCAGCCGGTGAAGGCCCACAGGAAGGCCGCGCCCAAGGCGGCGCAGACGATGGCGAGGATCAGGACGGACATGTTCATGCTCCGTTCCTAGACCGGTTCGCCGCTGGCGAAAAGCGGGCGCGGCTCGATATGAAAACGCTGCCGTGGAGCGATCTCCACGGCAGCGCAAAAACTCAGGGGGGTGTGGCCTAGAACAGGAATCCACGTGGATTATCGATCGGGCGATTGTCCATCAGCTTGATGAGGCCGAGGATAAGACGCACGCCATACCAGATCGCCAGCAGAAGCAGGCCGATCGGCAGGATGATGAAGCCGATCAGGACGATCATCAGCAGGGTCCCCACGATGGTGATGGCGATCCCCGCCACCAGCATCCAGATGTTGGTCCAGTTTGTGAACTCGAAATGGCTCTCGTAGATCGTCCCGCGAACCTCGTCTTTTTTGATCAGGCCGATGACCAGGGCGACAATGGAGGTGATCCCACCGGTGACGAAGCCTGCCAGTGAAAGCACATAGATGATGATCGCCAGCGTCTTGTGGCTGTCCGTCGTGACGGGGGCGGGGCCGGGATCGTAGGTCATCGTTGCTGGTCCTGTTGAAAGAGCAGCGACATTTCACCACAGGCAGCCGGCGAATGCCAGCGGTGACGCTTGATGGTTCTGTGTCAGGCCGGTCTGCGCTGCCGCAACGCCTGGATGATGGTGCCGTCGTCCAGCCAGTCCAGTTCGCCCCCGACGGGCACGCCCCGCGCCAAGGAGCTGATCTCGACGCCCGAACCGTTCAGCCGCTCGGCGATATAGTGGGCCGTGGTCTGGCCATCGACCGTGGCGGGTAGCGCCAGCACGACCTCCTTCGCCTCTCCTCCGCGCACCCGCCCGACCAGTTCGGCGACGCGCAAGGCATCCGGCCCGACGCCGTCCAGCGCCGACAAAAGCCCGCCCAGCACATGATATTTGCCGCGAAACGCCCCTGACCGCTCCATGGCCCACAGGGCACCGGCTTCCTCGACCACACAGATCAGGGCGTTGTCCCGCGCCGGGTCCGAACAGATGGAACAGGGATCGCGCGTATCGGGCGCGCCGCAGACGCTGCACGACGTCACTTTGTCTGCCGTTTCGGCCAGACTGGCCGCCAGCGGCACCAGCAGTTGCTCACGCTTCTTCAGCAGGGCCAGGGCCGCCCGCCGGGCCGAGCGCGGACCCATGCCGGGCAGTTTTGCCAGCAGCGAAATCAGCCGCTCGATCTCGGGTCCGGCTGAGGCCGCCAAGTCAGAACAGCTTGGGCATGCCGGGGATGTTCATCCCGGCCATGGGCCCCGCGGCCTCGCGCATCAGGGCGCTGTTGACCTCGTCCAGCTTGCGCTTGGCATCGGCATGGGCCGCCACGATCAGGTCGGCCAGAATCTCGCCCTCGCCGGGGACCAGCAGGCTGTCGTCGATCACCACGCGCGTGATCTCGCCGGGCCCCTTCAGGGCGATGGAGACCAGGCCGCCGCCCGAGGTGCCCTCGGCAGAGGTTTCGGCCATCTTGGCCTGGGCGTCCTGCAGCTTCTGCTGCATCGCCTGGGCCTGTTTCATGAGAGCGTTGAGGTCTGTCATGAGGGGATAGATAGGACGGTCCGCGTCGCAGCGACACCCCCTTGCCGATCAATCCTCTTCGGCTGCCTCATCCGGAATGACCGGCAGTTCGACCGGGGCCGCGATGGTCTTCACCTCGCCGATCACGGCACCCGGAAAAGCGGCCATGACGGCGGTGACGAAGGGATCGGCCTCGATCTCGGCGCGTTCCTGGCCACGTTTGCGGCGATCGACCTCGATCATGGTCTCGCCGCCGCCCTGGCCGTTGGCGGCGATCAGCCAGGTGCGGCCGGTCCAGTCCCTCAGGCGCGACGACAGCTTGCGCGCCAGATCGACGGGCGCACCGGGGCCGCTCTCATAGGTGATGGCCCCGGGCTTGAAGGCCACGGGCTTCACATAGCGCTGGACGTCCATCTGCAGGCCGACCTCACGCTTCTCGCCGATCAGGGCGACGACCTGCTCGAAGGTCTGCGGGTCGGGCAGGGCAGGCGCCGCGATCGGCCGCGCCGCCAGTTGGGCCGAGGCTCCACCGCCCCCGCCTCCGCCACCACCGCCTCGGGGCGATGGGACACCCGGCATCGGCTCTCCGTCGCGCAGGGCCTTCAGGGCCTCTTCCGGACCGGGCAGGTCGGCGGCATAGGCCAGGCGGACGATGGCCATTTCGACGGCATCAGCCGGGCTGGGCGCGCGACGCACCTCGTCCAGCGCCTTCAGCAGCATTTGCCAGACGCGCGCCAGCGTCCCCGCCGACAGCACGGCCCCCAGCGCCGTCAGGGCTTGCGCCTGATCGTTGGGCAGGCGCGTCGCCTGTGGCCCCAGCATTTTGGCGACCGAGGCCGCGTGGCAGTGTTCCAGCAGGTCGTTGGTCACCTGCACCGGGTCCGCGCCATAGCCATACAGGGTGCGGAACAGCTCCAGCGCCTCGGGCGTGCGGCCGGCCATGATGGCCTCGAACAGGGCGATGGTCTGGGTCCGGTCGGCCAGGCCCAGCATGTCGCGCACGGTGGTGGTCTGGACCGTCTCGCCGCGCTCGCCCTGGACCAGAGCCTGGTCCAGCAGCGACAGGCCGTCGCGCACCGAGCCCTCGGCCGCGCGCGCGATCAGGGCCAAGGCGTCCTGTTCGATCCGCATGCCTTCGCGGTCAGCAATGCGGGCCAGATGCTCGACCAGGATTTCGGGCTCGACCCGGCGCAGGTCGAACCTCTGACAGCGGCTCAGGATCGTCACCGGCACCTTGCGGATTTCGGTGGTGGCAAAGATGAATTTGGCGTGCGGCGGCGGCTCTTCCAGCGTCTTCAGCAGGGCGTTGAAGGCCTGGTTCGACAGCATGTGCACTTCGTCCAGCACATAGACCTTGTAGCGCGCCTCGACCGGCGCATAGCGGACGGATTCGAGTATATCGCGGATATCGTTAACGCCAGTGTGCGACGCGGCGTCCATCTCCATGACGTCCATGTGCTGGCCCGCCATGATGGCGGCGTCGTGCCGGCCGTGTGCGGTCAGGGCCAGGGAGGGGCGGTCGATGGTGTCGGACTGGTTGTTCAGGGCGCGGGCCAGCAGGCGGGCGGTGGTCGTCTTGCCGACGCCGCGGACCCCGGTCAGCATGAAGGCGTGGGCGATCCGGCCCGTGGCGAAGGCATTGGTCAGGGTCCGGACCATGGCCTCTTGACCGATCAAATCTTCGAAGGTCCTGGGCCGGTATTTGCGGGCGAGGACGGTATAGGCCTCGCCGTCATCGACGTGAGCCGCTGGGCCGCTTTCGGGCGCGGGTTGGGTCACAGGTTCCGCAGCGACGGGAATGGCCGCAGCCTCGGCCTCGCGCATGCCAGACGGCTCGGGCGAGCCGAACATATCGTCGGTGTTCTCATCCCTTTCGGGGGCGTCCTCCTCCCAGGGAGGGCCATCCAGATTCGGGTCGACGTCGCTCATGACGACAGTCTTATCGCGGTCGGGGGCACCTGCGCACCCCCTCACCGCATCGCCTGTGAAATCAGTCGGTCATGTCGCGGATCTGGCCACCATTGTCCTTGATCTTCTGGATGACCTGCTTGTGCAGCCAGACGTTCATCGTGGCCGTGTCGGAAGTGTCGCCGGTATAGCCCAGCTCGCCCGCCAGTTCCTTGCGCTCGGCCAGCGAGCTGTCCATTCCGGTCAGCTTCATCAGGTCGACGATGGAGGTGCGCCAGTTCAGCTTCTGGTCCCGCTGCTCGTTCATGAAGTCCAGGATGCCGTCGACATCGACAGCCTGTGGCTGAGGGGCCGTGGCGGCGGCGTTAGTGACGGGGGCGGCAGGGGCCGCTGTCGGTGCGGTGGGCGCAGGCGCGGCAGCGGCCGGAGCCTCCGGCTTGCGCTTGAAGATACTGCCCATGATCTTGCCGAGAATGCTCATCTGATCGCTCCCTTGAGGTGAAGCTTCACAAGCGGCTGAGCTGTCAGAGCGTTCCGTGAAGAGTTTGCGATGGCGCGTAGATCGCGCCCACTACTGCGCTCGAGTAGCGAGCGACCGCGTCGCAAGCATTAGCGCCCTAAACCGCGCTCAAGAAGTGAGCCGCCGCGCGGCGAACGGTAGCGCAACAAGGATGGAGGTGGAGACCGCGACCCGAAGGGGAATTCGTTGTGGCTGCTGCCTTCCGGCCCTGACCAGATTGGCGAAACCTTCGCCCGCGATCTCCATCCCCAATATCGCGATTTCCGATGGTGGATGCAAGCGCCGGGCGGTTAAAAGGTCCGCATGTCCCTGATCGCCTCCAACACCTTCGCCGGCAATCCGCTCGACCGGGCGGGGGATCGGCGCAACGACCCGGACTGGCTGGCCGAGCAGGGCGCGCGCGACGACGCCCTGGCCCTGGTCATGTGGGAAGGGCGGCCGCTGCTGGAGGCGGGGGACGAGCCGCGTCTGGCCTGGCTGGCGCTGGCGCACGCGCGGGCGGTGGTGCCGGATCGGGAACTGTTCCTGGGGCTGTGGAAGGGCGCGCCGGTCTTTGCGGTCGAGGTCGAGGGATCGGTCGATCCGACCAGCGGACCATTGCAGGGGCTGGGTGCGTTTCATGAGATGCGCGAGGCGGCGGGTCTGCTGAGTGGCCCGGATGCGGCCATGGCGGGCGCGGCCAAGAGCCTTTTCGACTGGCGCAGGCGTCACGGCTTTTGCGCCGCCTGCGGCACCGAGAGCGAGACGGCGTGCGGGGGATGGAAACGCATCTGCCCGGCCTGCGGCACCGAGCATTTCCCGCGCGTCGATCCGGTGACCATCATGCTGCCGATCTATCGCGGGGGACCTGAGCCGATCTGCCTGCTGGGTCGGCAGGCTCCCTGGCCAGAGGGGCGGATGTCTGCCCTGGCCGGGTTTCTGGAGCCGGGTGAGACCGTTGAGGAGGCATGCGCCCGCGAAATCGAGGAGGAGGCGGGGCTGACGGTGACGGCTGTGCGGTATCACTCCAGCCAGCCTTGGCCGTTTCCGTCGCAGCTCATGATCGGCCTGATCGCCGAGGTCGATTCGAACGATGCGCGCCCGGATCAGACGGAGCTGGAAGCCGTGGCCTGGCTGACGCGGACCGAAGCTGCCGATGTGCTGGCCGGGCGACATCCCGCGATCAAGGCCCCGCCGCCCATCGCCATCGCCCGCACACTTCTTCAGGCCTGGGTGGACGGGTTCGATATTTAATTCCGCTCATCCCGGCGAAAGCCGGGACCCAGTGCTTTGGGCGATAGTTCGCAAAGAGGCTGCCTCGGAACGTGGTCCTGAGACAACAGCGTCAAGCTGGAAAGGACTGGGTCCCGGCTTTCGCCGGGATGAGCGGGTTTTTACAAACGTGCCCTCGCCGCTTCCAGGTCTGCCGGATTGTCGACGGACAGCGGGGCCTCCTCGATCACGGCCGCCCAGATTTGTAGCCCCATCTCCAGGCCCCTAAGCTGCTCCAGCTTTTCGCGGGTCTCCAGCGGCGAAGGCGGGGCGGCGCAGAAGCGTTCCAGGGCCTCGCGACGATAGCCATACAGGCCGATATGCCTCCAGACGGGCGCGTCGCCATAGAGGGTCGAGCGGGTGAAATACAGGGCGCGGCCATGATGGCGGCCCGGCGTCAGGGCGACGACCGCCTTCACCACATCGGGATTGCTGCGGTCCGAGATGTCGGCCTCCGGCGCGATCAGTGTGGCGATGTCGCACGACGGCTCGCCGTGCAGCAGGGCGGCGCAGGCGGTGGCCAAGCCGGGATCGGCGAAGGGCATGTCGCCTTGCAGGTTGATCACCGCATCATGGGCTCCGTCGGGATCGAGCACATTCAATGCCGCCCGAATCCGGTCCGACCCGCTGGGCAGGTCTGGATCGGTCAGGACGGCGGTGCCGCCCGCCGCCTCGATGGCGTCCACGATCGCCTGATCCCCGGCGGCCACAGCGACGGGCAGGCCAGACAGCATGGCCTGCTCCCAGGCTCGCACGATCATGGGTTTGCCGCCGATGTCTGCCAGCGGCTTGTCGGGCAGGCGGGTCGCAGACATGCGAGCGGGGATCAGTATCAGCGGATTCATCGGCATGGCCTCGCGTCTGCGCTATCAGGTCGCTTCAAAACCGGCTTGCGGCCCGTTGCGAAGGCGGCGCTAGCGTGTAAGAGACGGCCACGCAAGAATATGCCGGATCGCGTGCGCTGTCCGGCCGTTGTCTTAAGTCTACTGAACAGGATGCGACCCTACGCATGAGCGGCGATCTGACGTTTAACAAGATCTTTGGCGCTGGTCTGGCGACCGCCCTGGTCATCATCGCCGTGCCGCAGATCGCGGGCGCGATCTATCACCAGGAAGCCCCCGAGAAGATGGGCTATTTCGTCGATGCGCCGGAGGAGGCCGCCGGCGGTGCCGAGGCCCCCGAACTGGCTCCCGACTGGGGCACCGTCCTGCCGACCGCCGACCTGGCCGCGGGTGAGGCCGCCTTTGCGCGCTGCCAGGCCTGCCACACGATCAACCAGGGTGGGGCCAACGGTATCGGACCGAACCTGTACGGCGTTCTGGGCGGGCCGGTCCTGCACAGCGCCGGCTTTGCCTACTCCGACGCCTTGACGGCGCACAAGGCCGAGGCTCCGACCTGGGGGTATGACGAGATGGACCAGTTCCTGACCGCCCCGGCCCGCTATGTGCCCGGCACCAAGATGTCTTTCGCCGGCCTGCGCGACACCCCGACCCGCGTCAATCTGATCGCCTATCTGCGTTCGCAAGGCTCCAGCCTGGCCATCCCGGCTCCCGATCCGACCCGTCAGCCCGGCGCTGCGGCACCTGGCGATGGTACTGCACCGGCCGAAGGTGAAGTCCCCGCTGCTACCGGTGCCGATGCCGCCACGGGTGCGCCGGTCGAAGGTGCCGCAGGCCAACCGACGACGGAAACCGCGCCGACCGCACCGCCGGCCGCCACCAGCGCGCCGCCGGGTGCCTGACCCGACCGAACTGCCGTCCTGATGCTAATGAATGGAGGCCGCCGGGCAGATCGCCCGGCGGCCTCTTTCCGTTATTGGTGGATGCTCTCGCCGTGCTGGGTGTAGTCCAGCCCCTCGATCTCGTCTTCGCGGCTGACGCGCAGGCCGGTCGTGAACTTGCAGATCATCAGGATGATCCATGTGCCGATCCCACTCCAGGCGATAACGGCCAGCAGGCCGATGGCCTGATTGAGGATGTTCGCCCCTTCGCCCGCCGGATTGATCGCGGCCGAGGCAAAGACGCCGGTCAGCAGGGCCCCGACGATGCCGCCGACGCCATGCACCCCGAAGGCATCCAGGCTGTCGTCATACTTCAGCGCCCGCTTCAGCCAGACCGCGCCCGCATAGCAGGCCGGGCCGGACAGGATGCCGATCAGGAACGCCCCCTTGGGATCGACGAAGCCTGCGGCTGGCGTAATGCCGACCAGTCCCGCCACGATCCCCGAGAGCATGCCCAGCAGGGTCGGGCGTTTGTGATCGAACCATTCGATGGCGGTCCAGCCGATGGCCGCCGCTGCGGCGGCAAGAAGAGTGTTGAAGGCCGCAACCGCCGCAATGCCGTCTGCGGCCCAGGCCGAGCCGCCGTTGAAGCCCAGCCAGCCGACCAGCAGCAGGCCGGTTCCGATGGCGGTGAGGGCCAGGTTGTGCGGGGCCATATTGTCCCGCCCGAAGCCCTGGCGCGGACCCAGAACCAGGGCGCAGACCAGACCTGCAATGCCGGCATTGACGTGGACCACGGCCCCGCCGGCGAAATCCAGAACGCCCAGCGACCCCATCCAGCCCCCGCCCCAGACCTGATGACAGATCGGCACATAGACGATCAGATGCCACAGAACGAAGAACAGGATGGTCGCCGAGAACTTCATCCGCTCGGCAAAGGCCCCGGCGATCAGGGCCGGTGTGATGATGGCGAAGGTCAGTTGATAGGCGATCCAGAGGAATTCGGGCAATCCCGGGGTCAGGTTGTGGGCTGTGCCCGTACCGACCCCGTTCAGCAGCACGGCCTGCAAGCCGCCGATGTAGCCGTTGATGGCCTCTGGCCCCGTGCCGAACGACAGGCTGTAGCCCAGGGCGAACCAAAGCACGGTGACGATGGCCAGCGCGGCGGTGGACTGGGCAATGGTCGAGATAATGTTCTTGCGCCGCACCATGCCGCCGTAGAACAGCGCCAGCCCCGGCAGGGTCATCAACAGGACCAGGGCCGTGGACGTCAGGATCCAGGCTGACGACGCCTCGTTGAGCACCAGTGGGACCTGATGATCCAGCAGGGGTGCCGCAAATGCAGGGGATGCTGCTGCTGTGCCGATGAAGCTCAGAAAGGCGACGCGGAGAAGGGTTTTCAGCATAGGCAGGTCCGGACAGGAGGCGACAGGAGGTCGGCCCGAACCCCGTTCATGGCCGCGGATCCGAATAGGAGGTCATTGCGGCGCAACAGGCAAATCATTTCGTGTGCGGCGCAATAAATCTCCCGTGTCTGCGCGAGTCAGGCCTTCTGACCGAAATCACGCACATTCCGACCTAGCGTGTTCGCTGATGCGTGATCTGGCGGCTTCAGATTACAAAACTGCAACAATTACAGTCTTGCGTCGAAAGCGTCGCCGGTTACCACTTTGACACCGCGTTCTTTCAGATCGGGCAACAGGGGATCATTTCATGCGCAAGACCCATCGTCTCACCTTGCTGGGCGGTGTCGCCGCCGGCGTCATTCTGGCCGGGGCTGCGTCGGCCCAGACCCTGCCCGTCACGACCGCCGTCGCTGCGCCGCAGTCGCGGGGCCAACTGGCCCCCCTGCCGGACGTCGACATCCCCTTCACCCGCTATGTGCTGGACAACGGCCTGACCCTGATCGTTCACGAGGATCGCAAGGCCCCGATCGTGGCGGTGAACATCTGGTACCACGTCGGCTCGGCACTGGAGCCAGAGGGGCGCTCCGGCTTTGCCCACCTGTTCGAACATCTGATGTTCAACGGCTCGGAAAATTTCAACACCGACTTCTTCAAGGGCACCGAACTGCTGGGTGCCACTGACCAGAATGGCACCACCAACACCGACCGCACCAACTATTTCCAGAACGTGCCGACGACCGCGCTGGACTCCTTGCTCTGGTTGGAAAGCGACCGGATGGGTCACCTGCTGGGCGCCATCGACCAGGCGCGCCTCGATGAGCAGCGCGGCGTGGTCCAGAACGAGAAGCGCCAGGGCGAGAACCAGCCCTATGGCCGCGTCTTTAACGCCATTACGGCCGCCACCTGGCCCGACGAACACCCCTATGGCCATACAGTCATCGGCTCGATGGACGATCTTAACGCTGCAGACCTGCCGACCGTGCAACAGTGGTTCCGCGACTACTATGGCGCGGCCAACGCCGTCATCGTCCTGTCCGGCGACATCAGCCCGGAAGAGGCCAAGGAGAAGGTCGAGCGCTATTTCGGCGACATCCCCTCCGGGCCTCCGGTCACCCAGCCGCGCCGCATGATCGTGCCCATGGTGGGCGAGCAGCGCGAGGTCATGTTCGACCGCGTCGGCCAGCCGCGCCTCTACAAGGTCTGGAACACCACCCCGACCGGCGATGCCGACAGCGATTATCTGAGCATGCTGGGCGACGTCCTGTCCTCGGGCCGGTCGTCGCGCCTGTACAAGCGCCTGGTCATCGACGAGCAACTGGCGACGCAGGTTGCGGCCAGCCAGGGCAGCCGCCAGATCGCCGGGCAATTCATCGTAGTCGCCACAGCAAAGGCGGGTGGCGATCTGGAGCGGATCGAAGCCATCATCGATGAGGAGATGGCCCGCCTGCTGCGCGATGGCCCCACGAACGAGGAACTGGAGCGTGTCCGCACCCAGACGGCTGCCGGCTATATTCGGGGTCTGGAGCGAATCGGCGGTTTCGGCGGCAAGTCCGACCGTCTGGCCGCATCCCAGGTCTTCCTGGGCGATCCCGGGGCCTGGCGCGAAAGCTATCAGCGCGTGGTCGCGGCCCGTCCCGCCAATCTGACCGAGGCGGGGCAACGCTGGCTGACCGATGGCAGCTATTCGCTGGAGGTCCAGCCCTTCCCGGACTTCACCACCGCCCAGACCGGCGTGGACCGCTCCGCCGGCGTGCCGCCCGCACCGCCCGCGCCCGCCGCCGTCTTCCCGACCGTCGAACGTGCCCAGCTGTCGAACGGCTTGAAGGTCATGTTCGTGCAGCGTGACAGCGTCCCCACGGTCAGCATGAACCTGGTCCTCGACGCCGGGGCGGTGGTCGATACAGATGCCCAGGCCGGTCTGGCCCAACTAACGCCGCAGGTCATGACCAACGGGACCGACGACTTGACGGCCATCGAGATCAGCGACCGCCTGCAACTGCTGGGCGCGACCCTGGGGGCCGGTTCGGGCTCTAACTCGACCAGCGTGTCGATGACGGCCCTGTCGTCACGGCTGGATCCGTCGCTGGACCTGTATGCCGACGTCATCCTGAACCCGGCCTTCCGGGAGGAAGACTTCACGCGGGGCCGCACCATGCAGATTGCCGGCATCCAGCAGGCGAACCGCAACCCCGGTGCCATCGCCTCGCGCATCCTGAACCAGCAGCTCCAGGGGCCGGGCAGTCCGTATGGCCGTCCGTCGTCGGGCACCGAGGCGACCGTCGCCACCCTGACGCCCGCCGACGCCGAGGCCTGGCATAGCACCTGGGTGCGTCCCGACAACGCCACCCTGGTGGTCGTCGGCGACACCACCCTGGCCGAACTGACACCCAAGCTGGAGCGGGCTTTTGCCGACTGGCGCGCCCCGTCAACGCCTATGCCCACCAAGCCGGGCCCGGCCGATGCACCAGAGCCGGGCCAGCCTCGCATCCTGATCGTGGATCGCGCCGGACCGCAATCGACCATCCTCGGCGGCCGTATCGTGCCGGCCTTCGATGCCGCGACCGAACCGGCCATCGAGACAATGAACACGGCCTTGGGCGGCTCCTTCACCAGCCGGATCAACATGAACCTGCGTGAAGACAAGGGCTGGTCTTACGGTGCAGGCGGCGGCGTGCCCTACGCGCGTGGCGAGAGGATCTATTCCGTCAGCGCGGGTGTCCAGTCCGACAAGACGGCCGAAAGCCTGGCCGAACTGCGCCGCGAACTGACCGAGGTGGTGGGCTCGCGGCCTCTGACGGACGAGGAAATCCAAGCCGCCCGCTCCAACATGGTTCAGGGCATGGCCGGCAACTGGGAAACCAATGCCGCCATCGCGGGTGAGCTCCAGAGCATGGTCGTCTGGGGTGTGCCGGAAAACTACTACGAAACCTATGGCCAGCGGGTCGGATCGATGACGGCCGCCCAAGCCGCGCAGGCCGCTCAAGGCATCGTCGGCGACGGCCCGGACCTGTGGGTCGTTGTCGGCGATCGCGCCACGATCGAGCCCAAGATCAGGGCACTTGGCTTTGCCGACGTCCAGGTGGTCACGCCGGAGGGTGTGCCGGTCGCTCAGTAGGCCGTCTGGTGCGGAATGAAAGGGGGCGGTGTCGGCGACGGCACCGCCCTTCTTCCGGCGTCAGACCCGATAGAAATCCCGGTACCAATCGACGAATCGGCCGACACCGACATCGATCGGCGTGGAGGCGGCATAACCCAGGGCGGCGGTAGTCTCGGTGACATCGGCCTCTGTGCGGCTGACGTCGCCATCCTGGATCGGCATCAGGTTCAGCACCGCCTTGGTGCCCAGCGCCTGCTCCAGTACCTTGATATAACGCATCAGCTTTTCGCGCCTTCCGGCTCCCAGGTTCAGCACCCGCCAGGACGCGACACCTGAGGTGGAGGGGTTCGGAGCCTCCGCTCGCCAGTCCGGATCGGACGCCGCCGGTCTGTCCAGTGCCCCGATCACGCCCGCGACGATGTCGTCCACATAGGTGAAATCCCGCTCCATCTCGCCGTGGCCATAGACGTCAATCGGCTGGCCCTCGAGGATCGCCTTGGTGAACTTGAACAGGGCCATGTCCGGTCGTCCCCACGGTCCATAGACGGTGAAGAACCGCAACGCCGTCGAGGGAAAGCCGAACAGGTGCGAATAGCTGTGCGCCATCGCCTCGTTGGCGATCTTGGTCGCCGCATAAACCGTCAAGGGATGCGCCACGCCCTGACGCACCGAAAAGGGCAGGGTGCCGTTGGCCCCGAAGGCTGAGCTGGTCGAGGCATAGACCAGATGCTCGGCCCCCACCGCGCGTGCACCTTCCAGTATGGTCAGAAAGCCGACGACGTTGGAGTCGATATAGCTCTCCGGGTTTTCAAGGCTGTAGCGCACCCCGGCCTGGGCTCCCAGGTGGACGATCCGGCGGGGTGAGTGCTGGGCGAACACAGCGGCCATATCGGCACGGTCGGCGAGATCCAGGGTGTGGTGGGTGTAGCCGGGCAGCGCCTGCAACTGTTCCAGCCGCGCCTGTTTCAGCGCGGGGTCGTAGTAGGCATTCAGATTGTCGACACCGATCACTGTCTCGCCCCGCGTCAGCAACTGGCGGGCCGTGTGAAAACCGATGAAGCCGGCGGAGCCGGTGACGAGGACGGGACCTGTGGCGCTCATCTTATAGCGATAGCGCCGATGGGCGACGGCTTCCACAACCCATCATGGAGTGTCAGGGCGTCGATTGACGTTCCGAAGGTTGGCCCGCCTTTTCCAGCAGGGCAACACAGACGGCAAACAGAACCGCCAGGGCGGCCGTACGCAGAGGGTAATCGACCGCTGAATGCAGCAGAATCATCAGTATGCCGACACTGGCGGCCCGTTGCAGGTCGCGTTCACGCGACGTTCCTGCGCGCCAGGCTGCCCAGGCGCGTCGCCCAAACCAGACCAGAAAAGCGATCAGCAAGGCCCCGCCAAGCCATCCGGCCTCCAGCCAGGTTTCCAGGTAGTCGTTGTGGGCGTGATTGAAAAAGGTGGGGTCCAGTGTCTCCAGCGGCTCAACAGAGCGGAAGACGGCGTCGAAACTGCCGATGCCTGAGCCTAAAGGCAGGTAGTCATCGGATGCTTGAGCGACGATGGGCCAGTTCTCGAATCGCCCTTCGGGGGCCGCTTGACTGTCGAAACGCTCCAGGACAGGCGGCAGGGCTACCGCCGAAACCGCCACCAGGCCTGCGACCAGAACAGCCGCCGCACCGATGAGCACCGGACCCGGGCGCCCGCGCCCCGCAGCAATCCAGGCCGCAAGCAGGCTGAGAATGATGGACGGTCCCAGAAGAATGACCCCGGCACGAGAGCGGATAGCAGCCAGCCCGATCACAACAATCCCGATGAAGACCGCTCCAAACCACAACGGCAGACGTCGATCGTCGTGTCGGCGTCTCAGAGCCGCCGCACCCATCACAGTGGCGAAAGGCAGAAGGGCGACCAGTAAGGTGGCCAGATGGTTTCGATTGGCGAACAGTCCGTTTACGGAGCCTGCTGCAGTGGTTGCCCAGACATAGAGCTGCTGACCTCCACTGGCCAACTGGGCCGCTCCTAGCAAGACGCTGAGCACCGCTGCCACCAGATAGATGCCGATCAGACGCGCAGTCGTGGATTGTGGGATCGACAGAATACCGAGGAAGGCCGCGATTGGTGGCAGCAACGCCAGAAAAGCTTGCCAGGTCAGGTCCGGGCTAAGTGACAACTGTAGCCAGGCTGGTTCCAGACCGGCCAGTTGTAGAGCCAGTACAATCTCGGAACGTCCAGCCAGACCTGTCCAGATCGCCGGAGGAAGCGGAATCAACTGAACCAGCGGGATGATGGCAATGCCACCCACCAGGCCGAGCGCAAACCGATGAGCTCGCCATTGGCCACTCTGGATCAGCCTAGACGCGGCCAAAACCAGCAGAGGCAAGGCTGCTAATTCCACCAACGCTAGTCGAAGTGCATTTTCTCGACTGGCACCGCCAAAAACAAAAGAAAAAGCCAGCAGGACGACTGTCGCAATTGCAACAGCATCCCACTGGCTTTTCGAAACCCTGCTTGTCACGCTTACGTCAGCTGTTCAGCAGTCGCTTGCGCTCAAGAATGGATTAATCGCTTTCCGAGTCGTCGTCGGTAGCAACCACGACGGTCGCGATGATGACGGCAGCGCCAATCAGAAGGACCGGCACGGGAATGCCAGCAAATTCCGAGCCGGCATCGGCGCGTGCGCCAACGCGGTCACCAACGCGAGCAGCAGCGTTGTTGTTGGCAGCAGCGGCTTGACCCGCCACGAGCAGCAGGCCGGCGGTGACGGCGGCAATAGTCTTACGCATGGTGAATCCCCTTTTTACAGTCGTTGTGCGGGCGAACCCGCGTTGCATGCTGAACTCGTATAGCCGCCGGAGGTTGCCAAATCAATACGATTTCGGCTCTCAGGCGAAACCCTTGCTCGCTGAACGCGAGCTTGTCTGTCTACTGAGCAATCCTCGAGATAGTCAGACGATCGTACCATCCGACAGTCGCTGCACGCCTTTGGTCGGGAACCGTGAGCAGCCGCAGCCATTGGCCGCTGCAATTTTGGGGAACCACGAACTCGACGGAGCCGGTTGTCCAGACTGAAGCATCTGCTGGAGCGCTGGGCGCACTCAGGATGCGGGCGTCCCCAGGCGCACAAACGATAGTCCAGGCCAAATGACGTGCAGGATCGCCGCTTTCGGCTCGTGCCTCGAAGGCCAGGCGGTACCGACCGGGCGACAGGAACATCAGTTGCTCGGCGATCATTTCTTCGGTGTAGCCATCGAATGACACACGCAAGGCAGGGTCTGCAGAGCGGACATCGTCTTCGAGCACTTCGGCGACGATGCCGGCCCCTTGGGCGATCCGCCACTGGAAAGGTTCGGGTGACGAGGGATCGTCAAAGCTACCATTGGCGACGGCAGTTTCCATACTGGGACGGTTCAGGCTTTGACGAACCGTGCGCGCACCGTCCAGGAATCCGCGATCAACAAGATAGAGATATAGCTGCCGAAGTTCCGAATTGGTCAGGGGCGATTTTCCGGCCTCCAGCATGACGGCCAGATTGATCGCAACGCCGAGGCCCTCCGTCGTGGCGTAAAGACTGTCGAGATAGTCCTGTCGCCACGGAGGATTTTTGGAAACCAGTTGAGCGATGACAGGCAAGGCTCTCTGCGCATCCACGGTCGCAGCCGTCGTGAACAGTCGGAAGATGTTGGGACGCATGGCCTCACGACGACGCGCAAGGGTGTCTGCGTGCGCGAAGGACGACACATAGTCTCCCCTTCGCAAACGGTAATCGACCAGCCAGGCGTGGGCGGGATCGTCCCTCAGCGACCAGTTACCGGCCAAGGTCAGAAGCTCATCTGCCTCGGCTTCTCGCCCGGCGCGGGCTTCGCTCAGGCCCACGACGCGCAGGGCGCGCGCATCGAAGGGGGCGCGAGCCAAAGCCTCGCGCCCCAGTACTCCGGCATCCTCGTTGGCACGAGTTGCAGCTTCAGGGGCCAGACCTTCGGTGTCCGCTCTGATCTGCCGTACTTCGGCGGCGCGGCGCAGGACCGTAGGCGAGCCTGGCGCGACCCTGATGGCCAATTCTGGCGGCGCGCGCTGTATCACCGGCTGGAGGACGATCTGCCAGCCCAGCCATATGGCACCGACAGCCAGGACATAGGGTGTCCACCCCGCCGAGCCGCCGCGCGATCGGGCGCGAGGCGGTAAGGACGGAGAGGCGACCCGGTCCCTCAAGGACGCTTGCCCTTGGGCTTGTTCCCCTCTGCCTCGGGAGAATCGCCGCCATAGTTGTAGTCATAGGCATAGTCATAGCCGCCATAGACGGTGGCCTTGGTGTTGAACTTGGTCAGAACCGCACCCAGCAGGCGGGCACGACCGACGCGAAGTCGCTTCAATGCGCCGCGAGCCTGACCGCGACGGGTGCCACGTGATTCCAGCACGAACAGCGTGCCGCCGACATTGGCCGCCAGCAGGGGTGCATCGGCAAAGCCCAGCACCGGTGGGCCGTCGATGACGACGTGGTCGAAGCTGTTGCCGCACTCTGCCAGGAACTGACGCACGCGGTCGCCGCCCCACAGCTCGGCCGGGTTTGGCGGCAGGGGGCCGCAAGGGATGAAGAACAGGGTGTCCTGACGGGTCCGCTGGACCACTGAGGCCAGATCGGCCGAACCGGACAGCAGGTTGCTCATACCCTTTTCGTTGTCGACGCCAACGACCCGGTGCATTGACGGATTGCGCAGATCGCCATCGACCAGCAGAACCCGCTTGCCGACCCGAGCGAGATTGAGTGCCGTCGCATAGGCTGTCGTCGACTTGCCTTCGGCGGGACGGGCGCTGGAAACAAGAATGCTGGCGGGCGCACCATCGGGCGTCGAGAACTGCAGCGCGGTGCGTAGCGAGTAATAGGCCTCCGAGAAGCCAGAGCGTATGTCGGCCAGGGCTGCGGTCGTCGTCTCGCCCTTGGCCAGCAAAGGCACGACGCCCAGAACCGGCACGCCCAGCTTGCGCTCGACGTCGTCGGGGGTGGCGACGGTTTCGTCCAGGGCCTCGAGCGCGATCACGAGCACGGCACCCAGGCCAAGACCGAACAGGGCGGCGAGAGCCAGGTTGATCAGCATGTCGGGCTTTGACGGCCGTGTCGGCGGCACGGCGCGGTCGATGATCGAGATGTTGTTTGCCGTGATGTCGCCGGTGATCCCGACTTCTTTGTAGCGTTGCAGCAAACCCTCATACAGCGTCCGGGTGGTGTCCAGTTCGCGCTGGAGAATGTTGTACTGGATGGACCGGTCACGCAGATCCAGGACATCGCTCTTGAGCCCATTGACCTGGGCCTGAAGGGCGCGCTCGTTGTTCAGAGCCACCGTGTACTGGTTCTGGATCGAAGATCGGATGTTGTTGGCCAGAGACTGGAGCTGGCCGTCGGCTTCCGTGATCTGAGCACGCAGACTGACCATCTCCGGATAGTCCGGCTGATACTGGCTCAGTTTCTGCTGGTACTCGGCGGTCAGGGTCGCGCGCTGTTCGATCAGACGCTGAGCCGAGGCATTGGCCAGAACTTCGGGCAGGTTCAGCACAGAGCTGGCCTGCGCCGTGCGCCAGCGTTGCTCTGCTGCGGTCCGGGTCGCCTTGGCTTCGGCCAGCGACGAGTTGATCGCCACCAGGTCGTTGGATGTCAGGGACTGGGTCGTGCCCACGCCCGATCCATCATCATTGTCACCGACGTTGATGATCTGTTGGGCGGTCGCATAATCGACCAGCTGGCGCTCGGCATCCTCCAACCGTTCCTTGGTCTGGGCGATGCGCTCTTCCAGAAATTCGCGTGCGTAGGATGAGCTTTCGTATTTGCGGTCCAGGTTCGCCTGGATGAAGTTTTCGGCAAAGCCGTTGGCTACGCGAGCGGCGACTTCGGGGTTGGGACTGTCATAACCGACCGCGACCAGACGCGAACCACGGATAGGGGCGACGCTGAGGTTTTCCTGAATGGTTTTGATGGCCAGTTCGCGCCGGGCACGGGCCCGGTCTGCCGCGCTGCCGTCGCTATCGGGCAGTCGGACTTCAAGGCTGGCCAGGGCTTGATCCGAACTGGCCAGACCCAGGCTGTCGACCACGCGCTCGGTCAACGATCGGCTGCGCAACAGGCCGTATTGGGTCTGGTAAAAGTCCTCACCCTGGCTGAGATTTTCGCGGGGCGTCACGTCCTCGGAATTGAAGACGCGAGCGGATTCGCGGTCGATCTGCAGCGTGGCCTGGGCCGTATAGATCGGCGTCATGATCAGCGTCAGCGCCGCACCGATCGCCAGGGCCGACAGGAAACACGCTATCAGAAGGATGCGGTGTTTCAGCGCCAGACGCCAATAGGCAGCCAGATCGAAAACCGGAGGGCCGTCTTCGTCGGCAGCCCATCCGCCTTGGTCCATCGCAGGCATACCTACGGGCGCAAACCCCGCAGGTGCGCGCTGGCTTTGGGATATGCGCTCGTCAACGAACGGTTTGTCGGCCGGCATAGTTTATCCGCTTGCACTGGTGCGATCGTGGACCGCGCATTGAAACTCTCGGGCTGATAGCCCAAGCCCGCTCGCCACGCACACGAAATTCGCCAATCAAGGGTTTGTCGGCGCAGCGATCTTGTGCGGGATGGCGGCGTGGATGACAAGATGCCGTGCGTTGCGCCCCGACCTCAGGGTTTGCGACCGGACGTTTTCCGACAATGATCACACATCGCAATCTACGGCAGGGCTTCCGCGCCTGCACACTCGTCTTTGCCGCGATCGTGGCCTGGTTCGCCTTTCGTCCCACCGCCGAAGTTGACGCTGGTTTGCCGTGGGACAAGGCCAATCACGCCCTGGCCTTCATGGTTCTGACAGTTCTGGCAGGGTTGGGCTGGCCGCGACTTTCTGCAGCCTTTCTGGTGCTGATCATGGTGGTCGCAGGCGTTGGCATCGAACTGGTGCAGGGACTTTCCATGATCGGACGCGATGCTGACGTTTTAGATGTTGTTGCCGATACTTTCGGAACCTTGATCGGGCTGCTGATCATCGCAGTGGTTGGGAAGCGTTGGTCCGGGCGCTGATCGTTCAGGGTACGAGCGGTAGACCGGCGGCTTGCCGGTTGATGATTTCGCTGAGCACGGGCTCAAGTGCACGACTACGGTCCGGAACCGAAGGATAGACGCCGCGCAGATTGATCTGCGGATATCTGGCCCCGGGAGCTGCCGCCTCGTAGGCGTTCAGGAACTGTATCCCTCGTCGCGGGTCGAAACCTGCGCGGGTCAATAGGTAAAGGCCCAAAGTGTCGGCATCGCTTTCAGCGCGAGAGGAAAGGCCGCGTCTCAGGGTGAGGCTGGTATTCAATGCCCCGCGTCCGCCTTGCACATCCGGTACCGTGGCGTGTTCCAGCACGGCATGCGCAAGCTCGTGGGCCAGAAGGAAGGCCAACTGATCGTCGTCCTGAGCAATGTCCACGATCCGTGCCGACAGAAAGATGGTGCGGCCGTCCGACAAAGCTCTCAGATCGTCGCGCACCTCGACCTGGGTGACATAGGCGCAAGCCCGGACGGGCGTCACCGCAACCTGTCGCTCCGTGCCATCGCGCCTGACCGTCAATGACATCGTGCCTGCCGCGGCCGCTGAGTTCAGCCGGTCGATGTTGGCCTGCAAGCCGTCGTAGGACTCGCGCCGTCCGCCCGTGCCTGAGTTCAGTGGCTCACCGTTGATGGCCACGGCAAGGTCCCCTAACCGAAGACCCGCTTCATGGGCCGGGCTGTTCAGGGGGGCTGACAGAATGCCGGGCAGGTCGCCCTGCAAGCCATATCTCCCCTCGGCTATGGGGCGCAGCTCTGCCCCATATTGGCTGGCCGATTGTAGAACCCACCCGGCACGCAGCCTTGTGGCCGGGCACAGGTCGGCATTGCCCAAGGCCAGACGCCAGGCGATCTCCGCCACCCTCTGATCCTTGGCTACCAGTGCAGAAAGCCGTGACCCGGCAGCGTCGTCTTTGTCGCTCCTAACCGTTTCTGCAGGGGGAGGCGCGGTTGGGTGACCACAACCCCAAGCTCCGCCCGCAGTCAGACAGAGCGTCAGCCGGACTGCAATGCGGCGAAGGGGCCGCATTACCGCTTAGTATGGACGGAAGACGGACAGGCCTGGCAGGGCCGCGACCACGTCTCGCATGAAGGCGCTCATGCGGGATGTGTCGACCACCACGATGTCGTCGCCGCGTACGGCAGGATCGTCAGCCCGTCCCTGTCGGATCGCTCCCAGATCGAACAGGGCCACAGAGCGTTGGCCATCCACGGTTCGGAAAACGGCTACCTTACTCAGATCGGCGACGCGGGTAGGGCCTTCTGCCATCGCCACGGCCTGAAGCAGCGAGGTCGTGCCGCGCATCTCATAGACGCCGGGCTTGGTGACGGCCCCATCGATGGTGATCTTCTGGCTGGCCGCCTCGGTCACCGTGATCGTGACCTGAGGATTGCGCAGATACTGGGCGGCCAGACGTCCGGAAATATCGGTCGACAGTTCGTTGGGCGTCCGGCCCGAGGCGCGCACCACGCCGATGAGGGGCATCTGGATTTCGCCTGAAGTGTCGACCACCAGTTCCTCGAACGACAGATCCTCAACCTGGAACACCCGGACATTCAGCTTGTCGCCGGCCCCGATGCGGTATTCCTGAGCCTGCCCCAGAGGTGAGAAAATTTGGGAATCGACAGGTTGGGCCGCCGTCATCTGGCTGGCATCCATCTTGGGACCACCACCGCAGGCGGACAGGATCACGGCTGTGAGTGACAGAACCAGCGGGAACACACGCATCATGGGCGACATGACCTTGAACCTCAGGCGGCTTTGAACAGCCGTTTGAAAAATCCCGACCGTGCGGTCGGACGACGGTGTCCTACAGCAGGCGGGACAGAAGCGGGAGAGGCGTTTTCCAGCACGGCGAGGGGGCGGGTCAACACCATGTCATTCGCTGCATCCTGGCCCAGTCGCCCGGCCACGGCCTCGACGGCTTCCGAAAGCACCGGTGCCCGGCTGCGCAGATTGTGCGCGTCGGTGGCCAGAATGTGCACCAGTCCTTCGTCCAGCATACGCTCTGCCCAGTACTGGGTGCGCTTGCCGAACCGGCCGGTGACGGATCCGGCTGTCAGTTGCATCCATGCCCCGGCATCCACCATCTGACCCATCAGGTCATAGTGTTCCTCGATCCAGCGCAGGCGTTCGGGATGGGTGATGATGGGATGGAAGCCGGCGGCCATACAGTCGAAGACGGCCTCGGACATGCGTGGGGGGGCTGTATTGTGGGGCGGCTCGAACAGGAAATAGCGTGTATCAGCCAGCGTCAGCCGCTCGTCGCGACGCAGGGCTCCGGCAAGACCCGTGATCAGATGGACATCTGCCCCGGTTACCAGCCGCAGAGGGACGGTCGCCTTCTCCAGCTCGATCCGCAGACTGTCGACCGCGGCCCGTATGCCTGCCGAGGTGTTATCATAGTAGCCGGGCATCATGTGCGGGGTGCAGGCCGTGACGGTGATCCCGTCCGCGACCGCGATGCGGGCCATCGCCAGCGACGTCTCCAGATCGGGTGCGCCATCGTCGATGCCAGGCAGGATATGACAGTGCAGATCGATCACGATCGAATTCCTAAGGTCGCCGCCGGATTGGCATGATGTCCCGGAGCGCGTTCTAATCTTGCAAGCGTGGCACAGGCATGGCCGTGCCCCAACGTGCTAAAGGGTACTACGGTTCAAGTCAGGTCCGCGCGTGCGTCCTCCAGCAAGCCCGAACGCCCCGCCACGCAGACCTGATCCAGTGCCCCCATGATGTGATAGAGCGAACTTGCCGGTGCCGGTTCGGGCAGGAACGTCCCGTGTTCATCCAGCTTGTCTCGCCAGGTGCCGTTTGGCGAAAGATAGCGCCGCAGGGCCCGCATGGCCTTGGCCGCATCGTCAAGACGCAGCTCCCGTTCTTCACTCTGGCTGTGCGCCGCCATGTTCAGGGCCGCCCGCAACCATTCCGACTGGGGCCAGAGCCGGGCACGCCCCGTGGCCATGGTCAGGTCCTTGTTCAGTGCGTCCACTGCGACCAGCCGGCGCGGATCGACCCCGCGCATTCCATGATCATACAAAATGCGCGCCGCGGCCACAGCGCGCGCGTCGTCGCGCGTGCGCCCGTGCTGGGACAGCAGCCAGGACCATTCGAACTGATGGCCGGGCTCGATCAATCGGCCATCTTCGCCGGCGGCGGGTTTCCAGTCGGCATCGAAGAACTCATGCAGAGCGCCCGTTCGAGGGTCGATCAGCGTGGTCAGGGCCAGGTTGGCGATATGGTCCGTGATCTGTGACCAGCGAGGATCGATGCCGCGGGCTTCCCAGGCTTGAGCGGCCTCGAACAGGTGCATGTTGGCGTTGGACTGATACGGATGGCTGCCGACTTCGGGCCAGCCGAATCCCGGTGCGGGTTGCGCAGCCAGCAAGGTTTCCAGCATGATCCCGGCGTGGGTCTCGCATCGCTCCACCATGACCCGGGCCTCGTGGGCCGCCGCAAGGGCCAGCAATCCGAACGCCTGTTCATAAAGCGGGGCACTGTCGTCCAGAACGGAACCGTCCAGTTCCAGCATGTTGCGGATCGCGCCATCTGGCCGGACGTAGGCGTCGAACAGACGATCAAGTCCCGCTTCCACCCGCGCACGCCAGGGGCCACTCCATCCCAGCTGTCCTGCGCGGCAGAACACAAAGATCTGGCGGGTCTGGACCCTGGCCCGCCGCTTCATCTGTGCTGCGCGACCGTCTAGGTCGAGCGCCTCGACAAAGCCGCCGTGATTGTCCACGCCCAGTGTCGACCACAGAGGCAGGGCGGCGGTCCGCATCCAGTCGGCGAAACGCACGTAGGGCTGACCTTCGCGGAGATCAGGCGCGTCGGCGTGGTGCGGTGCTTCAGCCTTGATCCGCTCGACCAGAGATTTGATGTCCTGCGACCGTCCCAGATCGGCGACCAGAACGGCATCCGGCTCCACGATCACCGCCAGATTCTTCAACCCGATAGTGGCCACGACCATCCCTTCGGGGGCGCGAACGAGGCAGGTCTCGCTGTCGATGCCGATGTGCAGACCCGAAGCGCCAGTTCCCGTAGCCAGAACAGAATCCCACGCTCCTAGGTCGGACCAGTCGAAGGTGACCGGCAGAACGCTGGTGAGGTCGCTCTTCTCCATGACGGCATAGTCGATGGACAGGCGTGGCGCGGCGCGAAAGGCCTCGGTCAATCTGACGGTGTCGTGATTGAGTTCGGGCGGCAGCGAAGCCCGGGCGGCAGACGCCATTTCAGGTGCATGGACGTCCAGCTCGGCCAGCAATGTGCGGGCACTGACGATGAAATTGCCGCTGTTCCACAGATAGCCTTCGGACACGTAATGTGCGGCCGTCTCGGCGTCCGGCTTTTCGACGAAGCGTTCAACGGCCGCCAGGCCGGTTCCCGCAGGGCAGATGTAGCCATAGGCCGAAGACGCCTCGGTCGGCGCGATGCCCAAGGTTACGATACGGCCTCGGTCGGCCTCCAGCGCAGCCTGGGTTAAGGCGTCACGAAATGCTTGTGCATCGGGGATGTGATGGTCGGAGGCGATGATGGCCATCATGCCATCAGGGTCTCGTCGGGCAACAAGTGCTGCCGCGGCAGCCATGGCTGGACCTGAGTCACGCGGTTCCGGCTCCAGCAGTAGGGTAGCGGTGATTTCCAGCTCGGCCAGCTGCGCCGCAATGGCGTCGGCATAGCTGGTTCCGGCCACGACGATCAGTCGGCGGGCATCCGAATCGCGCGCGATCATGGGGGCCACGCGCAGGACGGTTTCCTGAAACAGCGATCGTTGACCGGCCAGCGCCAGAAACTGCTTCGGGCGTCTGGGCCGCGAGGCGGGCCAAAGGCGAGAGCCCGCACCGCCGCACATAATCACTGGATAGAAGGTCATCGTCTCCCCACGCCCGTTCGCGTCAGCCGTGTCTAGACCAATTTTGTTTCAGGTCGGCGCGAAGCCGCGAAAAAATCACATGCTGGTCCGCCGGGCGCGCCGATGCAGGCAAGTGACACTGTCACAGGAAGGGACTATGAGGCGCGGAACGCAGGCTGGCTTCGGTCGTTGCGGCGCATTGGGGCTTGGCCATCGTCGCGTCGAGATCGCGGCGGTCACTAAGGTGCTGTCGGGATTGACCGACAGCCGGGATGATCGATTTTGAGTAACGTTTCACATCTGCTTCTTCGCGGTCTCAAAACCGGTGCGCGTGCCGTCATCCGTTTCGCGGCCGTCGTCGGCGGCTATATGATCGCTTCCGGGCACGCCCTTAGCCACGGGGCCATCCTTGGTGCCCTCCAAGATGCCGCCTTCTATGCCGCGATCTTCGCAGCTCTGGGATTTGCGCTCGATATCCTTTTTCGGACGGACAAGGCGCTATGGCGCTACGTCTCCATCGTCGATGTAGGGCCGATTATTCGCACCTCGGTGCTGTCGACCCTGATCTTCCTGGCCCTGACGTTCTTCATCGACCGTGGTGAGGCGTTGCCGCGATCGACGCTGCTGTTCGTTCCCATTCTGGACATAGGGATGACGCTGGCGCTGGTGCTGTTGCGGCGCATGGTTCACGATCGTGAGGCCCTGGTCGCCATCGCGCCCTTCCTGGGTGGCGCGTCTCGGCGAACCCCCCTGATCATTCTGGGGGACATGGGGCGTGCGGACACCTTCCTGCGCGAACTGGCGCGGGGCGAGCAGACCTATCAACCCATCGGTATCGTGACGCGCACGCCTGGTTCCGCAGCCCGCGAGCTTCGGGGCGTCAAGGTGCTGGACTCCGTCGATGTGGCCGCGACCATGCTGGAAGACATGCTGGGTCACGGACTGACGCCGGCGATGGTCTTCGTCGACGATCAGCTACAGCCGTCCGATTTCGGAGCCGAGCGTCTGGGCCAGTTGCGCCTGCGCGGCGTCAAGCTGTTGCGGATCAGCAGCCTGGTCGAGGAGGGCGCAAAGGGTGACGAGACGGCGCTCCGCGAGTTCGCGCTTGAGGAATTGCTGGCGCGTCCCCCGGTACAACTCGACGATGCGCCCCTGCGTGCGCTCGTCGAAGGCCGCAGGGTTCTGGTGACGGGGGCGGGTGGCTCCATCGGCTCCGAAGTTTGCCGCCAGGTGGCCGGTCTCGGCTGTGCGCATCTGGCCTTGCTGGACAATGCCGAGTTCAGTCTGTTCAGCATCGATCAAGAGATCGGCCATCGCTGGCCGGAGCTGTCGCGGGCCGAATATCTGCACGATGTTCGCAATCGGTCGCTGCTGGCAAGTTGCTTTGAGGCGGAGCGTCCTGACATCGTATTCCACGCCGCCGCCCTGAAGCATGTGCCCCTGATGGAGCGGCATCCGTGCGAGAGCGTGCTGACCAATGTCGTCGGAACCTGGAATGTCGCCGAGGCGGCCAATGCCGCCGACGTAAAGCACATGGTCTTCATCTCGACAGACAAGGCGGTCGATCCGCCCAACGTCATGGGGGCCACCAAACGTCTGGCAGAAGGCGTGATCCGGGCGCAGCAGACGGCGGCGGGCAGCACGCGGTTCAGCGTCGTGCGGTTCGGTAATGTGCTGGGCTCGGCCGGTTCGGTGGTGCCGACTTTCCGGGCACAGATCGAGCGTGGCGGACCAGTCACGCTGACCGATCCGGAGATCGAACGCTATTTCATGACCATTCCCGAGGCGGTGCAGCTAGTCCTGCATGCCACGGCGCATTCGGCAGGGCAGCCGGACGGGCCCTTGGGCGTCTTCGTCCTGGACATGGGCGAGCCTGTGAAGATCATCGACCTGGCCCGACAGTTAATCGGCCTGTACGGCAAGGTTCCGGACAAGGATATCGCGATCCAGATCACAGGCCTGAGGCCGGGCGAAAAACTGTTCGAGGAACTGGTCGATTCCAGCGAGGTCTCGGAGCCAGCCGGGCCCAGTCTGATGCGGGTCACAGACCGCATCGCCGGTGCCAGAATGACGCAAGCTACCGTCAGTGCGCTCGAAACAATAGCCAAGACCGGCGATAGCGTGGCCTCACGGGCGATGGTTTTCGATGTGCTTGCCCAGGTGCGGGCCGTTGAGCCGGATGCTGTGACGACGACGCAGCCGGAGGTCATTGGTCAGGTCTGACGCTCCGGCAGATCCCGATCGCGTCAGTGCGAGATATCCTTGGCGTGGATGACCTTGTCTATGGTCATCCATAGAATGCGCAGGTCCAGCAATAGCGTCTGCTGATGCAGGTACGCGACATCCAGGACAACCTTGTCCGGGATCGGGATTTCATCTCTGCCGTTGACCTGGGCCCAGCCGGTCAATCCAGGGCGCAGCCGGTGCACGCCGTGCTCGGTCCGCAATGCGATCAAATCGTCCTGGTTGAACAAGGCAGGCCTTGGCCCGACGATCGACATGTCCCCGACCAGTATGCTCCACAACTGGGGCAGCTCATCCAGACTGCTCTTGCGCAGGAAGCCGCCTATGGGCGTCAGCCAGGACCGTGTGTCGGCCAGCAGGTGGGTCGCGACGGGCGGCGTATCGATCCGCATCGAGCGAAACTTGGGCATTCGGAACAGGCGATTGTCGCGGCCTACCCGATCGGACCAGTAGATGGCGGTCCCGGGCGAGGTCAGGCGAACCGCCACTGCCACACCGACCATGATCGGCGCAAGGACGATCAGTGCTGCAGCCGACACCGTCACGTCGAACAGACGTTTCATGGCGTCAGCGATCCTTCAACAAGCCACGCATGACGCCGATAATCCGCTCGATCTCAGCAGGCGTCATGTTCGAACCCGACGGCATGCACAGGCCAGTCTCGAAAATGCGGTCCGACACCGCTTCGTTTCCGTGAGCGAAATGGCGGCATCCCGCAAACACTGGCTGTTGGTGCATGGGCTTCCACACCGGGCGGGCCTCGATCATTTCCTCCGCGAGGCGAGCGATGACCTGAGTGACCGAAACGCCTGCGACGGCGGGGTCGATGGTCAGGGTCGACAGCCACCGGGTCGAATAGCTCCAATCCGGTTCGGGCATCCATTCCAGTCCGGCAATGTCGCCCAGACCATCGCGGTAAGCCTCGAACACCCCACGCCGCGATTCCACGCGGTCACCCAGGACCTGAAGCTGGCCCCTGCCGACACCGGCCAAGATGTTCGACATGCGATAGTTGAAGCCGATCTGGCTGTGCTGATAGTGCGGGGCCGGATCGCGTGCCTGTGTCGCCAGGAAGCGCGCCTGGGTTATCAGATCCTCGTCGTCGGACACCAGCATACCACCGCCCGAGGTGGTGATGATCTTGTTGCCGTTGAACGAATAAATGCCCATCCGGCCAAATATGCCCGAAGGTTTGCCCTTGTAGCGGGCCCCCAAACTCTCGGCCGCGTCCTCGATGATCGGCACATCATGCCGGTCGCAGATTTCGACCAGCGCGTCCATGTCGGCGCTCTGGCCGTACAGGTTTACCACGATGACCGCACGGGGTATCCAGCCTTCGGCTTTCGCCGCGTCGAAGGCGCGCTCCAGGGCGACCGGCGACATGTTCCAACTGCCTGGCTCGCTATCGATGAAGACCGGTTCGCCGCCTTCATAGACGATCGGATTGGCCGAGGCCGAAAAGGTCAGGGTCGAGCAGAAGACTTTGTCTCCCGGCTTCACGCCCAGCATGCGCACCGCCAGGTGTATGGCGGCAGTGCCTGATGAGAGGGCGGCGGCGTGGCCGACGCCGACCAGATCGGCGACCTCGCGCTCGAAGGCATCGACATTGGGGCCCAGGGGCGCAATCCAGTTGGTGCGGAAGGCCTCTTCCACGAAATGCAGTTCCGCCTCGCCCATGTGCGGCGTGGACAGAAGGATGGGCGTACCAATATCGCGCCGGTTCAGCACACGGACGATCCGACCCTCGCCATCGATAAGCGGCAGGTGATTGATCTCGTGCCGATCCATCAGGGCCAGCGCCGCCTTGCGGCTGGTGTCGTCCGGTGCAGTGACGGAGGACAGCGGCGGCAGCATCTCCAGCGTGTCGCCCATTTCAGCGCCACTCAGCAGCAGGCGGCGCAGATCGCCGTCGGTTACCGTGCGAAGGAAGCGGCCTTCGTCATCGACCAGCAGCAGCATTTGCATGCCAGAGGCATTGATCGTCGCCATGGCGTCGCGGATGGTCGCGGACCGCGCGGCGCTGAAGTCACTGAGTTCGGTCATGCGGGATCTTTCAGAGAGGCCGGAACGCCCGTCCAGGTCTGACCGGCCAGGACGTTGCGCGTGACCACAGCGCCTGCGCCGATGATGGCATCGGCTTCGACGGTCAGGCCGGGCAGTATGACGGCGCCTGCACCGATCAGGGCGCGGGCACCGATGCGAACGCCGCCGCCCAGCGCACAGTTGGGTGCCAGATGAGCGAAATCCGCGACTTCGCAATCATGATCGACGACCGCGCCGTGATTGACGATCACGCCAAGACCGAGACGCACGTCAGGCCCGACGACACAGGTGGCCGCCAGAAACGCGCCGGCACCGACCTCGGCAAACCGTGAGATGGTGGCGTCAGGATGGACGACGGTGGCCGCTCGCCCCCCCATCTGGGTCGCAGCTCTGGTCAGGCTTTCACGCGCTGTTCCCGAGCCGACGGCCACGTGAAAGGCCTGGCCGGACATGTCGGCAACGACTTCCGGCGCGGCGATCGTCAGGCCCAGCCAGGACAGGCCCTCGCGCTCGATCGCGCCATCCCGCGCCACGATGTCGGACAGGTCCGCGCCCGACGCCAGCAGCGCGTCCAGAACCACCTTGCCGTGGCCACCTGTCCCGATCAGATGGATCATCTTCAGTATCCGTTGACCTTCATCATCAGCGTCGGCCCCAGAGGCGCGGCTGCCAGCAGATCGGCGATGCGTTTCGCCGCCTGCCCGTCGCCATAGATGTTTTGCGCTGGAAAGCGACCCTGATCGAGGGCCGCAACGATGGCTTCGGCCAAATGGACTGGCGAACTGTCGACGTCCGCCACATTGGCATTGCGCTCACGCATGTTCTGGCGCGGGCCGACATTGACCACCGGCGTGCCGAAGCTGGCGGCTTCGATGATGCCAGCGCTGGAGTTTCCAATCATTAGGTCGGCGGCAGCCATGGCAGCGATAAAATCCTGCCTAACCAGATGAGTCTTCACGACGACGCCCGGTCGCTCTTGCATTTTCAACACCTGCCGAACACCCTCGGCGCCGGCGTCAGCATTGGGCATCAGCGCGAGAACCTGCACTGTGGCCTGTTCGAGTGCCTCAAGGATGTGACGAGTGTGATCTGCAGCCGCGTCGGCCTCTTGCAGGACGGGGTGATAGACCATCAGGGCGAACGGTAGCGACGGGTCGAGACCATGGCTCTGTGCGATGGCGGAGCGGTTCGGAAGGGTCAGATCCGTCAGGCCATCCAGACCGGGTGCACCTGTCACATGAACGTTGCCAGGGGCTTCGCCCATACGCATCAGCCGATCGCGCGAGCCTTCGGTCGCCGTGAAATGCAGATGGCTGAGCCTGGATATGGCATGCCGCACCGGCTCGTCGACCGTGCCGGACAGTTCGCCGCCGTGGATGTGAGCCACCGGAATATTGAGATGCAGCCCTGCGATGGCTCCGGCCAGCATCTCTCCCCGGTCACCCAGCAGCAGGACGATATCGGGGTGGATAGCTTCCAGCGCATCGCTGAAGGCGGTCACCATCGTTCCGATGTTGCGGGCCATTGTCGCGCCTGTCGCCGGGGTCAGGGGCACCGGCACCCGAGCCTGAATGTCGAGACCCGCCGCCTCGATTTCCTCGACCGTGTGGCCATGATCAGCCGACAGATGCATGCCAGTCACGATCACAGATAGCGACAGGTCCGCGTGGTCGTGGATCGCGGCCAGGGTCGACTGCATCAGACCGAAATCGGCGCGGGTGCCGGAGATGTAGCAGACCTTGCGCATGCTCAGTCTGGGGTCTCGCCGGACAGGTCGTCCCAGGTCAGGGGCTGACCCGCCTCGACATTGCGCTGCAAGGTCCGCCCTATAACGTCGTCCCGATAGCGGGGTGCGATGCCCGAAGCAGGTCGCAGCAGGATGAGGTCATCCAGCCTCATGACATGGCCTGCAGGCAGCGCATTGCGGGCCGTTACGGAACGCCTGGCGACGGCGCGGACAGGCAGTTCGGCCTTAGTCGGTGCCTTGACCGATGAGCCCAGCGCCACCTCGACGTCGCGGATTTGCCGAACCAGATCGGCCAGTTGCTCGACGGTCAGCGACGCCCGGTGATCGGGTCCGGGGAGGGTGACGTCCAGGGTGAAATGTTTCTCGATGACCGTGGCCCCAAGGGCAACCGCCGCCGTGGACACCGCCAGGCCAAGGGTGTGATCTGAATAGCCGACTGGCAGGCCCGTCGCCTCGGCGATCGTGCGCATGGCTCTGAGGTTCACGTCGGACGGTGCTGCCGGATAGTTGGACGTGCAGTGCAGAATGGTCAGCATCTGCGCCAGTGGCGTCGTCAGTCCCGCTTCTGCCCGCGCCTGCGAAATCACCGCGACTGCATCGACGATTTCATCAAGGGTCGCCATGCCGGTCGACACGATCAGGGGGCGGTCCAGCCTTGCCAGGTGCTTCAGGAAGGGGTGGTTGACGATCTCGCCCGATGGCACCTTGATCCGGCGCATGCCGTGGGCCACGAGAAAGTCCGCGGCCTCCTCGTCGAAAGGCGTGGACATGAACTCCACGCCAGCCTCGGCGCACCGGGCGATCAGGCGCTGGTGCAGGTCTTCGGACATCTCCAGCGCCTTGAGCATGGCGTGCTGGCCACCCTCACCGGTCTCGCGCTTCTGGTAGTCGGCCTTTTCGGCTCCCGGCGCGGCAAGTTTGTCGGCAGAGAAGGTCTGGAACTTGACCGCATTCGCCCCGGCGCTTTTGGCCGCATCGACCATGGCCAGCGCACGGTCGGCGTCGCCATTATGATTTACGCCCGCTTCGGCGATGATGAAAATTGTCATCGTTCGATGTCCGCTGCAGCTGTCGGTGGGGTCCAGTTCAGACGCTGGCACGTGTGCGAGATGTCGATCTCTAGATCCTCGGTCAACTGGCTGGCCATGCGCCCACGCCCGGCTGCCTTCAGCATCAGGCGAAGCAGTCCTTCCGGAATGGGCCATAAATTCGGGCGCACGCCGATCTCGTCGGCCATGGCCTGAACCAGAGCACGTGTGGACAGGGGACGCCCGTCGCTGACCATGAATGTCTGGCCTGCGGCCTGGTCGTGATCGATGCATACGTGGATGAGGTCCGACAGCGTTTCGCAGGAAACCAGATCACGCCGGTTGCGATCTATGCTGCCGAACGGCAACAGCCAGCCCCGGCGTATGGCCCCGTAGAGGGTTTCGAGATTGCCCTTGACGCCTAAGCCCGCGATCAGCGGTGGCCTCAAGACGACCATCTCCAGCTTCGTGCGTCGAGCGATCTCTGCCAGGCCGCGCTCTGCGTCCAGCTTGGACTGGGCATAGGGGCCTGTCGGCTGCGGCGTGTCGTCGGACCGAAACCCGCGCCCGTGCGTCGCCCCGCCATTCACATGGGCCGAAGACACGAAGATGAACCGGCGCACGCCGGCAGCAGCAGTCTGCTCAGCCAGAGCCAGGGTGGCATCCACATTGGTCCGGCGAAAGGCCGCATGGTCCTGGGCGTCGGCCCCGGCCGTCTGATGGGCACGACCCGCCGCGTGAATCACGCAATCCACATCCCTCAGGGCCGCAGACCAGTCGATCGCCTGGGCCATGTCGCCCACGATGACCGTTTCGATGTCATTTGGGGTCGGTGCTGGCTGACGCATGGTCACCCGTACAAGCCAACCCCTTCTGACCAGATCGGTCGTCAGGGCGCGTCCCAGGAACCCGTTGCCCCCGGTGATCAGTATGCGTCGATCGGATCGCTCAGCCACCGACGCTTCCCGTCGGCGCGACAGCGGGCCGCCAGCGCATCACGCGAGCGGACATGAAGGCGACGACCAGCCACAGGTGGGTCACCAGTCCATTGGAGAATCCAATCGGCGTGTTGATGACACTCAATAGGATGCCGATCACGACGATCGGTGCCGCCAGCAGCCAGCGGGGATCGCTAGCCTGCTTGACCCTCTTGTAGGTCAAGCCCGACAGCCAGCCCCAGAGAAAGCAGGGCAGCAGCCCCAGAAACTTGAAATCCACAAACAGCGATCCGAACGCGGAGGGCAGGAAGCCGTAGGTATTCAGACTCAGCAGATGGCCAAATCCTGTCGCCAGAAAATCGCTGTTAGTCCGGCGCACAAGGGCGGACGAGATATCAATACCATAGGCGGTCCACATCATCGGACCTTCGTAGCTGGTGAAGATGGTGTTCGACATCACGAAGCCTTGCACGACGTACCACACGAACACGAACACCAGATAGGTCAGGTCTGGTCCCAGCACGGTGAAGAAGACGTCTGCGAGCGGCCCGTTGAAGTTCACGCCCCACGACGACCCGGCAATCCCGAACATGGCATCGACACCCCCGACGACGTCGGCCCGCACGATGAAGACCCTTGCAAAATAGACGGTCATGCAGGCGACCAGCACACCGATCAGAACGCGCGATGCGGCATTCAGCTTGAAGATCGGCCGTCTCTTCCGTTTCGGAACCGCCGCCTTGGCTCCAGGTACGCCATTGGCGAAGACGTGCTTGCGCAACAGATAGGAAAAGCCCGTCACCAGCATTGCGTAGAATAGCGGGTTACGACCGCCAGCAGACAGCGACACCATCAGTATCGGCCCGAAACCGAACAGGGCGGTGCGCCAGAGTATGGGCCTCGGCCGAAAGGTGATTTCGCGGACAAGATAGATGTAGGCTGCCGGCGACGTGATGAAGGCGATCTGGAACCAGACCGTGCTTTCAGATTCTGCCGCGCTCAGAAGGCCACCCGCCCTGTCTGAACGGACCTGATAGGAATCGATCAGATTGAACAGGTCGCGCCCTTGCACATCCATGACACAGGCGGCCAGGGCGATGGCCGAGGCCGTGACCAGAATGCGGTCGGTCATACGGAAGTCGATGGCGACATCCGTCGGCATCGGACGCTGAACCATACGGCGGGATGCCGAGGTCGCTCCCAGACAGTAGGCCGCGATGAAGAGCAGCAGGATCAGTAGGCCGTAAAGCGACATGACCCTGTTTTCGAGCTGGAACGGCAGTACGTAGAACATGACTACGCAAACCGACCACACCATCAGCATCAGGACGGCGGGGTGAAACTTCATGGCGTATCTCGACGTCCTGTTGGACCGGCAGGGTTCGTCGTCATCCTATGACGCAGGTAATGACGCGGCGCTCGCCGCTTTCAACCATCCCGCCACGATGGATGCCCTTGGTGTCGAACAGGACGATCGATCCCTTGGGCGCGCTGATGGCCCACAGTCCGCGCGAGATGTCTTGTGCGAGCGGTGCCGAGGGCAGCAGATCGTTGCCGAAGCTGCCCTTCTGCCGGAACTTGGCTGGCAATGCCGCGAAGCGCGCCCGCGATACTGCGTCTGTTCCAGCCAGGCCGTTGGAATCGTTAGCCTCACAGATCAGATCGTCCGCAATGCTGATGTGCATCCGGTGTGACCCGATCACATAGCTGAAAGGTCCGTTCGTCGGGCCCACATCGGTCATGTAGATGATGGCCTTCAGGTCCCCGCCCGAAGCATCGCGGTGACAATAGGCCGACCCCGGAAGCTCCGAAGGCGGTGTGTCGGGAAAGATATCTTTCCAGAAGCTGTCGCTGGCGTCGTTGATCTGAGGGTTCACATCGATGACCCGGCCGGGACGCTGCATATAGGCCGAGGCAACCTGCATGATGCCGGCGTCGGTCAGAACCCGCTCGATGACGTCGAAGAGAGCCTGCTGCTCCCGCCGAGTCGTTCGACCACGTGATTCCTCGAAAGCGCGTTTCTTTCCGCCACCCTTTTTCCGGCGTTCGCGCAGGGCCTCGAACTGCGGCTGAGCCAGCTTGTCCAACGCCACGAAATCCGAAGAGTGCATGGTCACGACATGAATGCCGTCGCGGCCCAGATGGCCCGTACCAGGATCAGCCTGCATGATGCGAGCGGACCGCGCAGGGGGGCGCACCACCACGTTCTTCAAGGCATGTCCGACCATGCGTGCGCGACCGCCAAACGTGGCGTCGGATCGAACGTCGTTGGGTATCATCTCGTAGCGGACCAGTCGCTTGACCAGCAAAACGGCCATGCTGGACAGGAAGATGGACAGACCACCGATCCTGTTGGCCAGGCTCGGTCTGACGGCCAGATCACGATAGGCATCATGTGCCGCATAATCGACCAGGTCGGGGCGCCAGGCCTGATCCGGAAGGGGCACGATGGCCGCGCCAGGCTCTACCAATCTGTAGCCCTCGCCGTCCATGCAATCCGATCCTTTCGAGGCCCGAGACCCGATGTAAAAACTCTAGCCTGAAACCCTGCCGCTGACGATGGCCATGCAGCAGGTGGCGCAGGCTCTAGCCAATGGCCGCGCCGCCGGTCAAGCGTGGCTTGAACCTTGTAGCGAGACCTGAACTGGCCATTTTCGGGCCAGCGGTGAGCCTGGAGCACCCGTGCGTGACGCATGCAAACCTGACCTGTGCCAATCCTCGCCTTCAGGGCCCAACAACCGCATCTGTCGACCCAACTCACGACCCATCTGGCTGGCCGCGTCAGACGGCTTGTCTGACTTGAAACCGAACAGAGACATGAACGGGCCGTCGAAACTCCCCTTCAGGACTTGGGCGATGATCCGGCTTTGTCGGTCATCAAGTGAACGGGGGGCGGACGCCCTCAGGAGGCGGTCCGGCACCTCGGCCAGATCCTCGATCGTTCTCAGGACCAGGAAGTCTTCGTCCACTACATAGTATGCCTGACCGGTCACAGACGCATTGCCCAGCAACGACGCCTGAAGCCCCAATGTGCCCGTCGCGGTGACGCTTATGCCGCACTGGGCCAGCATAGCGTTGCCGGTGACCTCATACGGAACCAGGACGACATTGGGGATGGTCTGAAGCCGCTCCAGGAACGCCGCCTGCCGGAAACCGAACTGCAGGGGGTGATCCTTGACGACAATCTGGAAGCCCGCCTCGGACAGGCGTTGCGCCAGATCGATCAGCACATGTTCCTGATCGACAAGGTTCAGATCGTCGAGCCAATAGTCGATGGCTGCCTCGGGAAACACCTGCAGGCCGAACAAGACGCGGCGGTTCTTGGGGAAGACGTCCAGCTTCGTCTGCCAATCGTGTTCGACCATGTCCACCACCCGCGCGTCCGACGGTCTCGCCTTGTGACCCAGCCACATCTGCGCATCCAGGCAACGCAGGTTGAAGGGGTCACGAATGGATTTGGCATAGAGATTGAAGAAGGCGCCTCTCAGCCGGAAATACGCCTGCGTGCGGTAGAACTTGGCCTTGGTAAAGATCTTGGCGTTCTGCACATACTGGGGTGCGAATTCGGGGTCGGCGATCTCTGCCACGCGCGCTGCCACTGCGGACGCCTCGGGTGTCTGCTTCGTCGTCACCAACTGGCCCCGGTACAGCAACATGCTCATGCCTGGCAGGGCGCTGGCGGTCAGTTCGAAGTACGGAATGCCTCGCGCCTTGCCCATTCGCTCCAGCATGTCGGTGACGTAGCTGTCGATCGGCAGACTGACGATCGCGTCGGGCTGTAGGTCTTCCAGAGCCTTGTCCATGGCCTCGGCCATCGCCAGAACCATGGCACTGGCCTGATCCGTGGGTAACCAGCGCAATACACGGCAGCGCGCGATCGCATCGGCGATCTCTGCCTCTGTCACTAGCCCGGACGCCTTGGCACCAGAGGCCTTGAACCGCCGATAGGCATCATAAAAGTCGTCCGTGACCCAACGGTCACCGCGACCACGGGTGTCGGTCAGGACCGTGATCCGGTCCATGCCCATGTTGCGCCCGACATGGGTCCACCAGGGCTCGGTGCGGAAGATCGCGTAGATCAGGACGTGCTTCAAGACGGCTCCCCCTCCAAAAACCAGGCGGCCGTCCGGCGCACGCCTTCGGCATTGGAGATGGTCGTCGGGCCATGAACAGCCTCGATCGCAGAGGTGTCGTATAGATATTCGGTCAGCATGTTCTTTAGTCGGGGCGTTGTGAGGGGGGTAGGAAGGCCGAGGCGGCTGGCCATATCTCCGGCGAGTGCCAGGGCACTGGCGATAGGCTGCGGAAGCGTCGGAATCCGACGACCGAAGGCGTCGGCGAAGCCGTCGGCCCAGGCTCGAAGTTCGATTGGATCGCTGTCGGCCAGATAGAAGGTGCGGCCATGGACAGCCTCGGTCGGGGCTGTCGCAAGACTGCTGAGCTGAGCCGTCAGGTTCTCGATGTAGGAGTAGGATTTGCGAAGTGGCCGACGGCCGATGTGGAAATACAGGCCTCTGCGGATCAGTCCGAACATGCCGGTGTAGTAAGGACTCATTCCCGGTCCCCAGATGGTGGTGGAGCGCACGATCATCCATTCGCGTCCAGCGCCGTCGGCGCTCCGCACGCGACGTTCTCCCTCGGCCTTGGAATGCCCGTAACCCCCGACAGGGTCGTAGTCCGTATCAGACTCCGGCTGGTGTCCCGGTTGATGCACCAGTTGGGACGATGCCCAGATTATCCGCCGCACATGAGGTGGCGCGGCCACGGCATTCAGCAGGTTGGTCACACCTTCGGTATTGGCGCGATATCCGTTGACGGCTTGACCCTTGAGGTCGGTCTCCGCCGCCATGTTGAAGACGACTTCAGGCTGGAACTGGTCGAGAGCAGAAACGAGGGATTCGGGATCCAGCAGGTCTCCAAACAGCGTGTCAGGACGTGCTTGTCGAGACAGGCCACGCACCTCGTGCCCTTGCTGAAGCAGATGTTGCATCAAGGCGTGGCCCACAAAGCCGCTGGAACCGGTGACCAGTATCTTCATGCGTGTTCGCCCTTGCCCACGTGACCGTTCAGCCTTGGGAGGATGCTCCAATTCAAGAGCGCGTACAGTCCGCTGGTGACGACCATTGCCCAGGCCGCGCCCCACAAACCGTAGAGATGGGTCAGCCCGATCAGCAGAGCGCCGCCCGTCGCAAACGCAACAGCCTGACGGTGAAGCACCCAGCGTTCCAGATGTTTGGCATTCATGATCAGGGCCGCAAAATCAGCCGCGCCTCGCAGCACAAAGCCCAAAATCATGACTGATACGAGCGCCAGATCGACCTGAAACCGCGCCGACCATTCGCCTTGCGTCAGTTGATCGGCCAGCCACAATGCCGCAAGCAGCAGCGGCGTCGCTATCAAGGTGAGGCGATATTCCTTGAGCACCCGCCTGGCCAGCGACTGCGTTGGCTCGGTCTTTGCCGCGGCAAAAACCTTCGGCGTGATCCGGTTGAATGAGGCGATGTTGAACATCTGGTAGGCCAGTGAGATCAGCAGGGCATGGCGAAAATAAAGCCCGGTTTGATCGAGGGTGAGAAGCCCCCCGACTGCGAGGCGGTCGAACTGGAGCACCAGAATGGCGATCAGTCCGATCAGAAAGTGCGTCATCGAGGCCTTGTGCTGGCCAAATATGTCCTTGCCCAAATCGAACCCCGTCGTCTTGGGCGCTGGCTTTCTGAACCGTACGAACATGATGGCCAGAACCGCCGTGCACAGCACGGCTCCGATCGTCCAGACCATCATGACATAGCCAAGGTCGAACATCGGCTGCATGAAGACCGCTGCACCCAGGATCATCGCGGCCAGAAGCGCATTCTTGACGGCCACCACCACCAGCATCGGCGCATAGCGAGGGTTGATCAGGGCATACTGGTAAACCTGATTGGACAGGTGTTCGCCGACCACCACCACGACCGCCATCAGCAGAATGGTCCACGGCGCATGCGTCCAGAACAGGACGGCCAACACGAACAGCGGGATCATGACGACCCAGTTGAAGGCGAAGAATTTCAGTGCCTGTATAACGTGGCGATCCATCACTCCGTCGGTTTCGCCCGCCGCGCGTCGCTGGATGTCGATCTGACGTTCGAAATTGAAGGCAAAGGCGAACAGACCCACCAGCGTCGCGATCAGGCCGAACTGACCGGCCTGATCGACGCGCAATCCATAGGCGGCGGTCAGGACGATGCCGGCCCGCGCGGCCACATCGATCAGTTTGACGAAGACCAGATAGAAGTCGCGGTTCGCCTGCGGGACGGCGGCGGCGGTCACCAGGCGGTCCACCCGCCGTCGACGGCCAGGACCTGACCGGTCACATAGGATGAGGCCTCGCTGGCCAGAAAGACCAGCGGAGGGCACATCTCCTCGCCCCGTGCCATCCGGCCCATTGGCACGCGTGCGGAGTATTTGTCTCCGAACACGGAGTTCTGCCCGCTGGAAACCCCGCCCGGAACGAGACAGTTCACGCGAATGCCCTTGTCCGCCCAATGGGTTGCCAGCCATTTCGTCAGGCCGACGACAGCAGCTTTGGACGCCGCATAGACAGCGGGTGTGTTGATTGGACCGCCCAGATAGTCCGAGCCTTCGTAGATGCGGCTGTCAGGGCCGACCAGGCCGTAGATGGAGGCGGTCTGGACAATGCGCCCGCCGCGTCCAGCCTTCAGCATTTCCTTGCCCACGGCCTGGGCCATCAGGAACATGCCGTCGATGTTGACGCCCATGACCTCGCGCCAGGTGTCCAGGCTATAGGTCTCGAACGGCTCGAAGAAGGCGCGAACGTCGGCGGTCTTGGTCGCCGCATTGTTGACCAGCACGTCGATCCGCCCAAACCGCGCCATCACCGCCTCGACGGCTGCGGCGACCGAGGCGGGATCAGAGACGTCGCAGCGGAAACCCGCGGCCCGGTCTCCGATCTCCGAAGCGACCGCCACGGCGGCGTCTTCAATCAGATCGACGACGGCGACGTTGGCACCGGCTTCGACCAAGACGCGGCAAAACAGTTGGCCCAGTATCCCGGCACCGCCTGTCACCACGGCGACCTGTCCGTCGAGGCGAACAGGGGCGAATGTCGGTGCGTCGGCCATCAATTGTGTGTCCGGAATACGGGCTTGATCGCCGCACCGTTCAGATGGCTCTCGACCCCGTCCTCAAGCGCTCGGGCATAGACGGCCAGCGCTCCTTCGAAGGCCTCCATCGTCTGATCTAGTTCGGCTTCGCCATGCGACTGCGAGATGGCCAGCCAGGGCATCATGACGCCCCGCTTCAACATCTCCTGTGCGAACAGGGTCCGCATGGGAAGGGAGGGCTGGCCCGAGGCGTCGCGCGTGACGTAATTGAGGGCAACGGCCGGGCCCTCCATGAATACGTGGTCCTGCACGCCATGTCTGGCTGCAACCTCGGCCAGTCCAGACTTCAACCGCGCGCCATAGTCCCACAGATGAGCAGGGACATCTTCGGCTGCATTGATGCGTGTCGCCTCGACGAAGGCTCCTAGCGCCGGCATTTCAGCCCCGTGTGTGGAGGACAAAAGGAAGGTCCTCTCCATCCCCGGCTCGACGATGGAGCCAACCTGCATGTATTCGCGCTTGCCGACCACGGCGGCCAGCGAGAAGCCATTGGCCATTGCCTTGCCATAGGTGGCCAGGTCCGCCTCGATCCCGAAGAAATGCTGCGCGCCCTTCAGGTGCCAGCGAAAGCCGGTGATCATCTCGTCCAGGATGAACAGCGCGCCCTCGGCGTGGGCCAGCGCCTTGACCTGATGCAGGAAGTTGCCCTGGTTCTGGGGGCAGGCCGAACACGCCGTTTCCGGCCACTGCGCCAGCGTCGAGCAGTCGGGGCAGGGGGTGATATGCGTCGCGGGCTCCAGCATGACCGCGGCGATCTGGCCGGGATACTGGTCGAACAGGGTCTTCAGCGAGCCAAGGTCGTTGTAATCGAACACCAGGGTTGTCGCAGCCTGATCCGCCAGGGTGCCGCGCTTGATCGCCGTGACCCCGATGAACCAGTCGTCAAACGAGAAGAAGGGATGCTGGCGCGGCACGCAGACGTAGCGCCGGCCGGTATAGGCCCGTGCAATCTTCACGGCGGCTGTCGTTACGTTGGAGCCGTTCTTGCCGAACTTGACCATCTCCGCACAGGGGATCAGGTCGCAGATCAGCTCGGCCGCCTCGAGCTCGATCTCGGTGGCGCGCGTCAGATTCACGCCGTTTTCAATCTGGCGGACCGCGGCGGCATTCACCCGGTCGTCGGCATAGCCGATGGTGACGGCCCGCAGGGCCATGCCGTAGTCCAGATACTTCGTCCCGTGGGTATCCCAGACATAGGCCCCCTTGCCGCGGGTCAGCACAGGCGGCGCGCTGGACGGAAACTGGTCGTCACCGCGCGAATAGGTGTGGGCCCCACCCGGAATGGCCTTGTGCAGTCGGGCACGCAGGGCCGCAAAATCGGCCTGGGTGTTGGAAACGGGATCAGGGTCGGTCGTCATCGGAGGTTCTCAGACCCGCCAGAGCGGATAGGGCTTGTCCTGGTGTTTCGTTACGGCAGTCTTGGGGTTGCCGATGTAGAGGGTGTTGGCGGGCAGGTCACGGTCCAGAACCAGGGATTCGGCTGCGATCTGGCAATGGTCGCCGATGGTACAGGCTCCGAGCACGGCCGCTCCGGGCCGCAACGTCAGATGGCGACCCAGGGTCGGGAAGACGTCGTTGTTCGAACCGATACCGCATCGCTGGTAGGCCACGAAGAAATCGCTGTAGTGGCCACGCCCCAACACGGTCCCCAGCGGATGCACCAGCAGGAAGACGCTGGGTAGTTCGACCTCATAGTAGGCGTCCAGGCCGTGAAGGGCCTTGTTCAACAGGAACAGCTTTGAACACAACGAAGCTGGTGCGCCCTGTCGATGGAGCTCGTTGGCCAGCAGATACAGCCACATCGCATATTGGTCGCCGTGCAGATGACTGAAGACCGTGTTCTGGCCGTCGAAGAAGTAGCGGTTGTCGATGTGACTGAAGCAGTGGTCCAGACGCGCCAGGGCGATATCGACCGCAGATCGCAACTCGTCTGCGGCTACGCAGTCAGGATCCGGGAACATGGCATTGAGCTGTGCAGCCGCATAGGTAGCCAGCCCCGCCGCATCCAGACTTGACCGCACCGGTCGCGTCATGAGCGGCTGCCCTTCTGGTTGCGAACGTTGACGCCGTTGGTCGCCAGATAGGTGCGGACCTTGATCGGGCTGTGGTCGGTGAAGATGAACATCGACGAGATGGTGATGGCCGATGCTCCGGCCTCCAGTGCAGCCTTGCAGTCGTCAAGGCTGCCAGCGCCCGAAGAGGCGATCAGCGGGATGTCCAGCCTGCCGGCAAGTGCGTCGATCATTTCCAGATCGTAGCCGTTCATCATGCCGTCGCGGTCGATGGACGACATCAGGATTTCGCCCGCGTGAAGATCCTGCATACGCAGCGCAAACTCGACCGGATCGTGAGCGGTCTGGACGATGCCACCATGCCCGAAGACGCGTTTGCGACCGAATTCGTCGGCCTTGTAATCGATCGAGACGACGATGCACTGGTCCCCGAACCGGCTGGCGGCCTGGGTGATGAAGTCCGGGTCGTCGATGGCGGCAGAGTTGATGCTGACCTTGTCTGCACCGCTTTTCAGCAGGGCCTCGATCTGGGCCAGGGTGCGTACGCCACCGCCGGCCGTCAGGGGCACGAAGACCTCCTCGGCCACCCGCTCGATGATGGAGCCGGCCACGGTGCGGCCCTCGGCCGAGGCATCGATGTCGACGAAGATCAGTTCGTCTACGCCATAGCTGTCATAGACCTTGGCGGTCGAGACAGGGTTGCCCGCCTCGCGCTGATCGTCGTGAAAGCGGCGCATCTTCACCAGACGGCCGTTCCGGATCAGGAATTTGGGGATGATCCGTTTCTTGAGCATCAGAATTCGTGCGCCAGCCAGTTCTGCAGAAGCTGCAGACCGTTGTCCTGGCTCTTTTCGGGGTGGAATTGCGTCGCTACCAGATTGCCGCGTCGTACCGCCGCCGTCACCTTTCCACCGTGATCGGTGGTGGCGATGAGGTCTTGCGGATCGTGGCAGACCATGTGGAAGGAGTGCACGAAATAATAGTCGCTCTCGCCCGACGGCAGCCCCTTGAACAGCCATTCGTCCGGCGCGAACGACACGGCATTCCAGCCGACGTGCGGCACCTTGGCGGGCGGGGCTACGTCCAGCGGCAGGATCTCGGCATCCAGCCAGCCCAGGCCCTGATGTGTACCGTGCTCATGGCTGACCCGAGCGAACAGTTGCATGCCCAGGCAGACCCCCAGCACGGGCTTCTTCACCTCGAGTGCCAGGCGATCCAGCACAGGCCGCAGGCCCTCCTTCGCCGCGATGGCTTTCATCGCATCGCCGAACGCGCCTACGCCGGGCAGGACCAGTCGGTCCGCCGCCTCCAGTTCGTCGAAGTCGGCCGTGACCACCGCATCCTCGCCGATATACTCGAAGGCGTTCATCAGTGAGCGGACGTTGCCCATGCCGTAGTCGATGATGGCGATGGTCATCGCTTTCGTCCCTACTCGACCTTGGCCTTCGGCGGCCCGACCGGGATGTGGCTCAGGTCCGTGCGGTCCCACTTGTCAAAGTCGGGCATGACCGGCCCGGTCTCCATGTTCTTGCGGTCGAACTTCCACGGATGGACCTGATGGGGCTCCAGATAGGCATAGAACTCGTCCTCGGTCATCTGGATCTGCTCCAGGAACCAGTCCATCGAGGCCGGGCGCTTGCCGTCATACTGGGCCTCGATTTCCACGGCCTCCTCGCGGGTCTTGCGGCCGTTGCGGATATCGATCGACAGCAGGTGGTTGGCCCGCCCATAGCCGCGTTTCACGAACTTGGAATAGTCGCGCATCCCCTGGAAAGTGCATTCGACCTTTTCGTAGTCATACTCGGGCGGCACGCCCTCGACCTCCTGGCCTTTCCAGCCCAGTTCCTTCTCGATCAGGGCGACGTTCGCCTTGGTGTCCCACTCGATATAGTTGCCCAGGCAGATCGACTGGACCTTCAGTTTGATCAGGTCCTTGCGCTTGGGATAGTCGAACATCCACAGGTCGCGGCGTTCGACCCGACCTTGCAGGAACTCGTACATGTCGTCGGCGGTGATGCCCTGGTTCATCAGGCGGTTGAACCGCTTCTCGTCGACCTCCTCCATCTCCTCGAAGGTGTACCAGCTGTGGTATTCGGCGGTGCTTTCGCCCCAGAACAGCAGCGGCACCTCGAAGCGGACGGCCATGTGCATGACGCCGGAATAGATGCCGGTGTGGCAATGCCAGCAGAAGTCGCCGCGCCGCTTGAAGCTCTCCAGCATCAGTTCGCGCACGACATGGAAGTTCGGCGTGAACTCGACCACGTCACAGCCTAGCTGCTTGAACACCGAGGTGTTCAGCTCGTCGATCTTGGGCCGATAGCCCCAGTGGTTGTAGCGCACCACCAGCGGCTTCAGCTTCAGCACCTTGATGATGTAATAGAGCTGGAAGACGGAGTCCTTGCCACCGGAATAGGGCACGATGCAGTCGTACAGGCCCTTGCCCTTGTGGGTCTCGACGATCTCGTCCAGCTGGCGCTGACGGTCGGCCCAGTCGATCTTGTCCTGCTTGAACTCGACCTGGCGGCAGACGGAGCACACGCCCTCCGCGTCATAGGTGATTGTATCGACCGTCTCAGGGGTCAGGCAGCGGGTGCATTTACGCATGGTCATTCCACATCGGACGGGGAGGTCCGGTCCTGTTGTTCTAGCATGTCGCGGTGGGTGGCGATGGCTTCGACGCAGATGAAATCGACCAGATCGTCGATCTCCTGCGCCTTGTGACGTGCGCTCTCATACCCCAGCGTGCGCCCGTGGCAAAAGCTCTGTTCTTGGCGAAGACCCTCGACGGAGGAAATATAGAGGGTGCCGTCCAGCACGAACAGCGGCTCGATGTCTTGTCGGCGCGGCATGTCGGCGAACGAGGTGCTGGCATAGGGGGTGATGGACCCGTCGACACCTCGTCGCACGGCAAAGGCCGGATGGGTCGCCTCCAGTTTTGAGACGCCAACGATGGCGTCTGCCCCGGCCTCGACCATCTGACGCAGCGCCGCGTCCACGTCCGAGCCTTCGGTCAGCGGCGATGTTGGCTCCAGCAGAACGACATAGTCATAGACGTCACCGTCGGCTTCGAGCGTATCGAGCGCGTGCAGGATGAAGCCCAGGCTGGGAGCCGTGTCGCTGGCCAATTCAGCGGGCCTCAGGAACGGCGCGTCAGCACCGTGTTCGACGGCGATGTCGGCAAAGCCCCGGTCGTCGGTCGAGATGATCACCCGATCCACATGCGCTGACGCTCGCGCCGCCGCGATCGGCCAGGCTAGCAGCGGCTTGCCGGCCAGCGGACGAATGTTCTTCAACGGCAGTCCCTTGGACCCTTTGCGCGCCGGAACGATGGCCAGGACCCGCTTGTCGTCGATCATGATGTCGCCATCCGGCCACGCACGCGCTGCTGCACGCGATCGATGACCTTGTGCAGGGCAAAGCCGACGACGGGATAGCGGATGCCCAGGTCAGCCTGGGCTTTCCGTACGGCGCGGTTCTGACGCATCAGGCTGGCAAAGTTGCCGCCGGTCGCGCCGCCGGACCGCATCCGCACCATAATCTTGGGCAGATAGACCCATTTCAGGTCCAGGGTGTGGAAGACCCGCATCATGAACTCGACGTCGCCCGCCTGGCGGTAACCCAGATCGAAGACACCCGCCTGCTCATAGACGCGACGTCGCAGGAACAGGGTGGGATGGGCCGGATGGTGGCCGCGCGCGATATTGGCCTTGGTCGGAGGGCGCGAACGCCAGACGCGCTCGATCTTGTCGGTATCGACAGGATCGACATAGGTCAGGTCGCCATAGACGACATCCACCGTCTCGTCCTCGAAAGCCGCCATCACTTCGGCCAGAACCGTCGCCGAGGCATAGAAGTCGTCGGAGTTCAGAAAGCCGATGACGTCGCCAGTCGAGCGGGCGATGCCCTTGTTGTAGGCGTCGAAAATGCCCTTGTCGGGTTCCGACACCGCCGAGGTGACCCGCCGACCCTCGCGCGCCACAATGGCCATAGTGTCATCCTTCGACGCGCCGTCGATGACCAGGTATTCGAAGTCAGGCAGCGTCTGTTCGTTCACCGAGCGCACCGTGTCACCGATGGTCTTGGCGCTGTTCCAGCAGGCGGTGATCAGGGACAGTCTGGCCATGCTTACTGGCTCCTTGCCGCTAGAGGCGGCGCAGCGCGATCCTTGTCGGACAGGATCACCGTCTCGACGCCAAGCAACTCAGGCAGGCGATCGGCAATGGACCAGGCCTGTTCGGAGGCTTCGTCATAGCCGCCGTCGCAGGCGTATTCGAACACCGTATCCTCCAGTGCATAGAAGCCGTGGGCATATCGCGCCGCGATCTCCACCCAGCCATCAGAGGGCGTCAGCGTGGTCGTCTTCAGCTCCAGCGTGGGATCGGCGACGTCCACGACCACATCGACGATGGCCCCGGACACGACGCGGATCACCTTGGTTTGGGCCGAAGGGGCCATCTGCACATGCAGTCCGCGAAACACGCCCTTCTTCGAGAATGACCGCTTCAGGACCATGCTGTCGCTTTCGTACAGCACCTCCAGCCAGCCGCGATTGTCCTCGCGCCGATTGGCTGTCTGATCCAGGCGAACGAACGGGTTCACGGCCGTCAGCCCCAGTCCGCGTTCTTCAGCAGCACGGCCTTGCGGGCGGCCAGCAGATCGGCTTCCATCATCTCATCGACCATGGCCTCGAAGCTGATCTCCGGCTCCCAGCCCAGCTTGGCCTTGGCCTTGGCCGGATTGCCCAGCAGCGTTTCGACCTCGGTCGGGCGGAAATAGCGGGGATCGACGCGGACGATGGTGGCACCGACCTTGATCGCCGGGCAGCGGACTTCCGCATGGGCCGGATCGACCGTCTCGACGATCCCGACCTCGTCCACGCCCGTGCCTTCCCAGCGAAGGGTCACGCCGATACGGGCGGCAGACACTTCGACAAACCGACGTACGCTGTACTGTTTGCCGGTTGCGATGACATAGTCCTCGGGCTCGTCCTGCTGCAGCATCAACCACTGCATGCGGACATAGTCCTTGGCGTGACCCCAGTCGCGCAGGGCGTCCATGTTGCCTAGATACAGACAATCGCTTAGCCCTTGGGCGATTTCGCCCAGACCACGGGTGATCTTGCGGGTCACGAACGTCTCGCCCCGCCGCTCGCTCTCGTGATTGAACAGGATGCCGTTGCAGGCGAAGATTCCGTAGGCCTCGCGGTAGTTCACGCACATCCAGTAGGCGAACATCTTGGAGACAGCATAGGGGCTGCGCGGATAGAAGGGTGTGGTTTCGGACTGGATCGGCTCCTGCACCAGGCCGTACAGCTCTGACGTCGAAGCCTGATAGAATTTCGTCTTCTTCTCCAGCCCCAGCAGGCGGATCGCTTCCAGCAGCCTAAGCGTACCCAACGCATCGACGTCGGCCGTATATTCCGGCGTCTCAAAACTGACCGCGACGTGGCTCTGGGCCCCCAGGTTGTAAATCTCGTCCGGCTGAACCTCCTGGATGATGCGCACCAGGTTGGAGGTGTCGGTCAGATCGCCGAAATGCATCTGGAACCGCACGTCCCCTTCGTGCAGATCCTGATAGATGTGATCGACCCGATCAGTGTTGAACAAGGACGACCGGCGCTTGATGCCGTGAACGTGATAGCCTTTTTCAAGCAGGAATTCGGCCAGATAGGAGCCGTCCTGGCCGGTGACGCCAGTGATCAGGGCGGTCTTGGTCATAAGGGTCTCCAGCGCCGAAACAGGGCCGTCATACAGGAAAAAACATCAAATCGGCGTCGCGGACGCCCATAGCTGGCGTCGGCGCGTGGTCCTATCGCAGGCCAAGCCCCTTTCACAAGGGTAGCCATATGCGACATCAAAGATAGCACGGTTACGCTTGTCGTCGCCAAAGGTCGCGTTAGTGTGCCTTCAACGCGTTTTCAACCGGGGACATCCCATGTTCGACACCTTTGCCACCAACCGCTTCGCCACGCTGGACCACGGTAGCTCCGAAACGAGTTCGGGTGGAGGGGGCGCGCGCTTCGTCGAAGGGGACGGTCCGGCCACGAATCCCTACTTTGGCGCGATCGCCAGCTATCAGGTATGCGGCTGTTGCGGCGTCTATCGTGGGCCCACAGATGGCACCGATGGTGGCCAGGGCGTCATCCTGAACGGCGATGACCGGGGCGGTTTCGGCAGCAATGGCAAGCCGTCCCTGTTCACGGATGACGCTGGCGCTCAGATCACGCGGACCGGCCAGAGCTGGGCCACGGCTCTGGGAACGGCCGCAGTGGTGACCTATTCCTACCGTGCCAGCGCCGCGACCATGCCGACGGACACTCAAGGGTTCAGCCAGTTCAGCGCGGGCCAGATCGCGGCTGCGGAGCTGGCGTTCGCGGCATGGGCGGATGTGGCTAATATCACCTTCAACCGGGTGTCTGACGCCGGTAGCCAGTATTCCAACAATGCCACCATTGTGCTGGGCAATTACAGCTCTGGGCAAAACGGTGCTGCAGCCTTCGCTTACCTGCCGGGTGGGCGGCCTGGAGCGACGGCGGCCAGTGCCGTCCAAGGCGATATCTGGATCAACAATTCCCTGTCCTACAACGCCACGCCGGTCCAGCAGGGCTACGGCCAACTGACCATGTTGCACGAGATCGGCCACGCCATTGGTCTTAGCCACCCCGCTGCTTACAACGCCTCTGCGGGGGCCAGTCCTCAGTATGGTCCGGATGCGATCTACTATGAGGACTCTCTTCAATACAGCGTAATGAGCTATTTTTCGGAGCGTGAGACAGGAGCCAACTACAGGGTCGACGGCATTGGCTCCACACGGTATGCGTCCATACCCCAGCTGGACGATATTTCTGCGGCTCAGCGTCTGTACGGCGCGAACATGAACACCCGTACGGGCGATACGACCTATGGCTTCAACTCGAATGCAGGCCAGGTCTGGTTCAGCGCAACAAGTTCTACATCGACTCTTATCTTCGCGGTATGGGATGCTGGCGGCGTCGATACCTTCGACTTCTCTGGTTACACCTCCAACAGCACCATCGATCTGCGCCAGGCGTCGTTCTCCAGCGTTGGCGGAATGGTCGGCAATGTCTCGATTGCTCTGGGCGCGGTGATCGAAAATGCGATCGGGGGTACGGGCAACGATACCATTCGCGGCAACTCCGCGGACAACCGGATCACGGGTGGTGGAGGCAACGACACCATCGACGGGGGGCTGGGGTCTGATACCGTCGTGTTCTCGGGTGCCAGGTCGTCGTACACCATCACATGGAACGGCCAGGTGGGAACGGTCACAGGCCCGGGCGGTACCGTCACGATCAGGAACGTCGAATTCCTCGCATTCTCCGATCAGACGATCGCCGCTGCGCCTACGGGCGGGCTGATCGTCGCCGGAGATATCACCGACGAAACGGTCAATGGGACCGCTCTGGCCGACACGATTGCAGGCTTGGGTGGCGACGACATTCTCAACGGCCTGGATGGCAATGACACGCTTGAAGGCGGTTCGGGGGACGATGTCCTGAACGGTGGCCTGGGCGACGACGTTCTGATCGGGGGCGCAGGCAACGATACCTTGAATGGCGGAGCTGGCATCGACACGGCGGATTACTCGGGCGCGGGTGCCGGTGTCGTCGTAAACTTGGCGAATGGAACGGCCTCCGGCGGCGGCGGCAACGATACTCTGGCTGGGGTCGAGAACCTGACCGGCACGACGTTCGTGGACAATCTGACTGGCGACGCCAATGCGAACGTCATCCGCGGCGGCGGCGGGGCTGACACCCTTAGCGGTGGTGCAGGTGACGATCAGCTGTTTGCCGGGGCACCAGGACAGTCCAGCGCTGCTTCAGACATCATCAAGTCGTCCAGCACAGCCAATGCCACTATCGAGACGGCCGTTTCCGTCGCAGGCGGGTTTGATCTTTTGTCGGACACGAACATCGCAAACTCCACGACAATTCCCCACGCCACGGTGGTAGCGACGACGCATGGCGGCGTGGAGTATTACGCGGTGTCTGTCGCTGCAGGCGACCGTGTCGTCTTCGACATCGACAATGCATCGTTCGACAGCACCTTGAGACTGTTCGATCAGTTTGGCTTCGAACTGGCGCTGAATGACGACTCTGCGGCCGATGGCGGGTTTGCTACGGATTCCTCGATCACTCACGTGTTTTCTACTGCGGGGACTGTCTACATCCAGGTGGCCGAATGGGCGGCCAACTCGGGCGGCACCTTCACCTCCCAGCCGCCGGCGGCTGGCGGAACTTACACGCTTCATATTTCGGTCCCCAGTGCACCGGTTTCCCCGATCGTGTCGGTCGGCTCGACGCTCAACGGCGACGCGGGTGCAGATCGTCTGGAGGGGGGATCGGGCGCGGATACCTTGAACGGAGGCGATGATAATGATGTCATCATCGGTGGTGGTGGCGACGATATCATCGACGGTGGAACAGGCACCGACACCGCAGTCTTCAACGGCAATCGAGCCGACTACGCGATCAGCACGTCTAACGGCGTGACGACAATTACTGGCGCCGACGGAGCCGATCGTCTTACCAATGTCGAGCGTCTCCAGTTCAGCAACGGTCTGTTCGACATCAATGGAGCCCCTGTCACCGGCGGCCCGATCAATGGCACATCGGGTAACGACACGCTGCAAGGGACGTCCGAGCCTGATGTCATCAACGGCGGTGCCGGTGATGACATCATCACGGGCGGCAGCGGTAACGACATTATCGACGGTGGCACAGGCACCGACACTGCAGTGTTTTCGGGAACGATCGCAGGATCGACTGTGACCACCTCCAACGGCGTCATCACGGTGGTCGGTCCGGACGGCACAGACACTCTGACCAGCATCGAGCGTCTGCAGTTCGCCGATGGCACCTTGATCGTCGGTGCGGGCGGCGGCCAGTTCTTTGGCGGCACGCCGGGCAATGACACCACCAATGGTACGGCTTTTGCGGATGAGCTCTTTGGCCAGGACGGTAACGATACCCTGAATGGCAACGGCGGTGATGACCTAATCTCCGGCGGAGCTGGTTCGGACACTCTCAACGGCAACGACGGCGACGATCGTCTGATCGGCGGGGCAGGCAATGACACGCTGATCGGCGGGGCGGGGATCGACACGGCGGATTACTCGTCGGCGGCGGCGGGCGTGACGGCACAGCTGAACACGGGCGCGGCGTCCAACGACGGTGACGGCGGCACGGACACCTTCAGCGGCATCGAGAACCTGACGGGGTCGGCGTTCAACGACGTGCTGCTGGGCGACGGCGGGTCCAATGTCCTGCGCGGCGGGGCGGGCTATGACGTGCTGATCGGCCTGGCCGGGAACGACGTGATCCACGGCGGCACCGGTGCGGCCAACGAGATGTACGGCGGTCTGGGCGACGACACCTATGTCGTCGAGGCCGATGGCGACACCATCGTGGAACAGGCGGGCGAAGGCATAGATCTGGTCCAGACCAATCTGGCCCGCTATCGCCTGTCGGCCAATGTCGAGAACATGACCTATGTCGGCACTGCCGGCTTCGAAGGTCAGGGCAACGAGGGCGGCAACGTCCTGCGCGGCGGGACCCAGCGCGACGTGCTGCTGGGCTTCGGCGGCAACGACATCCTGTACGGCGGGGCCGGAGTGGCCAATGAGCTGTATGGCGGCACCGGCGACGATTACTATGTGGTCGAGGCGGGCGACACCATCGTCGAGAATGCGAACGAGGGCATCGACACGGTCGAGGCGCGCATCGACAGCTTCACGCTGCGGGCCAATGTCGAAAACCTGATCTATGCGGGGACCGGCGACTTCACCGGCATCGGCAATGCCTCGAACAATCTGATCCAGGGCGGTATCGGCAACGACCGTCTGGTCGGCGGTGCGGGCAATGACCAACTGATTGGCGGTGCGGGTATCGACACGGTGGACTATTCGTCGGCGGCGTCGGGGGTGACGGCGCAGTTGAACACGGGTGCGGCATCCAACGACGGTGACGGTGGCACGGACACCTTCAGCGGGATCGAGAACCTGACCGGCTCGGCGTTCAACGACGTGCTGCTGGGCGACGGCGGGTCCAATGTCCTGCGCGGCGGGGCGGGCTATGACGTGCTGATCGGCCTGGCCGGGAACGACGTGATCCACGGCGGCACCGGTGCGGCCAACGAGATGTACGGCGGTCTGGGCGACGACACCTATGTCGTCGAGGCCGTCGGCGACACCATCGTGGAACAGGCGGGCGAAGGCATCGACCTGGTCCAGACCAACCTGGCCCGCTATCGCCTGTCGGCCAATGTGGAGAACATGACCTATGTCGGCACCGCCGGCTTCGAGGGTCAGGGCAACGAGGGCGGCAACGTGCTGCGCGGCGGGACCCAGCGCGATGTGCTGCTGGGCTTCGGCGGTGACGACATCCTGTACGGCGGCGCGGGCGAGGCCAATGAGCTCTACGGCGGCACGGGCAATGACTACTATGTGCTCGAGGTCGGCGACACCATCGTCGAGAATGCGAACGAGGGCATCGACAGCGTCGAGGCCCGGCTCAACGTCTACAGCCTGGGTGCCAACATCGAGAACCTGTTCTTCGGCGGCACCGGCAACTTCAACGGCACGGGCAACAGCCTGAACAATCTGATCGTGGGCGGGGCGGGCGACGACGTCCTGCGTGGCGGTGGCGGATCGGACCAGATCCAGGGCGGGGCCGGGACCGACCGGCTGGTGCTGCTGGGCGTGCAGAGCAACTACATCATCACCGCCGAAGGCAATGGCTGGCGTATCGTAGACCAGACCCCGGGCCGTGATGGCTCCATCCTGGCGACCAGCATCGAGATCGTCGAGTTCGGAGACAAGACCACCCTGACCCTCGCTCCCCCCGCGGGTGCCAAGGCGGACGAAGATGGGCCCCAGGTCCTGCCGGGCGCGTTCGACCCGGTCGACAAGGCCGATGAGGATGGGCCCCAAGTCCAGCCGGGCGTCTCGGACCTGACCCTGGCCAAGGACGGTCAGGATACGCCCCAGGTCCAGCCGGGCTCGCTGGACGACGACTTCCTGGACCTCAAGCCGGACACCGACAGCGTCGGCCCGCAGATCCAGCCCGGCGTGTTCGGTGACATGGCCGACCTGGACATCGGGACCCTGGGCTATGCGGGCGGCATGATCGGTGGCGGACAGGGATCGTCCATGCTGGAACTGCTGTCCGGTCTGTCCAGATCAGAGCACAACCCGCTCTTCAACGACCTGGAAGCCCGCCTCTTCCAAAACCCCACCACCGAACCAGATTTGTGGACTTAACGCGGAGTTGGCTAGGCCGCGTGATGTGTTGATCACCTTACGCGGCCTCACGTTTTGGATGGCTCAACAAGTCTGCCGACGTTTCCCGCTCAAGCAATACGGGGGCAATAGAGTGGGCGCGATGCCTCTATGTGGCTTCTCTAAGCGAGTGTCGCGGCGATTATCAGTTTCCGTACGAGTGCATATATGAGGCAATGCGCTCTATAGATGGTCCAATATGATAGATTATAGCAGACGCGCTTGTTGCGACGGGTCGTGCAAAAAAGCGGGCTTGTAAGCCCGAGCCGTCTCGCCCGTCACATCTGAGAGGCCTAGCCGGCGTCCATCCTCGGGCATGCGGACGAAGCGTCACATTGGTTCTCGTGCATCTTTCACAACATGCTCCACCATTGCCACAACCGATTCTCATGGCCTTGGCCGATACAGAAACCTGAGATTTAGCGGTGGGAGATCGGCTATAGGGCGGGTGCCTGTGCGTCCGACCGCCGACGGGGACTGCGCCGCCACCTCGGTCAAACACACGATAGATTGTCTCTATAAGGAAGCCTTGCCCGTATAGTCACTCAAGCGCACCGAACCGCCGCGTAAACGCACCGTTTCTCTCCGTGTTTCTCATGTCGAGAAACGGTAGCTGCTGATTAAGCTGACTAAATCTCAATGAAATTAACGGACAAATGGTGGGTGATGTAGGGTTCGAACCTACGACCCGCTGATTAAGAGAAATCGCGTTTTTCTAAACGTCCAGTGGTGGCGGGGTCTTTCGAATAAGCAACCGGACGGAAGCGGGTAAAAGCGGACTGGATCGGACGTCAAAGTCTCACGTGAGACCTGAACGATAGAGCCAAGAGACCGCTGGTTCCGAAGGTCCGCTTTCGGGCGCGATGCCTTTGTCTGCTTTCGACGGTGGGCTCAACCGGTGACTGCAACACGCTAACCTTTCTTCGGAGATGGAGCGTGGGCGATGAAGCAGCGGCGACGGATCTATTATTCGGCAGTTCAGCGGGCTGAAATCTGGGACCGCTGGAAAGC